>Ga0224506_10002201_pt1 | contig 13425 bp, 12 predicted proteins | sample SF_Jan12_sed_USG_2_FD_169108 | JGI IMG/M metagenome (GOLD analysis project Ga0224506, IMG submission 169108) | Sediment microbial communities from San Francisco Bay, California, United States - SF_Jan12_sed_USGS_8_1 | ecosystem: Environmental > Aquatic > Marine > Sediment | place: USA... | reverse complement strand
TTGACCCACATCGCATAATGGGTGTTTAAAGAGTTTTTCTAAAAAATAAATTCTTTCCTTATTCCATTTGTAAACTATGCCCCTCCACACTAACTTATCTTTTTTTTCTGCAAAAGAATAAGGGTCTTTTACCCATTTAAAGTGGCGCCTTTTATTTAATTTAAATAAAATAGAGTTAGCATTTTCCCCTTGTATTGGCCTCGCTTTAAATAAAGTTGGATATGAGTTAATATGAGTCTCATCTCCAAAATGATATGCAAAACGGGTTATAGATGTAAAATAGTGTAAAAACTCCTTTAGGTCTAAAAAATAACCCGTACCGATTGTTTTCTTAAAGTTTTTTACAGCTATTGCTGATATTGGAACAGTAAAATTTCTATCAACTTTAAAATAGTATTGTAACCTTAGGGCTAGTTCATTTTGATCACAAACTTTTTCAAACCTTTTTAGCCTTTTATAATTTCTATTAAAATACCAACTTGGAAAAGCATTGCGAGCATAATTTTTAGCAAAATACCAAGCATTCATTTTTTAATAATCTTTAGCAATACTGTAAATAACAAAAATAGAGGAATCAATTTGATTAAAATTTGAATCAAATCACTTTTTATAACCAACTCCTTTTTAGATTTGAAACATGCGAATAGGGTTTGAAGCCAAACGGCTATTTTTAAACGATAGAGGACTTGGTAATTATGCAAGAAATTTGGTTTATGGACTTTTAAAATATCATCCTGAAAACAATTACCACCTATACACTCCAAAATTTTCAGATGCATATATTAATTCAAAATTTATAAACCCCAACAAAGTATCTATCCATACCCCCCAAGGGATAATTGCATCCTTATCTAAAAGTGCATGGCGAAGTTTAAAACTTGGTAGCGTTTCGGCACAAGATAATCTTGATGTATTTCATGGACTCTCCCAAGAACTTCCAAATGATATTAAAAAATCTAATGGCAAATCTATTGTTACAATTCATGATATGATATTTTTAAAACATCCTGAATTTTATAAATCCATTGATCGAAGAATCTATTTTAATAAAGTAAAGTTTGCCATTAATAATGCTAATCATGTGGTTGCTATATCCAATCAAACAAAAAATGACTTGCTAAATAGTTTTTCTATTTCAGAGGATAAAATTAGTGTGATATATCAAAGTTGCAACGAAGTGTTTTATGAAAAACGCACACAGGGTGAGCTAACAAATGTGAAAAAAAAATGGAACTTACCTGAAAAATTTATCCTTTATGTAGGTGCACTAAATGATAATAAAAACATAATAATAATTTTAGAGGCACTTAATCGTTTAAAGGGCAAAATGGATTTACCTTTAGTAATTGTTGGCAAAGGCGATGTCTACAAGAAAAAATTGGTTGATTATGCAGCCAAACATCAACTTACTAAACAGTTGGTATTTGCTAGTGATATTTCAGACCCTAAACCATTAGAGTTGTCCTCTTTTTATCAAATGGCTTCAGCTTTTATTTTTCCAAGTTTTTATGAAGGGTTTGGCATACCAATTTTAGAAGCACGTTTTAGTGGCACTCCAGTTATTGCATCAAACTCAAGTTGTTTAGAAGAAGCAGGTGGAGAAAACAGCTTGTATTTTGATCCAAATAATGCTGAAGAACTATCTAGTTTACTACTTAAAGCCATTAACATGGCACCTAGCCTCCCAAAACACTTTAAATTAGAAGAGCTTACGCAAACATTAGTTAATCTATATAATAGGATTTAATCCAATATTTTATAATTAATAAAGACATCATTTATAGTTGCTTTCTGGATAATTATTTTGATAGTGATTAACATTACTTTGATGTAAGCTGTACGCTTTTTCTTTATCGCACAAAGTACCCCAAAAAACTTCCACTCCATAATAATGTGGCCTACATGAAGTATTTAAAAACTCCTTTTGCAATTTTTTCAAATTGATAGTTACAAAATTTCCACTATAATGAAATTTTGACTCAGGAAATAATGGACTACCATCTTTATTATTAAGGTGTGTATTTTTTAAATTTACTCCGCTTAAAAAATACCCCTTATCAAATGCAACTTGAGACAAATCCAACCTTTCAATTATAAAATAATGCAATAGCTTAGTCCAATCTTTTATTGGCTTAGTATTTTTCCTTTTGCGAGAACTACCTTTACTATGAGTGTAGCTAGCAATTTCATAATTATTAAAATTAATTTTTTTTCTAAAAACCTCAAAACCTTTACTCTCTCCCTTAAACTTCATATTAATAGAAAAATAAATATCCTTAACTTTAACATGTTTTTTTAAGTAGAAAAAAGCTTGTAATGCCTTAATTGGATTTCGCTTTGGTATGTTAATGTGCACATAAATGTGGTCGTGTGCAACATTAGTAAATAAAGTATCGGTTATGTTTTTCCAATTAAACTGAGGGTATAAATTATATAATAAAACGGATTTAGTCTTTTTTTTGACCATAATAAATTAACCTAACTCCTATATAATTAATTATTTTGAAGAAAATCTAAGCAAGTTTTTTTTAAATTCTCAACAACCTCTAAGTGAGTTTGAGGATTTTGAGGAGGATTATCCCAATCAATTTTTAGAGGGTTATTAAATTTATTTTTTGAGAAAATCGAACTAATAAAGCCTCTATACTGACTGGCTATAGCATCCGTTGAATAAGAATTAAAGTATTCAACAATTCCTTTTAACCTTGTAGTGTCAGTTGCCTTTTCAAGACCTCCATCAATAAAAATAACAGGAGTATTTAAAGCAACACAAGGTAATGCACAGTGTATTCTAGATGTAATTACTAATTTGGCTGTAGCATATTTTTTTAAAGTTTCTTCAGCTATTTCAAATTTTTGGGTTTCAGAACTATTTTTAGGCACATCTTGAACTAAGTGAATAGCACTATTAAGAATGTTTTTAGGGATGATTTTTTTTATTATCCAATTGCGTTTAAATTTTCCTAACCAATCATGGCTTCTGCCTCCAACTTTATATAAAACATCCATTATATAAACATTATCTGTCCTAGGCAATGAAGTATACTTATTCTGCAATGTTAAAGTAAGGCAACCAGAATAATAGGAATCTATTCCTTTAGACCTAAAAAGATCTAGTGTGTAATAATCTCTACAACCTACTGGTCCATTTTTTTTATAAAACGCTATGGCTTTATTTGAAAACATTTTATCATTTGCTCCGTAATCATGCGTAACATGAAAGGATATAAGAAGTGGTTTTATGTTTGAAGGTGGTGGCCAATTTTGAGGCTCAGCCATAAACCATCCATTCATAATAAGTTTAATTTCCTCAACTGAATTATTTTCGGTTAAGAAATCTCGGTCAAGAAATTCATCAACTGAGGGTAAAAACTGCTTGGCTGCCAAACTTTGAATTTGATCTCCGAAGTTTCTACTCCTTCGGTACGACATTAAACCATATTTCATACTTAATTAAACCAATTTAAAATGATTCCAAAAAAAGAATTGTTACGAGGAACTTTCTTTATAAGCTTTATTGAAGTTTCCAGATCATATTTTTCAACTAAAAAATCACGCTCTTCTTCAGGGGTTTTGCCAGTTTCCGCAAAAAGTTTTTTGTATAAACTACCTCCATCAACATCCATTTTTTTTGTATGCTCAACAATAAAATTATCTATAACAGCTTTGTTTTCCAAAATTAATTTCCCCCATAAAAGACCTAGCCCCCACCCTGACTTACTCCAAGAAAATGTTTCAAGGCAAATACCCAAAGCCTTTTTTGAAAATGCTGGACACATTACTTCAACAATATTTATATTACGGTAAAGGCACCCTCTTTTATTTACTAATATTTTCCATGATCTATTCTTATTTACTAAACTAGGCTGAGCTAAATCGAATTGATATAATTTCAAAAAATCAAAAAAATGATTTACATCCCCTTTTTTAAACAACACATCATGATCTGGCATCCAAAAAAAATCATAGTCTCTTAATTGAGGATTATCAGCCATTACTTTTTGGATTATAGAATATTTAAATCCTTTTTCAAAAAAAAGATAATCGGTTATTTCCTCTAAATACAGCCTACTCTCTGCATCAATATTATCAGGATAGTAAATTAACGCAATATCATAATTTCGGTTTTCTACAATCCAACTTGGCAAACAATCAAATTCACCAATCGTGGTAATTAACAGATTTTTTCTTTTCATAAATTATACAAACTGTGCCCTTAGTGCAAATTGCAGGTATTTCATATCACTATGAACTCCAAAAGTTAAAATATTGGGAATTTGAAATCTTAAGGATTTTGTAGGATTTATTCCTTTAATTACATCCAACTTTAATCCACTTTCATCAAGAAATCTAAAAATGCTCTTTTTAGTAAAAAACCTTAAATGTGTATTATCAAGAATACCATCATCTCTATATCTCCAATCTTTTTCAAAAATCAACTCTTTTAAATTTTTCCAATATCTTACATTAGGAAGCGAGCACACTAAATAAGCTGGTTGTTTAACATAGGGTTTTAATGCAACTAGAAACTCTGTTGGATTTGGAATATGTTCTAAAAAATCATTGCAAACCACACAATCAAAATAATTCTTGGGAAGTTCTTTTAACACCTCCATAGCCTCACCTAAAATTGCTTTGTCAAGCACTTTTTTAGCATTCTCGATAGCTTGCGAGTCCATATCTACACCCCAAGATTCTGTATTAAAATTTTGTTTTAACGCTTCTGAAAATTTACCATTTGAGCACCCAAACTCAAGTGTGTTTTTTACATTATTAGGCACAAAACCTAACATTTCAACTCTTCCACTTTGGTAATATGCTCTATCTTTTTCTTTCATAATAATTTGAAGATACCATTTTCACATTGAATTAATTTATCTCTTATAGTTTCATTCAACACATCATCATTTTTTTTCAATAATTCACGATCATACTCCTTATGGTAAATATGATATTGCACTCCACCAAACCTTAAGTTTCTTTTATAAACCCCATTATTTACAAGCCTAGCTACAAATTCACTATCTTCTCGACCCCACCCTTGTATATTTTCGTTATAGCCATTAACTAGCAAAGCATCTTCTTTCCAAAAAGCCATATTACACCCCCTAATACCCAAAATAGATAATCTTTCAAAGGCTATTAATTTTTGAATAAAAGGAATCCTTATTCCATTAAAAAAATTAATCACACCTTTCATAAAAACATTTGGACTCATGATTTTATTATTAAAAATCTTTTGTGTTAAACTATCATCTAAAAGCACACGACTACCTCTAACAAAACTGCTTTTTTTTGCAAAATGAATATGGTCATGAATAAAATACTTATCTAAAATAATGTCTCCATCAATTTGTACAATATAATCATAATTCGCTTTTTTCAATGCTTCATTTCTAGCCTTAGCTAACCTAAACCCTTTGTCTTCAATCCAACAATGATGAATAGGAACAGGAAAACCTTCGCTTATTTTATCAATTAATTCTTTAGTTTCTTCTGTTGAACCATCATCGGCTATAATTACTTCATTTGGTAAAATATACTGCCTAGATATACTTAATAAAGATTGTTCTAAGGCTTTAGGCCAGTTGTAGGTAGAAATAATAAGAGTTGTACTAGGCAATTGCTCTTCTAACACACCCTCTATTTTCCGTTCTAACCGTACAGCTAGAGCCTTCCCATATTTCAAAAAAGTTTCCGTTGATGCAATAACAGCTATTACCAAGCCATACCAACCATCAAGAAAACCAAGTCTAGCTATATATCCATATAAAAACCCCCAAAGAGGACTAAAAAGAGCTTTTATAACCAAATAAAAAGAGGCTTGATCTTTTAATTGACCTGCTCCAATTTCAGAAAAATTATTTGCTTGCCTAATATGCTCAAAAATCGAATTAAACGTATAATGATATAACACTCCTTTAAGGATTGGAGCCTTTTTATTTCCTTCCAATTCAAATAAATCATGTGGGTTATTACCACCCCATTTACCTACACCTTTTTTAAAAAGTCTTACTTTTTTATCAGGAAACCAGTGCCCATGTTTAATAAACCTATCCACATAGAAAGACATTCTATTAATAGTATAAGCTTCGAATTTAGGGTTTTTCTTTATCTTACGTATACTACTTATCAGTTCATTTGACAATACTTCATCAGCATCAACAGATAAAATATAATCAAAACGTGCCTGAGTAATTGCATAGTTTTTTTGCTCAATATGCCCTTCAAACTTATTTTCTATAAATACTACGCCTCTTTCCTCACAAATAACTCTAGTTCTATCTGTAGAAAAAGAATCTACTACTACAACCTCATCTGCTACTTGCCATGCTGCATCTAAACATTTTCCTATGTTTTTTTCTTCATTTAGAGTGATTATAACAACTGAAAGCTTTATTTGATTACTAGACATATATTTTACCTGAATTCTAAAACAAAAATGCTAATTTTGTGTGCTATACTAAGATTAATTTATTTATTATGATAGAAACACTAAAATACAAGGTAAAAGATATTTCACTAGCCGATTGGGGTAGAAAAGAAATAAAATTAGCTGAAGCAGAGATGCCAGGATTAATGTCTTTAAGAAAAGAATTTGGAGAATCCAAACCATTAAAAGGTGCTCGAATTGCAGGCTGTCTACATATGACAATCCAAACTGCTGTTTTAATTGAAACATTAGTTGAACTTGGTGCTGATGTAACTTGGTCATCTTGCAATATATTTTCAACACAAGATCAAGCTGCTGCAGCCATTGCAGCTACAGGAGTTCCAGTTTATGCTTGGAAAGGGATGACCGAAGAAGAATTTGATTGGTGTATAGAACAAACTCTTTTTGCATTTGAAGATAATAAACCTCTTAATATGATTCTTGATGATGGAGGAGATTTAACCAATATGGTACTTGACCGTTACCCAGAGTTAGTTAAAGAAATCAAGGGGCTTTCGGAAGAAACAACTACTGGAGTTCACCGATTAATAGAGCGAGAATTAAATGGAACACTTGCCATTCCGGCCATTAATGTAAATGACTCTGTTACTAAATCAAAGTTCGATAATAAATATGGCTGCAAAGAATCGCTTGTAGATGCTATTAGAAGAGCAACGGATGTAATGATGGCTGGTAAAGTAGCTGTAGTAGCTGGCTATGGTGATGTTGGAAAAGGTTCAGCTGCTTCACTAAAAGGTGCTGGAACTCGTGTTATTGTAACTGAAATTGATCCTATTTGTGCACTTCAAGCTGCAATGGATGGTTTTGAAGTTAAGAAGATGGATGATGCAGTTAAGGAAGGAAATATTATTGTAACTGCAACTGGTAATAAAAACATTATTACTGAACGCCACTTTGAATTAATGAACGATAAAACTATTGTATGTAATATTGGTCATTTTGACAATGAAATTGATATGGCATGGCTTAATAAAACTTACGGTAAAACAAAAGTTACAGTTAAACCTCAAGTGGATATATATACAGTTGGAAATGGCAATGAAGTAATTTTATTAGCTGAAGGAAGATTAGTAAACTTAGGTTGTGCAACAGGTCACCCTTCTTTTGTAATGTCTAATTCATTTACAAATCAAACCTTAGCTCAAATTGAATTGTGGACTAAGCCAGGTGAATACGAAAACAAAGTTTATGTTTTGCCTAAACATCTAGATGAAAAAGTAGCTCGACTACACTTAGAAAAAATTAATGTAGCTCTAGAAGTTCTTACTCAAGAACAAGCAGATTATATTAATGTAAAAGTAGAAGGGCCTTATAAACCTCATGAATACAGGTATTAATTCAAAATTTATATAATAAAAAAAGCCAGTTTATATTTAACTGGCTTTTTTTATGTCTAATTGTATTTATATCACACCTAACTCTTTACCCACTTCGGTAAATGCAGCAATTGCTTTATCTAAATGATGTCGCTCATGTGCAGCCGAAACCTGAACACGAATTCGAGCTTGCCCTTTAGGCACAACTGGAAAATAGAACCCAATAACATAAATCCCTTTTACTAAAAGTTTTTCAGCAAATTGCTGTGATAAAACAGCATCATATAGCATAATGGGCGTAATAGGATGAATGCCTGGTTTTATATCAAATCCAGCAGTAGTCATTTTTTCACGAAAATATTTAGTATTTTCCATGAGCTTATCCCTAAGTTCAGTGGTTTCACTTAACATATCCATAACTGCTATAGAGGCACCTACAATAGAAGGCGCTACCGTATTAGAGAATAAATAGGGTCTTGATCGCTGACGTAATAACTCAATTATTTCTTTTCGGCCAGAAGTAAACCCACCTGATGCTCCACCTAATGCTTTACCTAATGTTCCCGTAATAATATCAATTCTACCCATAACACCTCTATATTCATGCACACCACGCCCAGTTTCACCCATAAATCCGGTAGAATGACACTCATCTGACATCACCAATGCATTATATTTATCCGCTAAGTCACAAATTTTATCTAGCTGAGCAATATTGCCATCCATCGAAAAAACTCCATCAGTTACTATTATCTTCTGCTGTGCTCCTGCAGCATCGGCATCTTTCAATTGTTTTTCCAAATCCTCCATATCATTATTAGAATAACGATATCTCATAGATTTACATAATCGCACGCCATCTATAATAGATGCATGGTTAAGCGCATCTGAAATAATAGCATCATTCTCTCCTAATAATGGCTCAAAAACACCTCCATTGGCATCAAATGCAGCAGCATAGAGAATGGTGTCTTCTGTACCTAAAAATTCAGATATTTTACGCTCAAGCTCCTTATGGATATCTTGAGTTCCACAAATAAATCGCACCGATGACATACCATATCCATGAGAATCAATTGATTTTTTTGCTGCTTCTATTACTTTAGGATGGGATGATAAACCTAGATAGTTATTTGCACAAAAGTTTAAAACCTCTTGTCCTTCACTAGTTTTTATTTCTGCTCCTTGAGGTGTAGTAATTACACGTTCATTTTTATATAATCCTGCTTCTTTTATTTCTTTTAATGTTTTTTCTAAAACAGGCTTCATTTTATTGTACATAACATTGACCGTTTAAATGATAATATCTTAATAGCAAATATACATCTGTATAGCGAACCTTTTATTCGTCCTCATATTTTTTAATAATGGCTCTGTTTGTATCAATTGTGAATACTACATTTGCCTAAAATTAATCAAGTATGACAAAGTGTTTAGTAATTGGAGCATGTGGTCAGTTAGGAACTGAACTTACTACCAGTTTGCGTAAAAAATATGGCAACCAACAAGTGGTAGCTTCCGATATTCACCCAGCTTTAGAGGGCTCACAAGATGGTCCTTTTGAAGTACTAAATGCTATGGATTTTGAAGCATTAAAAAAAGTAGTAGAAAAACATAAAATTAATGTAATTTATCATTTAGCAGCTATTCTTTCAGCCAAAGGAGAGCAAAACCCAACCATGGCTTGGGATTTAAACATGACCAGTTTGTTAAATGTGCTAAACCTTGCCAAAGAAAACAACTCTATAAAAATATTTTGGCCTAGCTCTATTGCTGTTTTTGGGCCAACTACACCTATTAATAATACACCACAGGATTGTATTATGGATCCTAATACTGTTTATGGCATATCTAAATTGGCTGGTGAGCGTTGGTGTCAATATTATCATGAAAAATATGGTGTTGATGTAAGAAGTGTACGCTACCCTGGGCTAATTGGATATAAAACTTTACCAGGTGGAGGTACGACAGATTATGCTGTTGATATTTTTTATAAAATTATTCAAGAACAGTCCTACGAGTGTTTTTTAAAGGAAGATTGTTATTTACCTATGATGTATATGGACGATGCCGTAGAGGCAACTATTACAATTATGGAAGCAAATAAAGATTCTATTAAAACTCGTTCAAGTTATAATCTTTCGGCTATTTCGTTTTGCCCAAAAGACTTATATGAAGAAATTAAAAAACAAATTAATTCAGCAGAGATAACTTACAAACCCGATTTTAGACAAGCTATTGCAGACTCTTGGCCCAACTCTATTGATGATTCACAAGCAAGAAATGATTGGGGCTGGCAACATAAGTTTGATCTCGAAAAAATGACCACAGATATTATCGTAAACCTAAAAAAACAGCTCATATCAGCTTAAAAAGTTATCCTTTATTAAATACACTCTTAACTTTTTAACTAAAGTGCTTAATCAATTTTAGTTTTGAATTCTTAACTCACGTTTTTCAGCAGCGTCTTAATTTAGTTCATCAATTAAGTCATCAATTTGACTAACTAAATCCTCCATTTCTGTTGTGTAAATTTCAGTGTCTCCAATAAGTGATTTTATTACAAGCTCAATTTGAGTTATTCTAAGATCGCAATATTTACTGAGCAGTTCATTTTGTGTAACTAGTTCTTCGGGCAAATTTTCAATACTATTTAATTCTCCAATAATAATTTTATTTTCCTCCCAAAGCACTAAACTATTTCCTAGTTCATAAATCAAATTATCAGTGCTTTCATACTCCAATGCATTAAACACTTCTAAAGAAGTAGCTTCTTTTTCAAAAAAAACAGAAAGTCCATCTTCATATGAAACTGCATCATAGTCAGATTCAGAATAAAACAAATCACTTGCAATAAAGACAAAACCCACAATTATTACTAATGAGAGAGCTCCTACTCCTGAAGCTTTCCAAGCAGAATAAAATTCTCCTTCATTTTCTATGTGAGCTCTTAATTCTTTCCCTTGAATTTTTTCCACAATCATATAAATAATGGCTGTATAAATTAATGGAATTATTGAATTAGGGATTTTTTCATTTACCTCCTCTGGCATTAAAAACAAGCCCCCAAACAATAAAATAGAAGTAACAATACCGATTACTAAGGCAATATTACCCTGTTTATTTTTATCAAGACTCTTATAATTTTCTCTTATAAGAATTCCTGCTGCCAATGGGCCACCAAAAAATGTAGTTATTGAAATTGCCCTCTGCGAGTAGAGTTTTATAGATTCTTCCATTCTTATTTTAATTTAAAAAAATAACTGTTTAAATCGAAAACATAAATAATAGCGGCCTATCTTATTTCACTTTGAAGCAATACCAAATGAAACGGAGGTTACCAAGTAACCTCTAGTGTTAGTTCTTCTTCCCCACGTTTAATTACTACGTGAGCTAATTCTCCTTTTTTATACATTCCTAATACTTTCATATAACCCATCATATCTGCTACTTCGTGGTCATCTACTTTAATAACTACATCTCCTTTTTGCATACCTGCTTTTTGAGCAGGTTTATCATCACGCACGCCATCTATTCGCATTCCAGGCCCTTCAAACATATAGTCGGGTATAACTCCTAGCGTAACTGAGTAAGATGGTGCCTTTTGAGATTCATCCTCTTTGGTTTTTGTAAACTCTATTTTACCCTTATCATCTACTTTGGCAATTATATCTGTTACAAATTGCTGTACTACTTTCATACCATCATAATTAATTTTATCCGCATCATCTGATGGTTTATGATAGTCTTGATGCTGGCCAGTAAATAGATGAAGCACGGGCAGGTCGGTAAGGTAAAATGAGGTATGATCCGAAGGCCCTACTCCACTTTCTTTGGCGATCATATGAATATCATTATTGGAAGCAATGTCATCTAATACCTCTTTCCAAACTGGCGAAGTGCCTGTTCCATAAACAGCTAATTTACGTTCTGCATCAAGTCGACCTACCATATCCATATTAAGCATATAATTAACGGTAGCAAGATCTAGTGTAGGGTGTTTTGTAAACCAGTTAGAACCCCAAAGGCCCTTTTCCTCACCCGAAAAAGCAATAAAAAGGTAGTTATTATGTGTATATTTTCCTTTTAGCCAATCGGCCAATTGTAACATAATGGCAACCCCACTTGCATTATCATCTGCACCATTATGTATAGCACTATCGCCACTTAGCGAACCCTCTCCCCCATATCCTAAGTGATCGAAGTGGGCTCCAATTACAATAGTAGTGGCAGACTTATTGTCCAAATACCCAATTACGTTTCTACCTTCTATATGTTTACTAGTGTCGGCTTTAACTAATGCGTGAGGGTTGTACTTAGGCTTAACAGAGAACTTTTGATAAAAACCTTCTGTTCCTTTAGGGATAAGCCCCACTTTCTTAAAACGTTTAGCCACATATTTTGCAGCTTCTATTTCACCCTTAGTACCTATTTCTCTTCCCTCTAATTTATCGCTTGCAAGAAACTCAACGTCTTGCTTCACAGATTGGCTAAATGCGGAAAAAGAAAGGAGTATAAGTAACAATACTAAGTAATTTACTTTAATGGCTTTCATTTGGTTAATTGTTTTAGTTGTTTGATTTACCACGAATTTAATGAAAAAGTGTTAAATACTGATTATAACAACTTTTCACTCTTCATAACTAATTCACTCTTTATTTAGTATAGTTAGTAAGCAAAGAATAGCTTAGTAGTTTTCCTTTTTTATTATAACTTTCAGATTTTATCATGCCTACTTCTTTAGCATACCATTCTACTGAAGTGGATTCTACTACCATCATCATTTTCATAGATACTGTTTGAGTAACTTTAAAACAATCAAACGATCCTGCAGGCACTTTTAAAGTTTCTTCAGCTAACACCTTTCTATCTGTTATATTAAATTTAAAATTTATTTGCATCGGACTTGCTTCAATATGAAAATTCACGTTTGCATCATTCAATTCTTGACCTACTTTTAAGTTATCGGGCAATTCAATATTGGTACCATCAACAGACATTTCGAAGTTTTCATAAGATTCCATTGTTTCTGCAGGCATTACATCTCTTAAATCAAAACGTATAACACCATTTTCGCATAATAGCTTGGTTGAACCAGCCATTACTTGCTCCCCTTTATCATCTTCGGATATTATTTCTAACGTAGCTTCAAACCCTTCCGAAGTTTCTTTGTATTCTGTCACTTTTTGAATCGACTTTCCTTCCAACTTATCTTTATTACTAAAATTGGAAATTTCCCACGTAGTACCTTGCTTTATTACATAATATTGATTGCACTGTGCAAATACTGTTACACTAAATACTGATAATAATAAAATTGATAATAATTTTTTCATGATCTTGTTTTTTAATGTTACTGCAAATTACAACCTATTTTTAAAGATTAAAACAGTTATCACTAATTTCAAATGATTCTAAAAAGACCTCCTTCGGAATTTTTATTTATAATCCCAGCATCTAACATCGATCTAAGCGTTTCTAAAAAAACCTCTTTATTTGAAGTACTAATATCTTTAATAAGACTTTCAATTGTAATTGGGTTACTTGTTACTGTATTAAGGATAAATTCATAGTAATCAACTTCCTTCTTATGTTTTTTACCAAGGCAAACATCACATTTATTACATTCAGATACCTCTTCGTTAAAATAAGAAA
>Ga0224506_10002200_pt1 | contig 13428 bp, 9 predicted proteins | sample SF_Jan12_sed_USG_2_FD_169108 | JGI IMG/M metagenome (GOLD analysis project Ga0224506, IMG submission 169108) | Sediment microbial communities from San Francisco Bay, California, United States - SF_Jan12_sed_USGS_8_1 | ecosystem: Environmental > Aquatic > Marine > Sediment | place: USA... | reverse complement strand
TGTAAAAGTTATTGCAGCACATTGTGCCACACCGTATCTTGGTGGAATTCTTCCTGTTGATAAAGATTACTTTGAAGAGCTTTTAGAAATGCTCAGGGTTTCTGAAAAGAAGAAATGGAATCTCTATGCAGATATATCAGCTTTTTGCACTCCTACAAGAATCACGTATCTCGAAAGAATAAACGAAGAGATCAGTAAGGGAACTCTCAACCCTCGCAGATTCCTTTATGGAAGTGATTTTCCTATCCCGATAGTGGATATTACTATTTTCAAAAATCTATTGAACCTTCATGAACTCTTGGAACACATTAAAAAGTTGGGAAATCCGCTGGATAATAACTACACCATCTTAAAGGAATTCGGAATACACGATTCAATATTTACCAATGCATGGGATGTTTTAAGGCTAAGCAATCAACTTTAACTCTCTCACCTTTTCTCTCAACTCATTCACGAAGAACTGATATTCATCTATATCTTTCGGTTTTCTGGACATGTCCATCTCAGAAGGATAAAGAGGCTCTCCAAGGGTAATCTCTATCTCGGTAAATTTTGGCCACTTCGCACCTCTTGGTAATGCCTCAAAAGAGCCTTTGATAGATGCTGGAATAACAGGTATATTCAGTTCTATGGAAAGAATACCGACTCCTCTTTTGAATTCCATCATTTCTCCGTCATAAGACCTCCCCCCTTCAGGGAATATCACAAGTGATTTTTCCTTTCTCAACACATAGGCAGCTAACTGAAGAGCTTTATTGAGATATGTTTCTGGGTCTACCGGAATAACATGAGCAAGTCTTGCAAAAATTTCCCTGAATGTACCGGTAAAGTATTTCTGAAATCCAACTAAATATAAATCTTTGAATATCTTTGACGGGAGTGCAGCAACAATATTGAATCCATCAAGGTAGCTTGTGTGATTTGGTGTGATAATATAGGGTCCTTTTTCAGGCAAATTTTCAAGACCCTTCACCTTCAGCCTGAAAAATAGTTTAAAAAGAATCTTCACTGCACCTAAACAAATAATAATTATCATCCAATCAAAAAAACCGTGATGGAGTCCAACTTTTTTCCTCTCGGCAAAATCAGGGTCTGCCTTTAATATGTCTCTCCACTGTAACTTTTTTATTTCAATAACTTCATGTATTCCGTATTCCTTTATCTTCGCAACAAGCTCTTCAACAGTCTGTATCTCAGAGGCAAAGGTCTCGGGCAATTTAATTGAAAACGCCTTTTCAAGTGAAACAACAAGTTCTATCCTGGTAAGAGAGTCAAACCCGAGGTCAAGCTCGAGATTGTCTGTTGATTGTATTTGAATCTTTTCTTTCATCAAAGGTGTTATACATTGAACAATTTCTCTCCCGATCTCATCTTCCATTAAATATTTATCTGGGACCCCTGCTTTTTGCTCTTTGTCTTTAACTTTTATAAGGTCTTTGACCATAAACCTCCGGAGTTTACCAAGTGGAGTCCTCGGCAAAGGATCTGAATAAATGGTATATCCTTTTATTCTCATATAATGGGGCAGGTGAAGTGATATATTATTAATCTCCCACTTCAGTGACTCCTGCAGGTTTCCGATTTGTGCCTCTCGTGCATATTCGAGGTTCGGTACAATTACGGCGTGGAGCGATTCAACAATGCCCTTCTCTTCAATACCCATTACACATATCTCTCTTATAAGAGGAATCTTCATATACAGTTTTTCTACATCCTCTGGATACACAGTTTTTCCTGAACTCAGGACTATCACTTCTTTTAATCTTCCGGTTATGAATATATAGTCGTCTTTATCCTGATAGCCAAGGTCTCCACTTAAAAACCATCCGTCTTTGATCGCCTGTTCAGTTGCCTTAGGATTTTTATAATAACCTTTCATTACCATTGGCCCTCTTATTGCAATCTCACCCTCTTGCATTAACCCTAATGGCTCATGACTCTCTGGATTCAGTATTTTGATGTCTACAGACGGAAGGGGCATGCCTACCGAACCTGCTTTCCTCTTTTCCATGGGTGTGAACGTAACAACCGGAGAGGTCTCGGTCAGACCGTATCCTTCAAGGACAGTAAATCCTACGGCCTCAAGATCTCTTGCCACCTCAGGGTCAAGTCGTGCACCTCCGCTTGCAAAAAATCTGAATCTCTTACCAAGTGCCTTATGTGCTGAGCTAAAAATTAATTTACCGGGGTTTATGCCAGTCTTTTTCCTTAGAACTCCGCTCAGTTTCAAAATACCAATCAGAAATTCGGAGAGTGGGTGTCGCAATTGCCTAATTCTGTTGATGATTCCATTTCTTATCAGTTCAAGTAATTGTGGTACTCCAACAAGTATACTCACCCCCTGTTCTCTCATGGCTGCCATGATTTCAGGTCCTTTCAGACTTGGTGGATAGGTAATGGTTGCTCCAAGGAAAATTGGTAAAAGAAATGTGCACATAAAAGGATAGGTATGGTGCAATGGTAATACTGAAAGTATATTATCATTATGTGTGACAAGCCTGATTTTTATAATGGCCTCTACATCAGAGCAAAAGTTCTTATGAGTAAGTTCTACACCCTTGGGTATACCAGTTGTACCCGATGTATAGATAAGAGATGCAACATCTTCCTCTGAAACTTCAGGATAATTATTCATTTCCGGTGTCATGCATATATCATTAAACTCAGGTGAATCGAAACTCACAGTGAAGAGTGAAGAGTGAGAAGCAAAAAGTTCTTTAATTGCCTCTTCTACATTTTCTTTGGTTTTTGAACTGAAAAAAATCGCCTTCGGCTCAGAGTCAGCAAAGTAAATTCTTATTTCTTTGGGTTTGAGCTGAGCATCTAATGGAACAGCAATCCCTCCTGATAGGGCTATTGCAAAATATGTCGTGCACCATTCAGGCCTGTTTTCAGAGATGATTGCAACCCTGTCACCTTTCTTTAATCCTTTCTGTACAAGACATGATGCAATGCCTTTTGTATCGGTTTGAAGCTTATGGTAGGTGATGGTTTTCCATATCTGGTCAAAGTAATTGAATGCGACCTTATCACCACACTTTTCTGCTTTTGCAAAAAATAGTCGCTGGATAGTCTTGTCCGCCATTCTTACATTATCAAAAAATTATTTCAAAATAGCAATGCTTTAAGAGTACCTTTCAAAGTTCCTTCTTCACAGGAGATATTTTTTCTATGGTATAATTTAAAAATTGGGGTGGAGATGAATTTCATTGGTCTTGATGCCGGCTCTGTAAGTGTAAAACTTGTTGTCTTTGATGAAAAGGGGATTAGACTTTTCAGTTGCTACGAAAGACATAAGGGGCTCCCTGTTCGTGTTGCCCTTAAACTCCTCAGGGCAGACTCATCACTCATCACTCGCCACTCTTCACTATCAATCACTGGTTCCTCCGGAAAATTAATCGCATCTATTCTTGGCATAGGGCCAGTCAATGAGATTGTTTCCCAGGCGTATTCTACACATTTACTCTTTCCACATATCAAGACTGTAATTGAAATGGGGGGAGAGGATTCAAAGCTCATACTCCTGGGCAAGGATAGTTGTTCTGTAAAAGATTTTTCTATGAACTCTGTATGCGCTGCAGGAACAGGCTCCTTTCTTGATCAGCAGGCAGAAAGGTTGAGGCTTACTATAGAAGAGTTCAGTGAACTTGCACTTATATCACAGAGGCCCTCAAGAATTGCGGGAAGATGCAGCGTCTTTGCAAAATCTGACATGATACATCTTCAGCAGATTGCAACACCTTTTGAAGATATCGTAGCAGGTCTCTGCTTTGCTGTCGCAAGAAACTTCAGAGGCACTATAGTAAAAGGCAGAAAAATTGTAGCGCCGGTATCATTCCAGGGAGGGGTTGCAGCAAATAAAGGAATGGTCAGAGCTTTTAAGGAAATTTTTGAGCTTGATGAGCTATTTGTTCCTGAAGATCATCTGCTTATGGGAGCCATTGGTGCTGCATTAAAAAGTATGCATGAAGGCACCATACAGCACTTTGACCTTTTAAGGCTCGAAGAATTTTTATCATCGCCCAGACCTATCGAGGCAGGCTACCCTCCTTTAAACGACCTCGATCAGGAAACAGGCAAAAAATATCAAACATCAATCAGTTGGAACAGAGAACTTAGAACTTTGAACTCAGAACGAGTTAAGGCATATTTAGGTATTGATATTGGCTCTATCAGCACTAACCTCGCGGTGACAGATGAACAGGGAAGACTCCTCTCAAAAAGATACCTTATGACAGCAGGCAGGCCTATAGAGGCAGTCCGACAGGGGCTTACAGAAATAGGCGAGGAGATCGGAGACAGAATAGAGATTATGGGTGTTGGCACAACCGGCTCAGGGAGATATATGATTGCTGATTACGTCGGTGCAGATATTGTAAAAAACGAGATTACCGCCCAGGCAACTGCAGCAGCCTTTCTAGACAAGAATGTTGATACGATATTCGAGATAGGAGGACAGGACTCAAAATATATATCGCTTAAAGATGGTTTTGTCATTGATTTCGAGATGAATAAGGCATGTGCAGCAGGTACAGGCTCTTTTCTTGAAGAGCAGGCAGAAAAATTGAATATTTCGATAAAGAAAGAATTTGAAAAAGCTGCACTTTCTTCTGAAAGTCCCTGCAGACTTGGTGAGAGATGCACTGTTTTTATGGAGAATTCCCTTATTGCAAACCTTCAGAAGGGTGTTGATAAAAATGACCTCCTTGCAGGCCTTGCATATTCTATCGTTCAGAACTATATAAACAGGGTTGTTGCAGGGAAAGCAATAGGCGATACTATATTTTTCCAGGGTGGAGTAGCCTTTAATAAGTCGGTTATCGCTGCATTCGAGAAACACCTCAGTAAAAAAATAACTGTTCCCCCTCACCACGACGTCACAGGTGCAATAGGCATGGCATTGATTGCAATGGACTATATGAAAAATAGAGACTTGGAGACTCGAAGACTCATTGAAGCAGATACGCAAATTACTCACCAAGTCACCGATTCACCAAGTCACCGATTCACCACTTTTAAAGGTTTTGAGCTTTCAAAAAGGTCATATGAGATATCCTCTTTTGAATGCAAGGGCTGTCCTAATGTATGCGAAATAAACAAGGTAAAGATTGCAGAAGAAGAAGATTTTCTCTTTTATGGAAGCAGATGCGAAAAATATGATGTAAGGAAAAATCAAAAATCTACCCGTGACTCGCAACTCACGACCCATGATCTCTTTTCATTCAGAGATGAGATGCTCTGGAAAGAACATATGCTCAGAATGAAACAGAGATACGGTGAAATGGTGAATGGTAAAACAACTGAAGACAAAAATATATTACCTCCAAGTCTCCCTGTCTCTGAATCTCCACGTCACATCAAGATTGGCATCCCTTACCTCTTCTTTTACCAGGATTATCTTCCTTTCTGGACAACACTCCTGTGGGAACTTGGATTTGATGTAGAGGTTTCTCCAAAAACAAACAGACAGATCATTAACCTCGGCCTTGAGACTGTCCTTTCAGAGGCATGTTTCCCTGTAAAGGTTGCACATGGGCATATCAGATATTTACTTGATAAAAATATTGACGCTCTTTTCATCCCGAGTTTTATTAACCTTAATACACCTGAAGAACACCTGGACAGAGGATACGCATGCCCCTATACACAGACAATTCCCTATGTAGCACAAATTGCATTTGAGGGAATAAAGTTATTAACCCCTATTATCAATTTACGGCGTGGAAAGAAATTTCTTGAAAAAGAGCTTAAGAAGACACTTAAGCCATTCAGAATAACATCAAATGCTCTATCAAATGCACTTGAAAGAGCAGAAAAGGCTCAGGAAGAATTTTTCACACAGATCAAAGCTCAAGGCATAGAGGTTCTCTCTTCTATAAAAGAGAGGACTATTGTGATTGTGGGGAGGCCTTATAATGCCTTTGACAGCGGTGCAAATCTCGAAATTCCTAAAAAACTTGCCGATCTCGGGGTCAATTCTATCCCGATGGATTTTCTGCCAATAGAGGAAACAAGCATATATCAGGACTGGCCGAACATGTACTGGAAATCTGGACAGAAAATACTCCAAGCTGCAAAATTAATACGAAACCATCCTCATCTCTATGCACTGTATATCGGTAACTTCTCGTGCGGCCCGGATTCTTTTATTCTTAAATATTTTGAAGAGGAGATGAAAGGCAAACCATATCTCTATATCGAGATAGACGAGCATAGCGCTGCTGCAGGTGTAATCACCAGGTGTGAGGCATTCATTGACAGCATTAAAAACAAGATTACAAGTTACCAGTTACAAGCTACCAGTAAAGACAAAAGGATGCCATCTTATCACTCATCACTTGTCACTCGTCACTCAAACCGCACTATCTATCTTCCTCACATGTCAGACCATGTAATTGCCATTTCTGCTGCATTTGAGCATTGCGGTATAAATGCCGAAGTCCTCCCAGAGTCTGATAAAGAAACCACAGACCTCGGAAGAAAATACGTCTCCGGTAAGGAATGTTATCCATGTACAGTCACTACGGGTGATATGGTTAAAAAAGTCATGCAGCCTGATTTTATTCCTGAGAAGAGTGCTTTTTTTATGCCCTCTGGCACAGGTCCGTGCAGGTTCGGTCAGTATAATGTCTTCCACAGGCTTATCCTCAATGAACTGGGTTATGAAGACGTCCCGATATTCTCACCAAATCAGGATACCACCTTTTACAGTGACCTTGGAATTATTGGCAAGGATTTTATAATGCACGCATGGAGGGGCATCATTGCCTGTGAACTTCTCTCCAAATGTCTCCATGAGACAAGACCATATGAAATTGACAGAGGCTCTGCAGATGAGTTATATGAGCGTTATCTTAAAAAGTTATACCTCTCCCTGAGAAATAGCGCAGATAATTTAGAAGGTATTTTAAAGGATATAAGGAAAAAGTTTGAGAATCTTCCTGCGCATAAAGATAGAAAGCCTCTTATTGGAATAATAGGCGAGATATTCGTAAGGTGCCACAAATTCTCCAATGAAGACCTCATAAGAAAAGTTGAAGCATTGGGTGGCGAGGTGTGGCTTGCGCCTGTGGAAGAATGGATTTATTATGTAAATCTCATGGGGCTAAAAAAGGCATTGTTAAAAAAGGACAAGTCTGCTATTATTAGCTTCCTTTTGAAGAAATTCTTCCAGAAGAAAATAGAACACAGGTTTGCAAAATATTTTAAAGGTTTTTTGAAGACATTGAAAGAGCCAGAGTCAAAAGAGATCATTGAGAAGGCATCGCCTTATATACATAGCTCATTTGAAGGTGAAACGATCTTAAGCATCGGGAAAGGTGTTGACCTTATAGAAAAAGGGGCCTCAGGTATTATAAATGCAATGCCCTTTGGGTGCATGCCAGGGACAATTGTGACAGCCCTCCTGAGGGGACTAGGGAGAGACTATGATACTCCATGTATCAGTATTCCTTACGATGGAACAGAGTCTCCAGCAATAACCATACAGCTTGAGGCATTTATGGAACAGGCAAAACAAATGAAAAATTAAAATGAAAAATTTAAACTTAAGGAATCGAAAGACCTTTTTACTTTTTGATTTTAACTTTTAGAGGAGGTGATTTAGTGGGTAATGTTGTCAAATGGCGTAAAAAGAAGATGAGCAAGCACAAGCACGACAAGTTGAGGAAGAAGACAAAATTCCAGAGGAGGAAGAACAAGTAAGGTCAATGCCTTAATCAAACCTGCTTAGCCGCACACCTATAAAAGGCATTGATTTAATATATTCATAAAGCAAAACTTTTTTAACCACACCGTCTCGGTTTTTACTCCCGCTGGCGTGTATGAGGTATAAAACACCATCCTCCTTTTTTACAATACCAATATGCCCGACTATTTCATCTGCAACTCTTTTATCAGGGGATTTGATAAAAAAAAGCATATCGCCATTGTGAATTAATGAACCCTTACATTTACACGAAGAATTTACATCAAGAACAAGTATGACTTGCAGAGCTTCTTTGGAAATAATCTTTACCTTCTCCCTCCCCCGTGAACCTTTTATCTCAGTGACTGGTCCATAATCTTCTGTGATCTCTCTGCCCCACTTACCGCTGTCAAGCATGTCCTCGCCATATTCAAACCTGTTTTCATAATTAACAACCTTGCCATCCACAATCCTTCCTTTATCAATAAACCTTTTATCCAGTGCAATCATTAATGCCTCTGATGGAGTCTTCCCAAGGCTCAACTCAAGTGTCCTGAAACTCAGATACATGCAGTCAACACGCTCATCAGCAACAATCACTTTCTTCGTTACATACTCTCCGAGTGGATCAGGGTCATAAGGAGTACCGACAAACTTCTCTGCCCAGAAGGCAATACGTTCACTAACAGTCTTCCCTTGAAGCTCTTTTTGAAATGATGCAATCTCTTCATCTGAGAGAAAGGAATAGGCAGGTACAGCAAGAGACAAAAAGACGATTATAAACAATACCCTTATCATAATTTAGTATACACTACAATTATCAGAATGTTCATTCATGATAGATCCGGCTTCTTCACTCTCTTGCGCTCAAAAGGGTTATACTAAAGTTGTGATCGTACAAAAAGAAAAATACAGAGCAGTGACAGGCAAAACATATACTCTTTTTGGTGATGATGTCTCGACTGAAAGGTATTACAGTTCCATAAGAGATATTCTGGACAAACTGCTCCTTGTCTGCCCTGACAAACAGACCCTCCTCTTCCATATTCAAAATGCCGGAAGCAGTCCGCATTCATTCAAGAAAAGCTCAGACCTCATTAATCCCGCACTCATTTCAATGATAAGGAAGAATACACATGAGGCTCTTTCAGCATATACTAAAGGAGTTAAGGAACACCTCAGGAGTCTGTCGCTTACGCAGAGATTGGATGAAACACTCAGGACAAAAGAAAAACAGTACCATCTTTATATGCTCGAAATCGAGCTTATAAACAGAATCTACAAAGAAGCTTTCAAAAAGAGCGAATACAAATTCGCACTCATTCCGCACTGCCTTCGCGACTTCAGGCCCGAATGCCATTCTGTTGCCGGTGATATTGATGCTGTCTGTATGGGCTGCACACAAGAGTGCTTCATCAATCTAGGGAGTCTCCTCCTGAAGGAGTATGGCATCAATCCATATATATCTATTGAGATGGATCAGGAAAGGCTTTTCAGGAAACTCAAGGCCGAACACCCGAGCATCGGTGCCCTTGGTATTGCCTGTATCCCCGAGCTTGTCCGTGGCATGAGGCTCTGCATCAAGCTTGGTATTCCGCCGGTAGGGATTCCTCTGAATGCGAACCGCTGCCGCCGGTGGATGAAAATCACCCAGGAAAACTCTTTCAGTCTTGAGGAACTGGAAGAGTTGATTAAGTGAGATAAAAAAAAGTTACCGAATTAGTGAGCGAGTACAACTGTCCCTATTTTCACTTCTCCTCTTTTAAAATATAGGCAATACTCCTCTGTAAATTTCGCCCATATTTATCCCCAGAAGATAAATTATTATCGATCTGACAATCCAATAAGAAATTATAATAGTAAAACTTTTACGATAACTTAGCCCTGAAATGATGGCTACTGCAATGATTTCCATAGCAGTTGTCCATAACCAAAATAAGTCCACCTCTTGAAATACAGAGATCAAGAAGGGATGGAGCTTTTCAATAGGGAAAATACTTAAGAGGTAAGTTCTAACGGGTAGCAAAGTATAAAATATCATACCGAACATCGAAGGAATTCCACAATATATTAGTGCGGAAAGAATTGCAGTGAACTTTGGTTTACGCCCCAATAGTCTACACAATATTAATACATAAGAGCTACCCAGTAGTAATCCCACGAAAAGGAGACCAGTCACCAAAATCGAGGTCATTATTAAAGCATCTGTCATAAGTATGGCATCTGGATATTTTGATAAAAGACTCTTGATATTAGGTAAGACAAATGAAGAGGCTAATATAAACAACAAAATTAATGCACGTTTAAACCCTGGAGTTTCTCTTAGTGCAGAAAAGAGACTCTTCGGATGTGTGAAGAACAATTTTATATTTTTAAATAATAAGTTCATCCTGTGACTGAATAAAATTATTCGCACTGCCCACAATCATTTATTTTACCTTTGTGGCAGTTCTATCTATGCAGTCGAGTAGATTTCCAGCTAATGAACCAACGCATTGAGAACATGCATTTTTATCTTTACCTCCTGAAAGAATACATCTGGCACACGCCATCGCATTTGGTGGTGTAGCAGGTTTCTTGCTAATACACTGTAAAATAGCTATCCAATCACACTTATAACACTTATCGCCTTTCTTTGGAAGTTCGAGAAAACAATTAGGATTGTTATAGCACTCTGGAGGAAAAACAGAAAGACCTTCGGGGTCAGTCTGATTAACAGGATTATTTCCGACATACGCAAAAAAGTTAATTCCTCCATCAAACCTTATCGGATCTTCACTGATAAACCTCCCCACCTCTGCATCGTAATACCTCGCTCTGTAATAATAGAGTCCTGTTTCTTCATCATATTCTCTGGCTGTATATGTATATGGCTGTTTGAAGTTAGGGTCTAATACTGAAACAATATTCCCGAAGGAATCATACTCATATCTTTGTACCACATTTCCTGTTGAATTAGTGATAGCAATAATAGAACCCAGTGCATCAGCATGATAGTAATACGTCTGTCCATTCGTCATTGATATTGGCTCATCAATCCCAGGGCCATGAGTGTAACTGGCGATAAGCTGGTTGTTGCCATCATATTCAGCAATGATATCCTCATTGTCATAGACATACTTGGTTATCGTCCCGTTCACACTTTTCTCAATCCTTCTCCCAAATGGGTGGTAATATTATGACGTTAGTTTCGAGTATAGTGATTTTTCATAGCTTGTCAAATTTGATTTATTTATGTATGGATAAGATATTTTTAATTATAAATTTATGATTTTATGAAGAATTTTCAAATGTAATGTCTGAATCTTACAATAAGAGATAATAATTTCTATTTCCCCTTTTATTCACTCCATATATTTAGCCTTATCTATTGACTAATGAACTCACTGATAGAGTATCATGTTAAGATGATTACACCATTTGCAACAACAGGCATTGGAAGTCTTCCGCATACAGATCCGGAAGAGGCATGCAGGCTCGTGCTCGAGACATTCGACATCCCTTTCTGGCCTCAACTTCCTAAACTATCATTCCAAGAATTGATGATCCCTCAGTTCTCTGAAGGCGTACCATTTATAAAAACTGATGAGCAGAAAGAGACGATATGGATCGAGAGGAATGGAAGCGATGCACTGATACAATTCTCTGAAACGTATTCAGATGACACTCAGATCGCCATCTCAGAGAAGTATGCAAAGGGTCTCCATACGCTTGTAAATTTCATAAAGAACAGGCGATTCCCCTATCTGAAAGGTCAGGTGACCGGCCCGCTTACTTTTACACTTGGACTTAAGGATGTTGAAGGAAAAGTGGCTTATTATGATGAAGAGCTGCGGGAGATTTCCCTCTTAGTTCTTAATGCAAAAGCAAGATGGCAGATTGAAATCCTGAAACCGTATGCTGAGAATATTATCATCTTTATTGATGAGCCTATTCTCTCTGCTCTTGGAAGCACAAGTTATCTCGGTGTGAACCCCGATGAAGCCTTGAGGCTTTTAAATGAACTATCAGAAGCCATTAAAGTAGCTGGCGGCATTCCAGGGATTCACTGTTGCAGCAACGCTGACTGGCCATTGGTAATAAAAAGTAAAACGAAAATTATCAGCTTTGATGCGTATGAATATGTCGACACAATCTCTTTGTATCCAGAAGAGTTCACTCAATTCCTTCGGGATGGTGGATGCCTTGCATGGGGGATTGTGCCCACAAGCGAGTCAATACGAGATGAACATATTGAGACAATCAGAAAACGCCTTGAGAGCAGTTTAGAGCTTCTCTCAAAATCTCTGCCTGCAGACCTTTTACGTTCCCAAATACTTCTTACCCCTTCATGCGGAACTGGCTCGATGAATGTTGAGGATGCAGTGAAAGTGTTCACTCTGCTCAAACAACTTAAGGAGACAATTTCATAGTGGGTGATATGGTAAAGAAAGGAATCTTCATATCCTTTGAAGGAATCGAAGGTTCAGGCAAGACAATCCAGGCAAAGCTCCTTGACGAATTTCTAAGGAAAAAAGGATATGAAGTTGTACTCACAGAAGAGCCTGGCGGCACCACAATTGGGCTGAAGATACGTGAACTCCTCCTCTCAGTAGAACATAAGGGAATGACACCAGTCACAGAACTTATGCTTTACAATGCGTCGCGTGTACAACTTATAAAAGAGGTCATTTTTCCGTCCATAAAAAAAGGTGACATAGTGATCACGGACAGGTTTAACGATTCAACCGTTGCATATCAAGGCTATGGAAGGGGTATAGAGTTAAATCTCATAGATTCCATCGACAGGATTGTCACCGCAGGCTTAAAACCTGATATCACTATGCTCCTTGACCTTGATGTGGAGGTTGGTTTAAAGAGAAACAAAGGGGTGAATAAGGCAGACAGATTGGAACTCGAGGATATATCGTTTCATAAAAAGGTAAGGGATGGGTACCTTGAGATTGCAGCAAAAGAACCGGAAAGGATAAAATTAATAGATGCCTCGAAAAGTATAGAGGAAATACACGGTAAAATAGTGAGTATAGTTTCCGACCTATTTTTAAAAATATGACATACAGGCAGGACATAGCATTTTCGCTCATTCTCGTCCCGATAAGATCGGGACTCCGAGGTAAATTCTTTCTCCGAAAGAATTTAAAACCGCTCAAATACTATGCCCAGCCTGTTGTTATTTAAATTCATGAATAATGTACATTAAGGTATCAAAAATAAATTTTCTCACAACATCTTCATTATCTTAATCGTATTATTTGAGCTAAAATGTCACTAAGGGACGTTATAGGACAGGACAGGGCAGTAACTATACTGCTGAGAACTATAGAGAGAGGGAGAATACCCTCATCATATCTCTTTGCAGGAGAACCGGGTATAGGAAAGAAGTTTACTGCCATTAATCTTGCAAAGGCACTGAACTGTCAGAGCACAGGGCATAGAGCACAGGGCATAGAGTTAAATAATAATAAACTTTTAACTCAAATAGACGCTTGTAATGAATGTGTTTCCTGTAAAAAAATTGACGCTGGTGTACATCCTGATTTTCTTCTCATCTCTTCTAAAAGTGGACAGATAAGGATAGAAGAGATAAGGGCAATTGATGATGCACTTTCTTTTAAACCATTCGAAGGCAGGAAAAAGGTCGTTATAATAGATGAAGCGGATACGATGAATCCCTATGCGGCAAATGCCTTTCTTAAAACACTTGAAGAACCTCCGGAAGATAGTCTTATAATCCTTATATC
>Ga0224506_10002199_pt1 | contig 13435 bp, 9 predicted proteins | sample SF_Jan12_sed_USG_2_FD_169108 | JGI IMG/M metagenome (GOLD analysis project Ga0224506, IMG submission 169108) | Sediment microbial communities from San Francisco Bay, California, United States - SF_Jan12_sed_USGS_8_1 | ecosystem: Environmental > Aquatic > Marine > Sediment | place: USA... | reverse complement strand
GACGACATGTCCCGTGGTATCGAATGTTTAATGAGCACTGATCTGCAACAGGCACGCTTATTGGCTCAGGAGCTTGAGAACCTTAATCAGATGCGTAAAGACGTTGAGTCAGACATGCAGTCGCAGGCGCTCACCTGGTTGAGCCAATTTAGAGAAGCAGATGCTCCAGAAGCATTACCCTGGGGGCTATGTCTATATGATGACCATTGGCACGAGGGCGTTATCGGTATTTTAGCATCCAGAATAAAAGAAAAACTTAATCGACCTGTTATTGCTTTTGCTCTTTCAGATAATAACGTCATTAAGGGCTCTGCGCGTTCCATTAAAGGTTTTCACATGAGAGATGCTCTCGATCTGGTTGCGACTCGGAATCCTGGTTTAATTCTAAAGTTCGGGGGACATGCTATGGCCGCCGGTTTATCAATTGTTTCATCTGGATATAACAGGTTTATCGAGGCTTTTGACCAGGTAGTCAGAGAGCATTTAACAGAAGATGACTTAAATTCCGTCGTTTGGTCTGATGGAGATCTGCCAACAGATCATTTGACTATTAATATGGCCAGGGCAATTCGAGAAGCCGGACCCTGGGGGCAAAATTTTCCCGAACCTCAATTTGACGGCATATTTCGAATTGTTCAACAGCGAATTGTTGGCCAAAAGCACTTGAAGCTAATCGTGACACCCGACGAAGGAAAAACACTTTTTGATGCTATAGCCTTTAATATTGACCTGGATGTTTGGCCAAACTCCAGTGAATTCATACGAATGAGTTACCAATTAGATGAAAACGAATTCAACGGTTTGGTTAGGCTTCAGCTACTCGTAAATAAACTGGAACCGGTACTGTAGTTTCAATAGATAGTATGAAACAGCAAAGAATGGTTCTTTGCTGTTTCCAAGTGGCGCTTAATTAAACGACATCACATATTTCGTCGGTACTGTCCACCTACATGGTATAGGGCACCGGACAGCTGGCCTAAAGAGGCAACCTTTACCGCGTCAATCAATACCTCAAACGTGTTTTCACGAGCTCGCGCCGTATCTTGAAGTTGATCTATAATACCTTGCGTTTGGTCTGTATAGCGAGATTTGAAGGCTTCCAGTTGTTCGATTTGCTGTAATTTTTCTGCTTCAGTTGACCGGGCTAATTCAATGGCAGTTGCTGATTCCGGTGCCTCTGACAAAAAGGTATTTACGCCAATAATAGGCATGCTGCCGTCGTGCTTCTTGTGTTCATACAGCATTGACTCATCCTGGATTTTGCTGCGCTGATACATGGTATCCATAGCACCTAATACGCCGCCACGTTCAGTCAAACGATCAAATTCTGCGAACACAGCCTCTTCAACCAGATCTGTCAATTGCTCGATTGCAAAAGATCCCTGTAAAGGGTTTTCACAGAAATTTAACCCCAGTTCACGACCAATAATAAGCTGAATAGCGACCGCTCTGCGAACCGATTCTTCCGTTGGCGTGGTAATGGCTTCGTCATAAGCATTGGTATGCAAACTGTTACAGTTATCAAACAGAGCATATAACGCCTGAAGTGTGGTTCTGATGTCATTAAACTGGATTTCCTGGGCGTGTAAGCTGCGACCCGAAGTTTGAATGTGGTATTTCAACATTTGGGAACGCGGACTGGCACCATAAATATCTTTCATAGTCCGAGCCCAGATACGACGGGCAACGCGACCAATTACTGAATATTCCGGATCCATACCATTGCTGAAGAAAAAGCTTAAATTCGGTGCAAAGTCATCTATTTTAAGCCCCCTTGCAATGTAATACTCTACCAGTGTAAAGCCATTGGATAAGGTAAATGCCAGCTGTGATATTGGATTCGCTCCGGCCTCTGCGATGTGGTAACCGCTAATGGAAACTGAATAGAAATTACGAACCTGATTCTCGGTAAAATAGGTTTGAATATCACCCATCATGTGAAGCGCGAATTCTGTGGAAAAAATACAGGTGTTTTGCGCCTGATCTTCTTTAAGAATGTCGGCCTGCACCGTGCCTCGTATTTTCGACAGGGTTTCTTTCTGAATTCTTTGGTAGGTGTCTTTATCCACCAACTGATCACCGGTAACCCCTAACATGCCTATGCCAAGACCACTATGATTTTCAGGGATATCACCCTGATATTGCGGCTGTTCACCAATCAGTTTTTTAATTTTTATTTTAGCTTTATCCCAGGTACCCTGATCTTTCAGATACAGTTCGATCTGTTGGTCTGTTGCCGTATTAATGTACATTGCAAGAATTATAGGTGCCGGACCATTAATAGTCATTGAAACTGATGTATTGGGTGCGCAGAGGTCAAAGCCGCTATAAAGCTTTTTCATATCATCCAGTGTTGCTATAGAAACTCCGGAGTTTCCAATCTTTCCGTAAATGTCGGGCCGTTGGTGGGGGTCTTCTCCATACAGGGTCACACTATCGAACGCTGTCGATAATCGATTGGCTGGTTGACCCTTAGCCAAATAGTGGAATCTGCGATTAGTACGTTCAGGGGTGCCTTCACCAGCAAACATGCGAATGGGGTCTTCTCCAGTGCGTCTGTAAGGGAATACACCGGCAGTATAGGGGTAAAATCCAGGGAAATTTTCACGTGTCATAAATGCCAGTTGTTCCCCCCAGCTATTAAATGTGGGGGTGGCTACCTTGGGAATGGGTAGTTGTGACAAACTGGTTATGTAATTATCGCCCGTAATGGTTTTACCACGCACCTGGTACTGAAACTGTTCATTCTTATAGGACTGAACAAGCTCCGGCCATTGAATAAGCAGCTTTCTATTGCTGTAATCCAGTTTTTCTAACAATAAATGATATTGGCTTATGATTGCATCATTGGCTGAGGATCTTTGATCCGTCTCAATCTCTTTTAAATTTTCAAATTGAAGGCCAAGTTGTCTTAATACATGGGTAAAATGTTGGAGCTGATTAGCAATTTCTGCCTGCGCTTCCGACGTCTTATTTAGTTTTCTACCCAAATCTGAAATTTCAGATAGATAACGTTGTCTTGAGCTAGGAATGACTAGATTCACTTGAGGTAGCTGATAAGTGAACCTGTTTTCAGGTAGCCATTGGTCAAGATTCAATGCGTAGGTTTTAGATATGGCGGTTATAATCGACTGGTACAGCCAATTCACACCTGGATCATTGAACTGACTTGCCATAGTGGCAACAACAGGTACTTCTGAATCCTCAATACCAAACTCATTTCTATTGCGACGCCACTGTTTTCTAACGTCTCTTAATGCATCTTCTGAGCCCTTCTTGTCGAATTTGTTAATAACCACAGTTTTGGCAAAATCGAGCATATCTATCTTTTCAAGTTGGCTGGCAGCACCATATTCACTGGTCATGACATATACAGGATAATCAACTAAATCGACAATCTCAGTATCACTCTGGCCAATACCTGCAGTTTCAACTAATATCAAATCGAACGGTTGTGACCTTAGATAGTTAATGCACTGAATCAAGGTTTCACTGGTCGCCAGGTTTTGACGACGTGTTGCCATGGATCTCATAAAAATTCGATCGTTCGCTAACGAATTCATACGAATGCGATCGCCTAACAGTGCGCCACCTGTTCTTCGTTTGCTTGGATCAACTGCCAGAACCGCAATTTTTTTGTCGCTGTATTGCACCAATCGCAGTAGTAATTCATCGGTGAGACTACTTTTACCTGCACCGCCCGTACCGGTAATTCCGATAACCGGGGTGGTATCGTCGCTAGATGTAATTTTTAACTGACCATTTTCAATGGCAGACAGATGCATGGATATTTTGTTATCCAAATTATGAATATTGTCGTTTATGTTTGCCGGGCGAGGGAACTTCTTATGATGGTTTGCAATACAGGCCATAGCATCTTCAATCATGCCGGGAAGGCCAAGTTTTAATCCGTCATCGGGATGATAGATGCGTGTAATTCCGAAATTCTGTAAATCTTTAATCTCATCTGGTGTGATAGTGCCACCACCACCGCCAATAATGGCAATATGTTGACAGCCGGCTTCAGCAAGACGGGTATGTAGGTATTTTAAAAACTCATTGTGACCACCCTGATAAGAGGTAAGGGCGATGGCATCTGCATCCTCTTGAATGGCCGCTCTAAATATATCGTCAACCGATCGATTATGCCCCAGGTGTATGACTTCAACACCCTGCGCCTGAATTAATCTGCGCATCATGTTTATCGCAGCATCATGGCCATCAAATAGCGATGCCGCTGTAACCATTCTAAGTGGGCGTGTCATAACGATACCTCTAATTTATAAATAATCATGGATTAATTGTCTATAAGGTATTATAGGTTGACGTTAACGTCAACCTATGCCAATCTAAATACTCATAAGTCTAGTCGAAGTTGGTGGGATTATGTTCATCAATAATTGCGGCTAGCTACCATTAGCACCTGTATACAAACTATTTTAGACCAGGCATAACCATGAGCCATTATTCGATAAGTGACTTATCTAAAGAATTTAATTTAACGTCAAGAGCCATTCGTTTTTATGAAGACAAGGGCTTGCTAGACCCTGAAAGGATCGGGACTCAAAGGCGGTATGGTCGTAAAGACAGAGCTCGGATCAAGCTGATTGTAAGGGGCAAGAATCTCGGGTTTTCCTTGTCTGAAATTGATGAGCTGATAGAACTGTATGAAAACAAAGATGATGAAGTGCCCCAGTTGTTGGTTTATAGGGAAAAATTACAGCTACAGTTATCAAAAATGGAACAACAAAAGACTGAGTTAGAACGGATGATTTTGGATGTTAAGGTTGCTGAGCGTGAATGTTTGGCTACTTTACAGGCTAAAGGTATAGAAACAGACGACATCTAAAGGATTCATTAATATTAATGATTTGGTTTCTTTGTTTCCCTTTAGGTAAATATAAAAGTAAACAGCTAATGCTGTTACTAAAAATAAAAGTACGGGAGTAACAGGCTTATGATCCATTACCCAAGGCTCAATTTTCACCTGGGTGAAACGATAGATATGTTGAGAGAAGCGGTTTCTGCGTTTGCCCAAGCGGAAATCGCACCGCGTGCGGCTGAAATAGACAAAAATGACCAGTTTCCTATGGATCTATGGCCTAAATTAGGCGAAATGGGATTGTTGGGGATTACAGTTGACGAAAAATATGGCGGAAGCGGTATGAGTTATCTAGCTCATATTGTGGCAATGGAAGAGATTAGCCGAGCATCTGCATCCGTAGGTTTGAGTTATGGCGCATTTTCTAATCTGTGTGTAAACCAGATTCATCGAAACGGATCAGAAGAACAAAAACAAAAGTATCTACCTGGATTAATTGCAGGCACCAAAATTGGCGCTTTGGCAATGAGTGAGCCTAATGCGGGTTCAGATGTTGTTAGTATGAAGTTAAAAGCTGAAAAGCAGGGTGACAAATACATTCTAAACGGCACCAAAATGTGGATTACCAACGGTTCAGACGCCGACGTATTGGTGGTTTATGCTAAAACCGATATCAGTGCAGGTGCAAAAGGAATATCAACATTTATTATCGAAAAAGATTTTTCCGGTTTTAAAGTAGGGCAAAAACTCGACAAATTAGGGATGCGCGGTTCTCCGACAGCCGAACTTATTTTCGATAACTGTGAAGTTCCGGCTGAGAACCTGATGGGTGCTGAGAACGAAGGTGTAAAAATTCTAATGAGTGGTCTGGATTATGAGCGCGCCGTTTTATCTGGTGGGCCATTGGGAATAATGGAAGCCTGTATGGATGAGATTATCCCGTATATCCATGATCGCCAACAATTTGGCCAGCCAATTGGTGAGTTTCAGCTCATTCAAGGTAAGGTTGCTGATATGTATACCCTGTTAAATGCAAGTAAAGCTTACATTTACGCCGTTGGTCAGGCCTGTGACCGTGGTGAAACAACCCGCAAAGACGCTGCAGCTGCTATTCTGTATTCAGCAGAAAATGCCACTAAAATGGCGCTGGATACCATTCAGATATTGGGTGGGAACGGCTATATCAATGAATTTCCAGCGGGACGATTATTGCGTGACGCCAAGCTATATGAGATTGGCGCGGGAACGTCTGAAATTAGAAGAATGTTAATTGGCCGCGAACTATTTAAAGAAACCCGGTAAGGGAGCAAAACGATGCAAGAACTTGTGGTAAAAACTGCTCGGGATTTTTCTTCCAATGTATTGGCACCTAACGCTGCGAATTGGGATGCAAATCATTTGCATCCGGTAAACGAAATTATGCAAATGGGTGAACTTGGCCTATTTGGTATGCTGGTTCCGGAAGAATTCGGTGGTACACAGCTAGGCTATGAAACATTGGCCCGTGTGATTGAAGAAGTGGCTGCTGGTGACGGTGGTTGTTCAACGATTGTTTCGGTCATGAACTCAGTCGTTTGTGGACCTATTAATCTTTTTGGTAATGCATCACAAAAAGAGCAGTGGTTAGTCCCTCTGGCAACAGGTGAAATGTTGGGTGCCTTTTGCCTTACAGAACCTCAGGCAGGCAGCGATGCGTCATCGTTAATGACCAAAGCAGTAAAAGATGGCGATGGCTGGATTCTAAACGGAACGAAGCAATTTATTACCAATGGCAAATACGCGAAGGTTGCTATCGTTTTTGCGGTTACCGATCCTTCTGCGGGTAAAAAAGGATTGTCAGCATTTTTGGTTCCATCAGATTCTGAAGGTTACTCGGTCAGTACTGTTGAAGAAAAAATGGGGCAGCGTAGCTCGGACACCGCACAGCTGCAGTTTGATAACCTGAAACTTTCAGCTGATTCCCTGCTGGGTAAAGAGGGAGATGGTTACAAAATTGCGTTGGCGAATCTTGAAGGTGGTCGAATAGGTATTGCCTCTCAGAGTGTCGGTATGGCGAGGGCGGCTTTTGATTTTGCTCTTAATTATTCGAAAGAGCGAAAGTCATTTAATACCGAAATATTTAATCATCAGGCGATTCAATTTAAATTGGCTGAAATGGCAACACGTCTGGAAGCTTCAAGACAAATGGTGTTGCATGCCGCAAGGTTAAAAGATCAGGGTAAACCCTGTTTAAAAGAAGCCTGCATGGCTAAATTATTTGCATCGGAAAATGCGGAATGGATTTGCTCTGAAGCCATACAGGTATTAGGTGGTTACGGGTATTTAACTGACTTTCCACTGGAACGAATTTATCGGGATGTTCGGGTTACCAGAATTTATGAAGGTACCTCCGAAATTCAAAAAATTGTTATAGCCAAAGAACTTAGCCGCTGAGGAATCAACGTGTACAAGTCTACTATCAGAGTTCAAAGCGCAGAATTTAAAACGAACTATCAAAAAATGGCATCTTTGGTTGATGATTTAACCGATACCATAGCTAGTGTGTCACTAGGTGGTTCTGAATCTGCGCGTAAAAAACACACCGATCGCGGAAAGTTACTTGCTAGAGATCGGATTCAGTATCTCCTTGATCCGGGTTCTCCATTTCTAGAAGTTGGCCAGTTAGCGGCCTGGGGTATGTATGGCGGTGAAGTATCCAGCGCCGGCATTATCACAGGTATCGGGCGGGTACAGGGACGTGAGGTTATGGTGGTTGCAAACGATGCGACGATTAAAGGCGGTACATATTACCCCATGACGGTTAAGAAACACCTGAGAGCTCAGGAAATTGCCGTTCAGAATAACTTGCCCTGTATCTATCTGGTTGATTCTGGTGGTGCATTTTTGCCGATGCAAGATGAAATTTTCCCCGACAAAGATGACTTTGGTCGTATCTTTTTTAATCAGGCACAAATGTCTTCGCAAGGAATATCACAGCTTGCTGTCGTTATGGGTAGCTGTACCGCCGGTGGTGCTTATGTTCCTGCTATGTGTGATGAATCCATTATTGTTCGCAATCAGGGTACGATCTTCCTTGGAGGGCCGCCATTAGTGAAGGCGGCTACCGGAGAAGTCGTTACCGCTGAGGAACTGGGTGGTGCCGAGGTCCATACTACAATGTCTGGTGTAGCCGACTATATGGCTGAAAATGACCGTCATGCATTAGCGAAAGCTAGAAAAATCGTATCCAATTTAGGCAAATCCAGAAGAAATGATCACGAAACCGATTGGGATGAGCCCCTGTACCCCGCAGACGAGTTGCTGGGTGTTATTCCAGCCGATACCAAAAAACCATTTGATATTAGAGAGATCATAGTCAGGCTAGTTGATGGCAGTGTGTTTGATGAATTTAAACCCTTGTATGGAAAAACACTGATCACCGGTTTCGCTGAAATTATGGGCCGTAAAGTAGGTATTATCGCCAATAACGGCATTCTGTTCAGTGAATCTGCGTTAAAAGGCACGCATTTTATCGAACTGTGCTGCCAACGGGATATCCCGCTATTGTTTTTGCAAAATATCACGGGATTTATGGTGGGCAAAAACTATGAACAGGGTGGCATCGCAAAAGACGGAGCCAAAATGGTGACGGCGGTTTCCTGCGCTTCAGTACCTAAACTTACCGTTGTAGTGGGTGGCAGTTACGGCGCAGGTAATTATGGCATGTGTGGACGTGCCTATGACCCTCGATTTATGTGGATGTGGCCAAATGCCCGAATTTCTGTCATGGGTGGCGATCAGGCAGCCGGCGTATTGGCAACTGTACGTAGAGAAATAATTGAAGGTAAGGGTGATACCTGGAGTACTGAAGAAGAAGAGACCTTTAAGGCGCCTATTAAAGAGCAATACGAAGCGCAGGGGCATCCCTATTATTCATCTGCGCGATTATGGGATGACGGTGTTATAGACCCCAGGGATACTCGACGTATGGTTTCTCTGGGGTTGGCAATTACCGAAAATAAAACCAATTCGCCCACCAAGTATGGCATTTTCAGGATGTAACGACTCATGACCCATCAAGAAGTGTATATAGAGAGAAAAGGGGCTGTGGCCTACTTGTGGCTGAATCGGCCTGAAATTTCCAATGCCTTTAATGACCAACTCATTCGAGATATGACATCCTGTCTTAATGAAGTTGATGCCGACGAAAGCATACGAATTTTAGTACTGGCAGGCAAGGGCAAACATTTTTGTGCCGGTGCTGATTTGAACTGGATGCGAAGCATGGCGTCGTATTCAGAAGAAGAAAACCAGGACGATGCCCGAAAATTAGCCGACTTGCTTGCTACCCTGAATGGCATGTCAAAGCCTGTAATTGCACGCTGCCAGGGCGCTGCATTTGGTGGTGGTGTCGGGCTACTTGCATGCTGCGATATGGTGGTCGCATCTGATGATTCTCTATTCTGTTTATCAGAAGTTCGTCTGGGTTTAACTCCAGCCACGATAAGTCCATACGTTATAGAAGCAATCGGTGCCAGACAAAGCAGACGCTATTTTCTTACAGCTGAACGATTTGACGTACATCAGGCAAAAAATATGGGGTTGGTGTCTGAAGTCGCTCAGGAAGGTCAGGTTGATGAACGTGTAGACGCATTGATTCGTCAATTGTTAGCTGGTGGTCCGGTTGCCCAGTCTGATGCGAAAAAATTAATACAGACCGTGTCTACTGAAACCAATATTGAGCGTCGAACCGGCTATACAGTTGACTTGATTGCACGCCAGCGCGTATCCAATGAAGGGCAGCAGGGTTTAAATGCCTTTCTCAATAAAAATAAACCAGAGTGGATATCATGAGACGAATACTGATTGCAAACCGTGGTGAAATTGCGGTGCGTATTGCTAAAACCTGCAAAGAACTGGGCATTCAGTGTGTTGCTGTTTATTCAGACGCTGATCGTTTTTCACAACATGTTTTAGCTTGCGATGAAGCCTATTATATTGGCGCTTCTGAACCCTCTAAGAGCTATCTGGTTATAGATAAAATAATTGAAGTCGCGATTGCCAGCGGGGCTGAAGGCGTACACCCTGGTTATGGTTTTTTATCTGAAAATGCCGAGTTTGCCCGGAGATGTCAGGATGCTGGTATTAAATTTATAGGTCCTGGTGTTGATGCTATAAAGCAAATGGGATCCAAAGCTCTGTCAAAGCAGTTGATGGAGAAGGCGGGTGTTCCTTTGGTCCCTGGCTATCATGGAGAAGACCAGCGTGATAGTAAGTTAAAGGATGAAGCCATTCTTATAGGATTCCCGGTTATGGTTAAAGCCTCTGCTGGCGGTGGCGGTAAAGGCATGCGAATGATCGCAAAACTAGCGGACTTTGACTCAGGTCTGGCCAGTGCAAGGCGTGAAGCAATGGCGGCCTTTGGTGATGACCGAATTCTCATCGAAAAATTTATTGAACGTCCGCGACATGTCGAGATACAGGTGTTTGGCGATGAACAGGGAAATGTCGTTTATTTGTCTGAAAGAGATTGTTCAATACAAAGAAGGCACCAAAAAGTTATCGAAGAGGCTCCAGCCCCCGATTTGTCAGATGCCATAAGACTGGAGCTGGGTGAGGCAGCGGTAAAGGCTGCAAAAGCCATCAATTATGTTGGTGCAGGTACCGTTGAGTTTATTATGTCAGCTGACAAACAGTTTTATTTCATGGAAATGAATACTCGTCTTCAGGTAGAGCATCCGGTAACGGAGATGATCACCGGTGAAGACCTGGTGTCCTGGCAGATAATGATCGCTCGAGGGGACTCCCTTCCCAAGACACAACAAGAGATTCAACTTAGAGGTCATGCCATAGAGGTTCGGTGGTATGCAGAAAATCCCGAACAAGACTTCCTTCCAAGTACCGGCACTCTTGAGCGTCTATGGCTACCTGAGAGTACGCCGTCTCAACGATATGATTTAGGCATTGTGGAAGGAGATAAAATTACAACCCACTACGATCCGATGGTGGGTAAGTTGATTGTCTGGGCCGAGACACGTCATCAAGCATGCAGCAAAATGCAGCAATTGTTAGCTCAGACAAGGGTCATGGGCATTCAAACTAATCTGTCTTATCTGGAGCGAATCATTAGTCATTCAGCTTTTGTTGGAGGGCTAGTACACACAGGATTTCTAGATGAACATGCTTCCGAGATAACCCTGGTGAATCATAAGCCAGAACCTGAAGTGGTTGCCATATCGGCATTAGCACTGTTGTTGGAAAAACAGTCTGTAAAGCAAAATGATCCATGGCAGGCCGTAGATGGCTGGAGGATGAATCTTAAAAATTCCTACCCTATGCACCTTATTTATGACGAAGATAATCAGTGGGATATTCAATGCCATTATAAGGGAATTAATGAATATATAATGGAGTGGGAAGACCAACGTATTGTGCTAGGAAATCCCGTAATAAAGGAAGGTTTCATTGAGTTGGAAGTAAATGAGCGCGTAATCAGAGTTCCCATGTTAGTCAATAATGCAAGAGTTCAACTCTATTGGCATAAACAATGGGATATTAGATTAACAGATCCCTTTGAAACGGTTATGGATACAGACTCAGGTGGAAACCATATAGTAGCTCCTATGCCTGGCAGAGTATTCCAGGTTACAGTGAATGCAGGTGATACGGTGATTGCAGGTGATTCATTAATGATTCTTGAAGCCATGAAGATGGAACATAGTATTCAGGCTATTAAAGATGGCGTTATTGAAGAGGTGTTCTATCAGGCCGGTGACACAGTAGAAGATGGTGCAGAACTCTTGCGATATATCGAAGACTAACTTAACAATCAAATGGACTCAGTAAATATGACCATGTTTAGCAATATACCGGTATCGGTTAAAATCGTTGAAGTGGGGCCTAGAGATGGGCTTCAAAATGAATCCAGGTCGTTAAGTACGGATCAAAGAGTTCATTTAATTCAACAACTTGCTAATGCAGGGATAAAAGATATAGAGGCCGGTAGTTTTGTATCTCCTAAATGGGTGCCTCAAATGGCCGGCACTCAGGAAGTATTGCAGGCGTCAAAACCCTTAAATGTTAACCTGCCAGTACTGGTACCCAACTCCAAAGGGCTTGAAGCCGCTATTGCTGCGGGTGCAGAAGAAATTGCTGTATTTACTGCGACATCAGAAACCTTTTGTCAGAAAAATACGAATTGCTCTGTTGCCGAAAGCCTCGAAAGAATTAGGCAAATTACCGAAATTGCCCTTAAAAAGGGAATTCGGGTTAGAGGCTATGTGAGTACCGTACTAGACTGTCCATACGAAGGTCCTCAAGATCCACAAATCTGTGCAGATATCAGTGCAGAATTAATACAGATGGGTTGTTATGAAGTCTCTTTGGGGGATACCATTGGACACGGTACACCCGTTCGAACCGAGGCGTTACTATCGACCGTGCTCAATCAGGTTTCTGTCGATAAATTAGCCGTTCATTTTCATGATACCCTGGGTCAGGCACTTGCCAATATATTGGTTGCGTTGCAAATGGGGATATCTGTAGTCGACAGTTCTATTGGTGGACTGGGTGGTTGCCCCTATGCTAAGGGTGCCAGTGGTAATGTCGCGACAGAAGATGTCGTTTATATGCTTCAGGGCATGGGCATTGAAACCGATATCGATCTTAATAAGCTGGTTTCAATTTCTGATGAAATGGAACGGTTGTTAGAAAAACCATTACCTGGTCGCGTGTATAAAGCCTATTCGTTGAATTGATGGCATGAGATGACATGGGACAGGCATCGCTTTAATAAACTTTGACTTCATTCGTTTTTCTCGATTCAATAGCCCTATATCAATTTTATGATGTAACCCTATGATTACCCTTATAATAGTCGATGATCACGACTTGGTTCGTGAAGGTATACGCCGACTTATAGAAGATAAAAAAGGTATCAAAGTAGTTGCCGAAGGTAAGTCTGGTGAAGAAGCCATAGCATTAGCAAAAGAATATGATCCCGATGTGATTCTTATGGATGTAAGAATGCCAGGTATTGGGGGATTGGAAGCGACACGAAAAATAAACCGTGTATACCCGGATATCAAAATTTTGAATGTAACTGCCTGCAGTGGAGACCCTTATCCATCTCTTTTACTGGAAGCAGGTTCTTCAGGTTTTATTACTAAAGAATCAGATATAGATGAAATTGAGCATGCCATTCGCGTCATTTCAGCAGGCCAAAAATATTTAAGTCCCGCAATTGCACAGCAAATAGCACTGAATAAACTCAATCCGGATTCATCAGGTAATGGGCCATTTTCAGAATTGTCAGACCGGGAAATGCAAATTGCCATGATGATTGTATCCTGTAAAAAAACACAAGATATATCGGATGCGTTGTTTCTTAGTCCAAAAACCATTAGTACCTACCGACATCGACTTTTTGAAAAACTTAAAATTCAGGGAGACGTAGAGCTTACATTGCTCGCAATCAAACATGGGCTTTTGGATCCTGGTGAAACAACCTAGTGTAAAAAGCTCAACCGAAAATCGGATCGAAACTGGTAGTGAAACAAGTGTCGAAAAACGTGCAAAATACAGAGCAGAAGAAAGCATTAAATCAAGAAACTTCAGATATAAATGAAAACTCAA
>Ga0224506_10002197_pt1 | contig 13441 bp, 11 predicted proteins | sample SF_Jan12_sed_USG_2_FD_169108 | JGI IMG/M metagenome (GOLD analysis project Ga0224506, IMG submission 169108) | Sediment microbial communities from San Francisco Bay, California, United States - SF_Jan12_sed_USGS_8_1 | ecosystem: Environmental > Aquatic > Marine > Sediment | place: USA... | reverse complement strand
TGAACTGCAAATTCATGAAAGTGATTTAAACAGAGATGCAATCCATCCATCAATAGGACCAGTGAAATTTTCACAATTACTCAATGCCTGGCAAGTTCACGATATGTCTCATATATCACAAATAAATAGAAATCTAATCCGAACAAGAAAAGTGGCAGTAGGTCCTTGGAAACGGTATTTTAGTTTTTTACGAGATGTTTGATCTCCTTTTCAATCCCTTATTAATTCCCTCTTTTAATCATTTATCTTTGCGAATACACAAACCAGCAGTACCATTTAGATTAACCTTAGGATTATTTACATTTCTATCTCGCGAATATTTCCAAAATGAAAGAATAATATAATAAAATATATGTAATAATTATGTAATAATTATTTGTGATAGTGAAGACGTGGTTGTATATTATTATTATAATTTACTTAACAATCCAGATTTTATTTGGAGTCATCAGTATTAAAATTGTTAAACCAGCTCACAAAGTACGGAGAAAAGAGCCTAAATTCTACCCACTGGTTTCAGTTGTAATTCCTGCAAAAAACGAAGAAAATAATATTCAAAATTGTTTAGATAGCCTAATGGTTTTGAATTATCCAGATTTTGAGGTGATTGTTGTGGAGGGAAATTCAACTGATAAAACACAGGAAATATTGAAAGAATATCAGGTAAAAATGAAACAACTTATTGTTATTCAAGAAGAAACTAAACCAAAGGGATGGGTGGGAAAACCATGGGCTTGTCATTCAGGTTATCAACATACCAAAGGAGATGTATTGCTATTTACAGATGCAGACACAATCCACTCACCAAATTCTCTTCGTTATATGATTGGTGAATTAGAAGATAGTCTTGGATTTATCACATTATTAACCACTCAAATTCTCAAATCTTTCTGGGAGAAAATATTACTACTCGTCTTTATAATTGGAACAGTATCGTTAGGTGGATATAGCAATAATAAAAGACATTCTTTTGCCAATGGACAGTATATGATGTTTAAGAGGGAGGTTTACGAAGAAATTGGAGGATTTCAATCAGTCAAAAATGCTATTGTAGATGATTACGCTATGGGAAAGATGGGTAGGGATTTAGGTTACGATCCTAAAGTGTTGAGGCTATATGGGTGTGTATTCGCAAGAATGTATCAAAGTTTAAGAGAAATTAAACAGGGATATTCAAAAAATTTAGCAATTGGAGTATCCTTATTAAATAAGTCAGAAATTGCAAAAGCAAATGCGATAGGTACTTGGGCGATTGCTCCCATAATAATACTATTATTAAGTTTAATCTCTTCAGATAATGTTCTTGAAACCATCGGTTTTGTGTTAGCTCTAATATTCTATCTATCGTTTCTATATCTATTACATATTGTTCAAAAATCAGCAACTACTGGTGTATCATGGCATATTCTATTATTCCCAATTCATTATATGTTGTATCAAATAATAGTATTAAATTCAATCATAGATACAAAAATCAAGAAAAAAGTGGTATGGAAGTCTGAAAGTTATAAAGTAAATTAATAAGAAATTTCAAAAGCGATATAACTTCTCTCAGCATTGGAATACATCAAAATATGAATATACAATTTATGCATTCATATTATGAAATTTCATACAAATATGATAACATATTGTTATGTATTTAACCTCATCAAGTTTTAATCTAGAAATTTAAATAGAATCTACTTTGAATTCTCAAGATGGAGAGAGTGATGATGTTGATGTCTTACCTATTTCAAATGTGGTTGCATTATTAATATATATTTCAGGAATATCAATCTTTCTTAAAATGAGGAAAAATGTAAAAAAATAATGGACACCAATTACAATTTGATATTATTGGATATAGTAAGATTTGATAATATGTCTTAGTGGTATTTATAGTCCAAATGTATATAGATCCATTTATTTTTTGGATTCCAAGTTAGGTAATCATCTGTGTGAAGATATTTTTGAATTGATAATGTTCTAATTAAATATTAAGCAAAAGTAGATTTTCCAGAGCAAGGAGGACCCCACACTGCAATTTTAGATGATTTGTTGATTTTAGTTGAATAATTGCTGTTCATTGTATGATTGATAAATTGTTACATTTAATATTTATTGAAATATTATTAGACTAAAAAATATTAAAATCTCCATTTTCATCTATTAATTTTTAAAGCATTCATTACTTCATAAAATCCCAATAAACCTTATTATTAACCGATCTAATTCAATTTTGTTTACACATGATGAAAAGGAAAATTACATTACTACTTTGTCTAAGTTTATTTTTCGGATCTAATTATAATCTTTCGCAAACAGGAGGAACAGGAGGAATTACAGTAGATATTTCTAAACCAGAAAGGTCAAATGACATAGAATTACAGAGATTAACTGTAATTAGTCCTATTTATATAAATGGAAACGCTGAATTTGACCGTGCTGTTTTATCAAATGGTTGGCAAGGAGATGGTACATCAAGATATCCGATAGTTATTTCAAGCTATTACATTAAAAATGGAGTTAATTTAACAACAATAATTAATACAGACTATTATTTTATTTTAGAAAACATTTCTTTAGTGAATGGTACTACAGGAATAGTAATTGAAAATACACCTAATGCATTAGTCAGAAATATCAGTATTACAAATGTAACCATAGGAATTAGAATTACAAATAACATAGGAGGTTCATTTAATAACATAACGATACAACATAGAAATACAGGTGTAATTGCAGATCAATCATCGAATATGGTTTTCAGAACAATTACTGTTGATAAATTATCAAATGCAGATTCAATAAACAAGGGATTTTCATTCTATGGTTCAAATAATATAACGATTAAAAATTCATATATTTATTCTCATGATACAGGCATTTATTCATTTCAATCAAGTCAAATGGCGTTTACAAGTAATACATTTATATCAAATAATAAGGGTATTTACGTATATTATGGTTCATTTAATTTAATTTCTCATAATTCTATTAATGATGGAATTTTTAATGGAATATTCATTTCTAATTCAAATAATAATTCAATTTATAGCAATATTGTACTTGATTATTCCACTATGGGAATTGATTTATCTAATTCTCAATTTAATTCAGTATATAGTAATAATATCACAGGAAATGCAGTTGGGATAAAGTTACTCTCAAGTATGTTTAACAATATTTCATCCAATTACATAGTAGATAGTTTAGAAATGAGAGGTATCTTTCTATTCAATTCAGGATCGAATATTATTGATAATAATGAAATGGTACATAATGGATTAAGGATAGTATCTCAATATGAAGACAAGGTAGTTCAACTTAGTGTTTCAGGAAATACAATTAATAATGAAGCATTATTATTCTATCAAAACGTGGAAAATATTGTAATTTCAGGATTTCACAGTGTGATATTCATTGTCAATTCAACAAATGTTGAAATATCATCCAATGCATTTGAAAGATCTAACTCTGCTATTTCTGTTCATCATTCATCAAATATCCAAATATTAAATAATACGTATTCTAACTTTTCAGAAGGTATAGTAATTACATATTCAAATAATATAATAATCGAGAATAACAGATTGGATCAAATAAGTATTACTGGAATGGTTTTCAATGAAATTACAAATATAAATGTGACTGAAAATATAATTAGTAATTCTCTTGGTCAAGCAATTGGTATTAACCATGTAACAAGTAGCAACTTTATCAGAAATTCACTATATGCCAATCAAAATGGTATTATCATTAACTTGGGATCTAATTATAATCTATTTACGAATAATACTATAAGTTCATCTACATTTTATGCATTCTCTGTATCAAATGCTCATAATAATTTATTTTATTTTAACACTATTAGTGGATCTGGTCGATACGGAATAGAATTAACTTCTTCAAGTTCTGGAAACATTATCAAATGGAATAACTTTATTGATTTGGTTGCAAATGGAAGACATGCTTCCGATAACGCGGATTCAGTTTTTGCTTATAATTTTTGGTCTGATCACATATCTACAGATTCAGATTATAATGGTGTGTATGATGATTCTTATTCACTTTATGGAAGTAGTTCAACAATTGACCTGACTCCATTAAGTAATACTTTACCCGAAATAATTGTAATTGGATTTATCACACCAGCAAGAGGTGGAGAATATATAGATAGTATGATTATTGAATGGGGGATTGTAAATAATTTTACTGCAGATTTTTCATTTGATCTACTATATAGTCTACAAGGACAAAATAATTGGCAAGTGATAGCAACAAATTTGGTTAATTTTTCCTTAGTTTGGTATTTTCAAGGAATATCTGATGGAAATTATACAATGAGACTAGTAATTAAAAATGGTTATGGACTTATTTATTCCAGAGATTCAATGATCTTTGAATTGATTTCTACAGCAGATACAAATAATCCTCAACCACCAGTTTCAAACACCGACCAATCACCCGTAGAATATCAATTAAATCCCTTTTCAGTAATTTTATTGTTCAGTATTTTTTATCTTGGTAAAAAAAGGAAAGGAAAATATTAAACCAATATAATTAACTCTAAAGTGAAAATAATCATTTTAATAATAATATATACAAATACAATAATCTTTAAAATAATTATATCTTATATAATTTAAATGCATACAACACTTATTGAGATTACACCAACTTGTGTTTATGTAAATAATGAGATTGAAAAAAAAGAAGTATCTGCTGTTTTGGGCGAATATAAATATGAATTTATTGGAGAAGTAGAGAATAAAGAGGCCTACATAGGTACTGACGCGATGAAGTTAAGGGGAGTTTTGAATATATCCTACCCTTTTTATGATGATTACAAATCGGATAAAATATTACTATTTTTAAAATGTCTAATTACAGAACTTTCTATTTCAAATGGAACAGTGACCTTTGTCCAAGACCTATTAACCAAAGTACAATTAGAAGAAGTTCATATTTTATTAAGTGAGATATTTCCCAATATTAGTTTCACCCAAATATCTGCACATCAAAAACACAAACAAACATTGAGAGTTGATAATCTACTAATTATTGATTTTCATAAATTTCAAATAGACATATCTGGAATTTGGGGAGAAAAAATTATTGAAAAGAAAACATCAAATGTAAATCAGAAAAATATGAGTGAAATTATTAAATTAGGTGTAATAAATAATAATATCATTAAACATGGCTGTTTAGGAGATGGTATACGGATTTTTTGGTATCATTATTTAGACATTTTAATTGAATATGGACGTGTGTTATCCCAAAAAGAAAAGGCGAAAGCAAGACTATTGGAAAACTATGATTTTGATGTAGTTAGATATTCGCTTTCTAAATTTTATAATGATGAGTTTTCTGATGATAATGCAATATTGAGTTTAGAAGATGCAATTATTGAGCGTAATAATACTGAAAAATATTTAGAATGTCTGTATGTTTATGGTGAAAGGTATTTAGTAGGTGAAGCTTATTTTAATCCAAATATAATTGGAATTGAAGAAAAAGGATTACACCATTTACTAGAGGATATAGTATTACGATATCAACTACAAGAAGAAAATGTATGTATTATACTTAGGGGTGAATATCTAAAAGGATTGTCTCAAAGACTTGCTGAAGAATTGAAGGGATTGAAATTGAATAATATTACAGTATTAGAATTCAATAATTTGTTTCTAAACAATTTAATCTGAATCCAGAACTTTCATTTAGTTTCAGATGAATTTGTTTTCTTGAAATTATCAATTCTTTATTGTAGACCCAATATTTTTGATTTCTTAATTTCTACTAGATCATTTTAATTAATATCGAAAATTATTTTCAGTTGATCTATCATGATTTATTTAATTAAATTACCTTTTTTTCGATTTATTCAGTGGTATTATCATTCTTTAATTTCATGGTAAAATCAAGATAGTCTTTGAGTTCTAATTCTTTGATTTTTTCAAATAGTGGTGTTGTTTCATCAATATTAATCCATTTTTGAATATCCTCTTGTATTCGTTTTATAATATCATTAATTCTAAGAACAAGATGATTTATATTATAGTGTTCAGCAATTTCATGGGCACTATGCAATAGATCCATTGCTAATTTGGAATTTCCTCGTATTAATTCTAATTTGGATTTAAATATCGTTGATTCAATTTCCTCTGATGGAAGAAATTGTTTTTTTGCAATCATATTAATTTCATCAATTAATAATGTTAATTCTGATAATATTTCGTCATGGTATGTAACTTCCAACTCAAGTAGAAGTAACTCACATCTTAGTTTGAAACCTGTTATTTTAATCCCCCAGTTTATTTCTTCATAATTTAGATTTAATCCATCTAAAATAATCGCTGCACTTATTTTATCTCTTAATCTTGTTTTATGAGTTAAGATTATACATTCAGATAATTTAAGATAAATTTTGTTTATTGGTTTTGGGTCTTTTAGATAAATAATTTCTAATTTATTTTTCAAATCAATTGCCATATCTTTTTGATCATTATATATGAAGGCACATATAAGATAAAAAATAGGGTCAATTAACCATGAATTACTCATACCAAGATCCGATCTTAGGTCTAAGGTTTTCTTTAAATTAGAAATTGCATTATTCATATCACCTAAAATTAGATATGTCCTACCGAGGTATAATCTACTGGCACTTTCAGGCCATCGTCGACCATTACTAATCCAACTCTCTTTTGATCTTGTGAAATGAGTAATTGCAGTTTCATATTCTCCTCTGGAGAGAAAAATATTACCAAGACACTCACTAGCATTAGCAATTAAGGTTGTATTATTCTCCTGGTATCCTATTTCTAATGCTTTTGAATTCAATTCGAATGCAGTATTGAAATTCCCTAATGCTATGTGATTATATCCAAGGAAACAACTTGCTTTTCCATATGATAATACATTCCCCATACTATGCCAAATTAGTCTAGATTCTTCAATTATTGGTAATGCTTTAATTGGTTGATACAATCGTCCAAGGTGATGAAGTGATCTTGCTGCTTGCGGTTTATTTCCTTGATTTTTCCATTGCTGAATAGCATTTTCCAGATCATTAATTCCTGATATTTCATTGCCTGTAAAATGGGAAAGAGTTCCTTTAATTGTTAGAAAGAGAGAATGACTATACGATAATGTATTATTTTCTAATTTTTCCATTTTAGTTTCAATAGTTTCAATAGTTTTGCTTAATTGGTCATATGGTCCGGTATGTATAATAGCAAATGAGTGGAATAACATTGCCATTACTTCTAACTTAATATTATTCTGTTGTCTTGATAGATTTATTGCTAGTGTAGCCACTTCCATTGCTTGGTGTATCTCACCTAAATCTATATGAATTAATGTGGTAAGCATATATTTTTCAAATTGATTCAAATCAGTTGAAAGTTGACTTTTTGCTTCTTTAATTAATCCCTTACCAATGAGATTTTCTATTTTTTTAAATTTATCACTAAAAATATAATAATCTTTAGGATTTAACATAACATGCTATTTTATTCTTATAATTTGATTATAACCATTAAATCATAAATTTTTAAAAGATTTAGTTTTCTAATTCGTTTATTTTCTATTCATTATAGTTATTTGTGTTTTAAATTTAGTAAGAGGATAGTTTACTCGATATAATCAACGAGTTATCTTGAAGTTATATCAAGTGGACTAACAAAACAATTGTTCAGAAAAAATAATTCTATGTATAATACAATTGCAAACAATCAGGTTCAATCATTGTTAAATCGAATATAATAAATCATATAAGCAATCTAGATATCAACTAATTCTGTTTCATTTGCAGTATTGATTGCAGACTTTATTTGTTTTATGAAATTATGAATTTTATCAACTTCATCATATATTTCTCTTTGAGAAACTCCAAAATCCTCAACTTCATCAACACTATAGTAATCAAGAACCATATTTTCTGCTACCTGACCTTTCTCACCCATTGTTGATTCTTTCTTTCTGACCTCATTTACAATAATATATTCTTGATGATTATCTGTACTTTTTAGTATTTCAACACCTTCAGCTCTAATAGGGATTGCTCTTAATATTCTTTCCATCTTTGGAGTTAAATCATTTTTCAATACAAGAAGTTCTGGAATAGTTAATTCTTTTTCTAAACCTTCAAGATCAATAATCCTACCCTTAGCGATTAAATTAGTTTTAGATATTCTAAATGCCAATTCTTGATCCTCTTTTATTAATCGATCCAAGTTTTCCCTGATCTCTTCAATCTTATAACTCCTCTTATATTCCTTAATTGAACCAGGTATAGGAATATAGGGTGTTTTATCTATTTTTAAAGTTTTGTAAGATTTTGAGTTCCTCGAGGCATGGTTCATTCGATTGATCCAAGTATTTATTTCCTCATCAATTTGTTTTCTTCTTGCAAATGCCGAACCTAAATTCATTTGATCACCATTAATGTCAGATCGATAGTCATGGTTTAGGAGACCACACGTCGCTAAAGTCGCTGATTTTATACGTTTATAGTCAATTGAGCTACTAAATTCTATATGCAAATTCTCTCTGAGAGAAGTTTTACAAAGTACAAACCAATCAGACTATGTATGGACAGACATATTATACTATATGCAATTTACTAAATATAACTTACTTTTCCCAATTTGAGTCAATCTGACAAATTTCATTCTGATTCAAATAATAAAAGACTTACATTAATAATCAGTATATTTTATCTATTTGCATAATATAGTGATAGATGATATTTTATATTAATGACTTCTGGATGAATGACTACAAAGAAGGGTTTTCCCAGCGATAACAAAATTTAAACTAACTAAGTAAGAATTTATTGGTTTGAAAGATTTTTGATAGAATGTTAAGAGTATTTATCTTTTATTTTCATTGGTGTATTATAACCTAAATATAAACAAACAAGGGCACACAATAATAACAATCGAATTACTATTAATGCACCTAAATTAGTTAAAGGAATTAATCCATCAATTATCGCAACTAAAGCATATAAAACAGCACCTAATGAAATCATTCTGCTTTTGAATTTTAATAATGGTTCTTTTGTATTTTTAGAAATCCAAAAGTAGGTAGGAGCAATAAAAAACAAAACACTTAGTACGGTTAAATATAATACTATAACAGATACTCCTTCAAAATTAGAATCTAAGAAAATGGAATTTTCAACATTATGAACATCAAATTGGCGTAGTGCATATATTGCATATAGGTATACAACATCCAAGATGAGAAATACACCCAAGAATACATATTTCAATTTAGGTTGTTTTGTATTAAGAGATGCAGTGATATAATTCCATAATGTACCCACAATTGGTACAGACCATGCATAGATAAATACATAGGTGGTATGATTTGGTGTACCAATACCCAAAGATACTGACAAGAAAGCATAGGATACACCTAACCATGGACTGGTTAGGGCAAAAAATAATAAGGAAGAGAGCAAAACTAAATTAGTTCTCTTCACTAAATATATTCTAAGGGTAATAATACCCATTAGATATCCAATAATAACTGGAGTGATTGTAAGCACTCCTGCTATGAAGTCCAAATTTGATAAAGCCATTGATGTTAAATAGTTTTCATTGTACATAAAATTTTCCTACAAGATTCGAATATCCAAACTATTATATACTAATCAACTAGATAAATGTCATAAGCTAAGTAAAAATGAAATTACATATCAACAATGTTATTTTCTAAATATTTTCTTCCAATCTTGGTTATTTTCCAAACTTTATCATCATGAACTACAAAACCTTCTTTGGCTAATGTTCTATGGCATTTCAAATTCCTCACTTTTTGACTGAATTTCGTATCATTTCTGTTTTGAAGAATATCTAGATCTTCTCCTTTCGGTTGTAAAAGATCAAATAATTCTTTGATTAACTCGGAAGTGGTAATTGATCCACCATTTTTGTCTATTACCCAGAGTGCAGGTAATTTTAAATCGGCTTCTGAATAACTCATTATTATATAGATTAACGAATTATATATAAATAATTCCAATTTTTTTAAATTTGTTCTGAATCTGAAAAATGATATTATCAGATAATCTAACTTTGGTTAATGGTTTTCAATATAGAATTGATAAAAGAATACTTCTAAATCCTAAATTTCTTATTCCTGGAAAAATGAAAAGTGATAATGTATTATAATTATTATTTATTTTTGAATATTTGATCATTAAAGATTTAAATTTAACACTGTATAAATTTCAAAAATACATATTATTATTTAATAACATCCTCAATAACATGCACACCAAGTATTTCAGAAATGATATTAGATAATTCCTTTATTTTTTCATGATCATTTGTTCTCAAATGAAAGATATTAAGATTACCTTCCGTTGGATGAGATAAAACAAACAAATAATATTCAGTATTTGGTTTAATTAATAAAAAGAAGTATTGAAATAAATAATATAATATCATGAAAATTGCAATAATATCATCATAAAAATAAGTGCTTGAAGAATTATTATCAGATTTATTTTTCCACTTGAATTCTCCATAATTACGAACTATTAGACTTGTACTGGGAATAATATTAACCCAAACACTATTATAACTATTTTCTATCGCCTGATTATTTAATGGAATTTGATTTAAATTATTAAATTGTAGGAAATAAAATCTCGCTGAGTTTATGACAATAAATAAGAGCCAAAGTAGTAAAAGATTTGGGTATAGAATTATAAGGAAAACCCATATGATATTAATAAATAACATTACTATTAAATCCTCTCGATAATCAGACAATCCTTTCTTTAAATATATTATTGAGCCATTTGAACCCTCAACAACATTAATATTCATAAAGTTTCAATGATGAAGAGATATTTAAATATTTACAATTTTTAGATTTAAAATAATAATTAAAAATTTAAATTATGTTAGTTTATTTAAAAAAATCATCGGTACTATTAATATTTTATACTTTCAAATCATATAACAAATGAACCTAGTTTAAGATCATAAAAAACAACATATATTACACATACTATGATTTTCTAGGATCTAATGAAATGGCATATCCTTGAAATAATATAGCTAATGCAGCCATAATGTCTACAAGTATAATAATTGTTTGACTAATATTTTCTACATCATGTACTGGACCAGATAAAATAAGCATTAAGAACCCAAGGCCCATTAAAAAGGATCGTTTTTTCAATACCTTGTTATCAGTATTCATTGCGTGATACCAAAATAACCCAATTCCCATGATACCCCATGTAGAAATTGTTAAAATGATTATATAGAAAAATACGAGGTTAGGTGGGTTCCATATCATAATACCATTATTTGCAACTTCAGGTGTATTGTCACCAGAAGTATATGCAATCCAATTAATATATGAAATAATTGTACCAGAAATTAGGATAATAATTGAAAGTAATTTTGGAATTTTCTGGTCATCAGGTTTGAATATTGAAAATGGTGCAAAAATAAAAAATGCTAAACTGATGTAGAGAAACACATGTCCAATAACATATCCGATGAGTCCTGCTAAAACCACATCATCAGTAAACAAAACTACAGATAGGAATGCAGTAAACAACCCAAAATTAAGATATGACCAAAAGAGTGATCCTCTGAATAATTTATAGCTAAATCCACTTTCCTTTGTGGGTTTATATAACTTCACTAATATGAACAGGATAGATACTGTCCATAGAATTGATCCAAAAGCAGATAAAGTCGCTCGCATACATTTGGATTTCGTCATCAGTTCATAAATATTATTCCCAATAGTTTGAGAATTACCTAATAAAATGAAACTTATTTTGCATTTTAATTTTGGTATGATATACGCGAAATTTATATTTCTCTAATTTTATTATTTCAATCGGATGAGATAGGATTGTTTACTAGCTGTAATTTAATTAATTAAATTAGTCTACATTTCATTTCTTTACTGTTTCAATTTGGAATAATATTCAGTTATGACTGATAAGATATGTTTCTGATCGATATTGTAAACCTTCCCTAAGATATCCTGAATATGATCTCTGATAATATATTTTGAAGTCTCTGCTAAAGATGTAAGAAGCCTTTGAGTAAGAATTTGCTTACATTTATTATAATCAGCAATTGATCGATCAGCCATATAAATGATTGATAATGCAAATCCATATGGTTGTATATTCCTGATTTCATGCATTTCTGTTCTTTTAAGTATTTCACCTGCCACAATTGTCAGAAAGGTACTAAATTCATCAATAGTTAATCTATATCTATCAAAAACCAAATCATTATTGATATGTGTCTTAATCAAACTAGAATGTCGATTAAAATAATCATATGGTCTTTTAACATTTACATTCATTTGAATGCCCATATTTAAACCCAAATTCATAACATTCTTTTTTGTTATTCTATGTCCAAATTCTGAAAATCGATCAATAATCTCTTTTATATTAATTGGAGCACGATCCTTTTCTTCCTTTACTGTGAGTATGAAGCATAATGCTATGAGTAACATGTGATTAGTTATTGCCTCTCCTGAATTAACATATTTCCAATACTTGTATATAGTTCTAGTTTTTACATCATTTGAAAGATTAAATGTTTTAAATACTTTGTCAAAGGCAATTAAAGTCCGTGTATGATTTAAATTGTTTTCTAATTTTGTTCTATTATGATGTTTTATTAATCTTTGATATTTTAATAACATAGTCGGAGATAGACTTTTTCCATTGTATTGCAATAATAATCCTGATGAATACCCGATTTCAGACCCTAAGGACCCTACAAAATCAAGTTTCTTTCCAATTGAATGATGGGTTTGATTATTCATTTCTGTTGAACTCTTTGCTATTGGAGAATAATAGACATAATCTCGTTCCTTGGTGTAGCCACAATCCGTACATACAATATATCCTTCATATGAAGTATCATTAGAAGAACCACAATCAAGACAATTAAATCCATCTTCGCTGATTGAATTTTCTATTTTTGGGTTTCTACCAGTTTCATTATTATTTTTTCTTGTATTATCCATATTACCTCATATCTCCTAAATTTTTACCTCGTCCACCTTAATTTTTTTGTGATCATAATCTCGGAGTATCCAAATTTGTATTTTATTGTTCTTGGGATCACCAGTATTGATATTCTGGATAACTCCCTTCTTTCTTAATACGCGAATATACCTCCCCACATTTTCATAATTCATATCTAAAATAGATGCTATTTGCTTTGTTGATAAACCGTTAGGAAAGCATATTAGCAATAGTAATATATCATACTGAGTCATTTTTACTTCCTCCTTCGCTATAATTGCTAAAGAAAAAGTATTTGAAGTTAAATTGTTATAATCTGTTAGCAATTAACACAACTTAATATCATCAATATATTGACATTCTTCAGCAATAAGAGACAGTATTTACATAAATATCATATATAAATTACTGATACAT
>Ga0224506_10002196_pt1 | contig 13448 bp, 10 predicted proteins | sample SF_Jan12_sed_USG_2_FD_169108 | JGI IMG/M metagenome (GOLD analysis project Ga0224506, IMG submission 169108) | Sediment microbial communities from San Francisco Bay, California, United States - SF_Jan12_sed_USGS_8_1 | ecosystem: Environmental > Aquatic > Marine > Sediment | place: USA... | reverse complement strand
GGTCCATTATTCTCTCCTACAGGTGATATTGATGCAGATATTGATATCATAAAAAAATTTTATAGAACAAAAGTGGGGAAATATCCTGAACTTGGTGTGAATTAATGATGTTATTATAATGTTAAAGTCAATCTACCGATTTGTTTTTTTTAAAGTTATTAAATGGAAAATAATAGGTGATTTTGACAATATTGTTGACAAATATGTCGTTATAGTTGCTCCTCATACGAGTAATTGGGATTTTATTATTGGTGTAATGGCACGAAGTATTTTAAATATTTCGAATGTTAAATTTCTAGGGAAAAGTCAGTTATTTAGATGGCCTTATGGTTTTATTTTTAGAGCAATGGGTGGACATCCTGTAGAGCGTACAAAACAAAATAATATTGTAGAAGCTGTGGTTGATCTATTTAATTCGAAAGAAAAATTTGCAATAGCATTAGCACCAGAAGGGACTAGAAAAAAAGTTAATGAGTTTAAAAAAGGGTTTTATCATATTGCAGTTGGGGCAGAAGTGCCAATTTATAAGGTAGGATTTGACTTCTCTAAAAAAACAATACTGGTAGATAAACCTTTTTACCCTACGGATAATATGGAGGAAGACATGTTAACTATTATGAATTTTTACCGTTCAATAAGAGGTAAACACCCCGAGTTTGAAGTGTAATGAATAAATGTAAAATCAACGAATTAACAATTATTTTTGCTTTATTTTTAACTTTTTAAATATCAACTAAATTAAAATCAAATGAAAAAAATAGTATTAACATTATCGTTAGGTGTATTGTTGGCTGGGTTTAGCTATTCTCAAAAAACAACAAAAGGAACTAAAATGGCTTCAGGAACTATTGGTCTTACATTTAATACAGAAAAACGAGACGATGGTACTGCGATTACCACTAGAGGTAAATATTCTGCTATTAATATGAACCCTAATGTTGGGTATTTTATTATGGATGGGTTAGCTGTTGGTGGAGGAATAAATATTGCCACATCAAATTATAAGCGGGATGGATCAGCAGACAAACTTAATACGACTTCCTTGGCATTTGCTCCGTTTGCAAGATACTATACTGATATGGGCTTATTTGGTCATGTATCAGTTTCTCTAGGTAGTGGTAAGGAAAAAGATACGCAAGATAATGGTGGAGGCAATGTTACCGTTACAGAGACTAATTTTGGACTTTTTGGTTTTGAATTTGGAGGAGGGTATGCTTATTTCTTGAATGACAATGTTGCTGTTGAACCTATGTTGATTTATGGTAGTAACTCAATAAAGGATAAAACAGCAGCACCAAATACAAAAGAAATACATGGTGGGATTCAATTTAGAATTGGCATCAGTGTATTTTTATAAGTGAATAATTAAGGAAGTTTATTCGTTTTCTTAATAAAATTACATAAAGTTTCAAGGGGTATTTGCGAAATATACCCTTGGAGTTTTAATGATTTACTAATACCTTTTCAAACTAAACTTGAAAATAAAATAATATGGAAAAGAAATCATTTTTGATACTGGCATTTATAGCGCTTATTTCAATTTCCGCATTAGCGCAATCTAAATTTAGTATGGGGTTGAAATTAGGCCCTAATTTATCTAGTGTAAACGCTAATGCAACTGTAGGGGAAACATATAAGTCCATTACTGGTTATCATGGGGGTATGTTTGCTACTATAAAAGGCAGTAAGATTGGTTTTCAACCAGAAATTTTATTTTCTAAGCAAGGTTACATTTTGCAAACAACAGCTGGTCAAGATGTATTTGACTTTAAATATGTAAATGTTCCGATTATCATTAAATGGTATATGGTTAAGGGGCTTAACGTACAAATTGGTCCTCAATTAGACTTATTAACTTCGGCTATAAAGGAAGCAGCTGACGGCACAAATACTGATCATGAAAATATATTGCGTGATAGAGTTTGGAATTTATGTGTAGGTTTAGGTGTTGATTTACCTTTTAAAATAAATCTCGATGCACGATATGTAATAGGGTTGACAGATGTTAACAACTTAACTTCAGCTGGAAGTGCACTAAAAAGTTCTGTGGTTCAATTTTCTCTTGGTTACCGATTCGTAGATAAAGGTAAATCTGTCAAAAAACAAAAGCAATGAGATAAAAAAAAGGAGTGAATGATTAAATTCACTCCTTTTTTAATATTAAAAAAGATAAAGGTTTTATAAAGACTTAATCAAGTCTTCGTTTCTTTTGATATATCCAAAATCACCATTGGCAGCAGCCTTGGCTTTAGCCAACGATTCTTCAGCTACAGCTTTTGCTTCTTTTTTGTTTCCCATTTTTGCTAAAATTTTAGCTTTGGTGTGAATGTTCCAAAATTGCTCGTTGTTGTTGCCTTCTGCTAAATACATATTCATCCACTTCAAAGCTTGTTCTAAGTCTTTCCCTGTGTTGAAGTAATAGTTTGCAGCTGCTGAATAATTTCCAACATTTACTTTAGTATTCTTTTCTATTTGCGCCATTACTATTTTGTCGTAGTCAACTTTCATAGGAACTTTAATAGAAACATCTGCCCATGTTAATTCAATGTTTGCAGTAGTATTGTCTTCACTAATGTCTGTTATGTTAAAAGTTAACGTTTCGGTAGCTTGTGCTAATATTGTAGGCTTCACAGTAGTAGACAATACTTCGTTCGACTTATCATATTTATTAACACTTCCTCCAATTGAAAGGTCTGAATATAACATGAAACGCCATTCATCTTTACCAGGAATAGTGAAAATTAAATAATCACCAGCCGCTACTTTGTTTCCTGCTATCTCAGCATCAGTACTAAGTGTTAATATCGACCCACTATTAGCTCCTGATCTCCACATTTGTCCATAAGGTTGAAGAAAATCACTTCCTTCACCAAAAATTTGTCTTCCTTTTAATTTTGGTCTAGAGTATTTGATGGAAACCTCTGTAAGTCCTACTGTACTCCCAACAGAACCTGCAGAACTAGCCTGAGGAGTTGATATTTGAGCATCAGTAATTGCTGGGGCAATGGCTATCATCGCCATTGATAAAATGTTTAGTAGTGTTTTTTTCATGAGTATTAGTAATTTGATTTATTTAATTATTCTGAAATTTACGATTTTTATGTACAAAAGTTCAATTAAATGAAACTAGATCAAAATTTTTATTGTGGAAAAAAGGTTGAATACATTGCTAAAGGATTATTAGGCAAGGTTTTACATACTACTATTGAAGGGATAAGAACATCTGCCTATATTGTGGAAACGGAGGCCTATTCAGTAAAAGAAAAAGGATGCCATGCTTATAATTACAAAAGAACTAATCGTACAGGAGTAATGTTCCAAAAAGGAGGTATAGCGTATGTGTATGTGTGCTATGGCATTCATCATTTATTCAATGTGGTAACAAATATAGAGGGTGAACCCGAAGCAGTATTAATTAGAGCTGTAGCACCAATAGTAGGGACTAATGTCATGGAGAAAAGACGAGGAGTAAAGGGCGTGTCCTTAACTTCTGGGCCAGGTAAGTTGTCATCGGCATTAGGAATCCATCATTCTCACAACGGAATTTCATTATCAGGAAATATCATTTGGATTGAAGAGGGTATGGAAATTGAAGATAGAAATATAGTAAGTACAACGCGCATTGGCATAGATTATGCCGAAGAAGATGCATTACTTCCTTGGCGGTTTTATATTAGAGACAATAAATACATAAGTAAACGTTGAACTTCTGTTAAAATGAATAATTTTGGAGCTTGATTTATATGACGATGAATAAACTTCTTTTTTTAGTAACAGTAATTATTTCGGTAGGAATGGGAGATGTTTTTGCGCAAAGCAAAATGACTACTTCAAATATAAATTCCATATACGATGAACAATCACCTGTTGTTTCACCCGATGGTAAACATTTGTTTTATACTATTGCCCATAACGAAAACAATAGTGGAGGAATGAAAGATAAAGGTGATATTTGGTATGCCATTTGGCAAGATTCTGTTTGGTCTATCCCCTTTCATGGCGGTTCCGTAATTAACAATAAAGGATGGAATGGCGTGATTGGATTTAGTGAAGATGGAAGTTTATACCTTCACCACCATTATAAAGATGGTAAACAAGGGGTTTCTATCGCAAAGAAAAAGGGTGATTATTGGGAAAAACCTGTAAACGTAGATGTTCCGTATTTCATGAACAAGTCGAGCCAACAAAGTGGGAGTATATCTGCCGATGGTCAAGTGATGTTGTTGTCGTTAGAGTCGTACGGATCTATCGGTGCGGAAGATATTTATATATTGTTTAAAGAGGGCGATTCATTTACCGACCCCAAAAATTTAGGAAGTGTTATTAATACACGATTTCAAGAAATGACGCCCACTTTATCGGCTGATAACAAGACACTTTATTTTTCGTCAAATGGCCTAAATGGTAAAGGCAGCATGGATATTTATAGTTCTACTCGCTTGGACGATACTTGGAAAAATTGGTCGAAACCTGTAAACATAGAAGAAGTAAATACAGAAGGTAGAGAAGTGTCTTTTAATTTCAACCCATTAAGTAACACCGCTTGGTATGTGAGTACAAAAGATAGTGATGGGTATGGCGATATTAAATATAAAACGATAGAATCATTAGATGACACCACGATAGCACCTTTAATCGATTCTTTAATTATTGAAAATGTTGAACCTATTGTAGCAGATATTAAGTTTGTCGAAGATGTGATGTTTTATGGGAAGATTAGTAATGCGATAGGCAAGGCAACGATAGGTGCTAAAATTAGTATTACTCATATTGAGACAGGTGAGATGAGTAGTGAGTATAGTGATGAAATTACTGGAAAGTACGAACTGCTAATCCCAAAAGAAGGAAAGTATTCGGTAAAGGTTTCTTCGGCTAATTACCTACCTCATATTGATGTGTTCTATAGAGATAGTACTACGATAAATATAAATATTGATTATGAACTTATTCCTGTGAAAATAGGGGAGGCTGTCCAATTGGATAATGTGCTTTTTGAAAGAGGAAAGGCAGTGATGTTACCTGCTTCATTTCCTGATTTAGATGCTGTAACAGAAATGATGCTTGATAATTTGAATATGGAAATTGTATTGGCTGGACATACTGATAACCAAGGGAGTAGTAAACTTAATTATCAATTGTCTGAACAGAGGGTAGAAGCGGTGATGAAATACATAGTAGATAAAGGGATTTCTAAAAAAAGAATAACTGGAAAGGGGTATGGTGGTTCTCGTCCTATAGCGAATAATACCAATCCTGAAACACGAAAGTTAAACAGGCGTGTTGAATTTACAATTGTAAAGGAATAAAACGATTTTCACCTAGAAAATGGTACTGGAATAACTACGGTTTGCCTTACTGACTTTCCATTTTTTATTGCAGGTTTCCAGCAATACCCTATTTCGTTAAGCACTCGTATAGCTTCTTCATCAAAATTACTACCAAGACTTCGGACTACTTTTACATCACTAACAACACCACTTTTTTCAACAGTAAATTGCACTTGAACTTGCCCTGTTATTTTTGATTTTTTAGGATATACTACTTCATCTTTTAAAAACATTTGAAAAACAGCCATTCCTTGAATTGGTTCTGCCTCACTATCTACTTCTGTAGCACCATATATTTCTATATCACCATTGTCTTTTGGGATGAGGTTTATGGGAGGTGTATTTATAGTATTAGTAGTAGGTTTTGAGGTAGTCGAATTAATATCTCTGCCACTTGATGAGACAATAGAATTGTTCGCTAATTCGGCTAATACTTTGGTGGTCTCATTCGGTCGAACAGAAATTTGTTGTTTCCATGTGCCTGCCTGACCTCTTAATTCTAATATGTGAGTACCAATGGTAATGTCGTTAATAGGAATAACAAGACCTGTACTTATCGCTTCTCCATTATTTTTCACTTCCCCGTCCATATAAAATATACCTGACATCATGGTAGTAAGTTCGATAGAGCCTAGAATTTTTGTTGCTGTCCCAAATGATATTTGAGGCTCAGAACTGTCGACCGTTACAGTTTTAGACCCTGAAGTAGTTTTAGTAGTAGGTTGTTCAGCTACGACTGGTGGAGGTGCGGGTTTATCTTTAAAATAAAAATCACCCATGAGTGACGACCATTCTTGAGGCACTTGTTTTGAGTCAGACATGCGAGATACGTTTATTCTCACTTGCTTGAACACGTCCTCTATTGGTATGCCAGGCATCTTCATTGCTTTCACTAATTCTTGAGTGTACAATCCATTTTCTCCTGTTCCATCCGAAGCAGTTTTGCCAGGCTGAGTAGCAAAAGCAATAATAGACCCAGTAGGAGGGTTGCTAGGGGCTTTAAAACCCGCATCGCCAGCGCTACGTGAAAAGCTACGGAAAGGGTTGTTTCTACATGCATCCATAATCACGATATTGAATGGATTGTTACTCAATTCCATTACCGCAAGGGCTCTGTCTGCCTCTATACACTCAAATTCTATTTCAAACTGTTCTTCAATGTTACTATTTATGGGTACTAGATAATTTGTTCCACCCGACTGTATGCCATGCCCTGCATAATAGAATAACCCAACACCTGGCTTTTCTTTTAGTTTTTCGGAAAATTCACGCATTGCCATTTTCATTCCCCTCCCATCTAGATTTGTATATTCAAGTACATCAAACCCTAATTCACGCAAGGTTTCACTAATCACTTTAGCGTCATTTTCAGGGTTTTTTAGCGGTGCATCAGTATACGATGAGTTTCCTATAATCAAGGCCGTTTTATTGTCCCCATAGTCTCCTTCTTGAGCAAACGAAATAGGAGTGCAAAAGAAGAGGAGTGCAAATAAATATATAATACGATTCATGATGTTTTATCTTATCAATACGTTGTTTTTATAATAGGTAAAGTGTAAAAACGTAATTAAAACTAGAAATGCTTATTTTCTAATTATAATACTTCTACAATTAAAGTGTTAATATACTAAAATTAAAGCCTATTTACTAGATAAATAGGCTTTAATGTAATGTTTTAAGGGTGTAAAACCTGTTTTTTGTTTTTGTGGAACATGTCGTGTAATAGTCCGTCTTTAAGTCCTACATCTGGAACAACTATGTTGGTAGCTCCAGCCCATTTCATAATGGCTACATATATTTCAGAGGCAGGTACAATTACGTCTGCACGGTCATGAGCTAGTTGTAGGTAATTATGACGTTCTTCGAGGGTATAACTCTTTATTAATTTTACAATGCTATTTATCTTTTTTAGAGATATGGTTTTACCAATTTTTCGATTTGCCAAGTCGAAAATTTTATTAATATTACCACCAGTTCCAATGGCAGTAACGTTTCCATGTTTTTTCTTTATATTAGTAAGCACCCAGTCTTTTAACTCGTCCCAAGACTCAGGTGAGTCGGAGTTTTCTAGTCTTCTTACCGAACCAATCTTAAATGATTGTGATGCGATGATACTACTATCAATATACAGATTGAGCTCCGTACTACCACCCCCCACATCAATATGAAGAAACGTTTCATCTTTCAGGAAATCATTAATCACAATGTTGATTAATGCGGCTTCCGTTTTACCGTCAATCAACTCAATTGATAGACCAATTTTTTCCTTTACTTCAGTTACAATTTCTTTACCGTTTGACGATTCGCGCATAGCAGAAGTGGCACAAGCTCTATAGTTATCTACTTCATATAGCTCCATTAGTAATTTGAAGGTCTGCATGAGCTGTAGGAACTTTTGTTTTTTATCGTCTGGCACATATCCTTTGGTAAAAACATCACGTCCCAAACGCAATGGGAAACGTATGTATTCCAATTTTTTAAAAATGGGTTTATGCTTATTGTGGTCAAGTACATTAATAACCTGAAAACGAATAGCATTTGAGCCAATATCTATAGCAGCTAGTTTCAATGTGTATAAATTGATTTGTACGGTCATCCCTTCATAGGAAAACTGAGTGTACATATATAATAAAAAAAATCTATAACTCCATTTAATTGACCTAGATTCAAAGGGTTGATGCCAGATTGTGTTTTGGAGATATCAGAAATACAAGAAGTACGAATATCTTTAGGGAAATCATTTTTTTCTAATAATTTACATTTTTAAAGTACCTTAGTGATGTAAAATGAATGTAGTACACGGACTTGATAGGATAAATGGAGATAAAACATGGGTGTCAAAAATTTCAGGCAATGTAGCGTACTTGTGTAATAGTGCCTCTGTTAGTACTGATTATACGCACGGTATTCATTTGATGAAAAAAATATTTGGTTCACGTTTTAAGAAAATATTCTCCCCACAGCATGGTCTTTTTGCCCAAGATCAGGACAATATGATTGAATCTAATCATTTCTTTCATCCTTATTTTCAACTTCCGGTTCACAGTTTATATTCGGAAACACGTAGACCAACAAAAGAAATGTTGGAAGGAATAGATCATTTAATTATTGATTTACAAGATATAGGAACTCGTGTGTATACCTATCTATATACGGTAGCACTGTCTATGCAGGCATGTGGAGAAGAAGGGGTAGAAGTAGTGATATTAGACCGCCCCAACCCTATTGGTGGTGACCAAGTAGAAGGAAATGTGTTAGACCCTTCGTTTTCATCCTTTGTGGGGATGTTTCCAATCCCAATGCGACATGGTCTAACGATGGGAGAGTTTGCTATCATGGCAAAAACATACTTTCAGGTAGTATGTAAGCTAACCATTGTCCCTTTATTGAATTGGAAAAGGAACTCATATTTTGATGAAACAGGGCTTCCTTGGGTTTTGCCCTCTCCAAACCTACCATCACTTGAAACGAGCATGGTGTATATTAGCACTGTATTGTTTGAAGCAACCAATATTAGCGAAGGACGAGGAACTGTGAAGAGCCTAGAAACCATAGGTTATCCTGAAATTGAACCTTTTGAATGGGAACAAAAATTAAATATGATTTTTTGTGATTTGGAATTAGGTGGTTTTGTGTTGCGTCCCCTTTATTTTACACCTACATTCGATAAGTATGCAGGTAAGTCTTGTGGTGGCTTTCAAATTCATGTAACCGATCGGCAGTTATTTAGACCTTGGCAAGTGGGACAGGTTCTGCTAAGAGAGTATAAGAAACTATTAGCGGATGATTTTCATTGGAAAGCCCCACCTTTCGAATACGAAAGTGATAAACTACCCATCGATATTTTGAATGGGTCTGACCAGGTAAGAGGTTGGGTAGATGAGTATGGAAGTTATGATGAGCTATTGAAATTAGAAAAAATAGGAAGAGAGGATTATCTAATGAAAAGACAAGAGGTATTGTTATACTAGTGTCATGTTAAGTGCTGGTGCGGAAGTTGTTTTCGTGTGTGTAACTATTGACTTACCCAGAAATTTATTAGTATGAATGAGACGTATAAAATAATAGATCAAGACAAACCCTATTTTATAACCTTTATGGTCATATTAAGTAAATGAAAGTTTATAAAAGATATAAAAAATGAGGTGGCATAGTTCTGCTATTTTTTCATTATATTTTCAGAAATTCGAAAGTGTAAATGAGTGAGGAATTACTAAAGGCAATAATTAGACTGTTTGCTATTGTAGCAAAAGAGCGCATAACTGAAGATGAACGTGCAAATATGAAGGAATTCATAGGCGTACACGTAAATCAAGAAATGGCGAATCATTTTATGTCCATTTTCGATTCATATTGCCAAGAACAAGATGAGATTACCAATGACCACATCAAAGAAGACGTAGATGATGATACACTAGAATTTGTAAATGAGTGGGCGAAAATTCTTGAAATTACTAAACGGGTAAACCAGTCGCTTACAAAACCTCAGCGAGTGGTGTTGGTAGTGAAAATCATTGAACTGGTATATGCCGACAAACATTTTTCTGACCGGCAAAGTAACCTCATTTTTTATATTGGTGAGGCTTTAAAACTTTCTAAAAAGGACATTGGATTATTAAAAATGTTCGTAATGGGAGAAGATCCTGAGGAATTAGCCTCCAATAGTGTGATGATTATTGATGAAAGCGATGGGGAATATTTAAAAGATGCTCACCATTTGTCCGCTAAAAATTTAACGGGATTCATGGCAATCTTACGACTAGAAGATATCGAAACGTATTTTATTAAATATGTAGGGATTAGCACATTAAGTTTAAACGCTCAACCTCTAAAAAGTAGGAGTATTTCTATCTTGCCCGCTGGAAGTACCATTCGAGGAAAAAAAATCAACACCATTTACTACAGCAATATCGTTACGAAATTTATTCATTCTGGGAAAAAAGTGAGAGTTTCGTTCGTTGCGGAAGATATTTCTTATCACTTTGCTACTGGAGATATTGGTATTCAGAAGGTGAATATAGCCGAGGAAGGAGGAAAGTTGATCGCTATTATGGGGTCAAGTGGCTCGGGAAAATCTACGTTAATGAACGTGTTGAATGGCAGTGATAGCCCGTCAGGAGGTAGAATACTCATCAATGGTGTTGACTTATATCGTGATAAGGAAAATACAGAAGGAATAATTGGGTATATTCCTCAAGATGATCTGTTGATTGAGGAACTCACGATATTTCAAAATTTATATTTTGCAGCAAAACTGTGTTTTAATCATTATTCAGATGTTCAACTTACTAAGTTAGTTACAAAAGTACTGAAAAGTTTAGGACTTGAAGACACGAAAGACCTAAAGGTAGGCTCTCCATTGGATAAAAAAATATCTGGAGGGCAACGAAAAAGACTCAATATTGGACTTGAACTACTTAGAGAGCCTACGGTGATGTTTGTTGATGAGCCTACTTCGGGGCTGTCATCACGCGATTCTGAAAATATTATGGATTTGCTTAAAGAACTGTCGCTTCGCGGTAAAATGGTATTTGTAATTATTCATCAACCGTCTTCCGATATTTTTAAAATGTTTGATACACTCGTGATATTAGATGTTGGTGGATATCAGATTTATTATGGAAACCCTGTTGAAGCTCTTGTGTATTTTAAAAATATTATTGATGCGGTTGACAAAACGGAAGGAACTTGCCCTGAGTGCGGCAATATAAACCCAGAAAAGATTTTCAATATTATTGAGACCAGAATTGTTGATGAATATGGTCGAAACACCTCCATACGAAAAGTATCTTCGTTTCAGTGGAATCAATATTTTCAAGAGCAGATAGAAGTCCCAAAAGTAAAAACGGTAAAAGATAAATTGGCTTCGACATTACGTATTCCAAGTTGGTTAAAACAAACCAAAATATTTGCAACAAGGGATGTGATGTCTAAATTGGTTGATAAGCAGTATCTTATAATCAACCTCTTGGAAGCGCCAGTATTGGCATTTTTTATGGCATTCTTAGTGCGCTACAAAGCTACATTTGGCGTGGAGAGTACCACCTATTCATTTTTTCATAATGACAATATAGCGATCTATTTTTTTATGGGCATTATTGTTGCACTCTTTATGGGGCTAACGGTAAGTGCGGAAGAAATCTTTAGAGATCGGAAAATATTGAAAAGAGAAAAATATTTAAACCTTAGTAAAGGAAGCTATTTGGCATCAAAAATAGGGGTGTTGTTTGTTATTTCAAGTATACAAACGCTTACGTTTGTATTAATTGGCAATGCCATATTAGAAATTCATGGATTAAGCTTTCGGTTCTGGCTAATAATTTTTTCTACCGCTTGCTTTGCTAATCTATTAGGACTTAATATTTCTGCTAGTTTTAAAAATGCAGTAACCATCTATATTCTTATACCTGTTTTATTAATACCTCAGCTTATTCTTAGTGGTGTAGTGATTAATTTTGATAAATTTAATCCTAAGGTAAGCACCTCAGATGGTGTCCCGTTTATTGGTGATTTTATGGCTTCTCGTTGGGCGTTCGAAGCAGCTGTTGTCACACAATTTCGCGACAACAAGTTTAATAACCAGTTTTATGAATTAGATAAGCAAATGGCAAAGGCGGAGTATAAAAAGTTGTACTTTATTCCACAGCTAGAAACAGAATTGTCATATTGTTATAATTGGTTAGCTACAAAAGATAAAAATACTGAACCCATCTATAAACAATCGTTAGCGCTATTGAAAAATGAGTTGCACTATGAATTAGGGTTAATAGGTAATGATAAGTTTCCTCAATGGGGCAGCTTGACTGTTGATGATTTTGACCTTTTGACGTATGCTGCCACTAAAAAGTTTTTATCTAATTTAAAGAAGTATTATATCAATAAATTCAACACAGCCGATAAAAATAAAAACGATTTAATTATCTCATTAACTAATTCTAGGCAAAATAAACAAAAATTTTTAGCAATGGAACAGCGCTATAAGAATGATGCTATAGGGGATATTGTGACCAATAAGGGAATGGCACAACGAATAGTGAAAGTGGATAATAAGTTGATACAGAAGGTGAATCCGATCTATTTTGATGAGTTTAAACCAAGTTCATCAATTGATTTTAGAACAAAATTCTTTGCGCCTCAGAAGCCTTTTCTAGGTCAAAAAGTTGACACATTAGTTTTCAATTTGACCGTTATCTGGTCAATGACCTTTTTTCTGTTTATTATGGTGTATTTTGATGCGCTAAAACGTTTTATAGACTTATTTCAATCAAGAAAAAAATCATAAATATCATTTGCATTACTTGGGATTAATGGGAATGTAGATTGACTGCCTAGCTGATCAGTCAGGCTTCTCCTCACCCATAGCAATGACATTTCACAGGGTATGTCATTGTGAAGCGTAGTAAAGGGTTATGGTAAGGAACTGTGGAATCTCTTTGAATAAATACTGAAAATACTGCCTCAGTTTTTAGAATCGAACTCGGTCTAAAGCCTTTGTGGTGTCTTACAAACAAAAAACATACGTTATAGACAAAAAAAATAAACCTCAGCGTATCCTGCGAATGACGCTGAGGTTTTCCTTGCCCCTTCATTAGTAGTCTTCTAAATTAGAACCTCTAAAATGAAAAATTTAATGCTATATAAGGTCTGAAATAGTCGGTAGCTTGTATAGTTCCATCTTCTACCCGTGCGAATGTCCAACGATACTCTCCACCAATGATTAAGAAAGAAGCTATTTCGTATGCTAAGTTAGCATTGGCTAATGATCGCTCATCAAGCGCAAAGGCATCGTTTAAATTGGTGAGGTTTCCTCTGATGTAGCTTCCCGATAATGTTAAGTTGTCAATTAACTCGGAGGTTTCTAACTGAAGGCGTACTAAGGCAGGAGTTTCAGCAGAAACGTTGTCAGGAAGGAGTAAAGCTCCTGTAACTCTTATTTTGTCAATAATAGAAATGCCTAATGTACCATAAATGCCACTCGATGTAGTTGCAGTACCCAAAGAATATATTTTTTCATCTTTATTTATTTCATACATGGCATCGAAAAACTGTGGCAAGTAATTATCCTTATACATAAGTCGCTCAATACGTGTGTCGAAACGAAATAGGTTTCCTGCCACTTTC
>Ga0224506_10002194_pt1 | contig 13451 bp, 10 predicted proteins | sample SF_Jan12_sed_USG_2_FD_169108 | JGI IMG/M metagenome (GOLD analysis project Ga0224506, IMG submission 169108) | Sediment microbial communities from San Francisco Bay, California, United States - SF_Jan12_sed_USGS_8_1 | ecosystem: Environmental > Aquatic > Marine > Sediment | place: USA... | reverse complement strand
GTCCACCAGGATCCCGGGCAAGCCGAGCAACAACTCGCTTTACGCTCAACGGGCGATTCCTTTGGGGAACTGGCGCTCCTCAAAGATGCGCCGCGAGCTGCCACAGTCCGGTGCCTCACCCCCGTCGATGTCATCATCTTCAACCGGAATGATTTTTTGACGCTGGCGGGCAGCTTCAACTTCTTCCGGCAACACATGGATCGCGAAAGAGACGCCGTGGCAGAATTTAATAAGGGAAAACCACTTACTCCAGAACCAATAGGAAAGCCATAGAGAGCCGGACGGGTTAAACCATTCGATGATACGGAGTGTTCCATGAACACCACGGCAACAGCAATTCCTGACAAACGACCATCTTCATGGTTCCATCCCCTGGTCCTTCACCTCAAAAACTCTCGCATCTTTCAGAACGGCAGTCAGCTGCTCACACAACTCGGGGAGGGCCGTTTGTACCGTTTCCCACACGATCTCAAGATCAATAGCAAAGTATCCATGTGCAAGGCGATTGCGCATCCCTTTCATGTGCCCCCAAGACACGCCTGGGTGCCGGTTGAGAAATTCACCATGCTCTTGCAGCAATTTCGTCGCAGCCTCACCGATGATAATAAGATTCATCGTCACCGCCTGTTGTGTGCGCTTATCAGCCAGGAAGTCCGCTTTATTCATACCCTGAAGGTAAGAACATGCGTGTCCAGCGGCTTCCACAATGTGGTTAAGGCAATCGGACAGTCGATCCTGGTTCACACAGCAACCGCCTCCGCAAGCACCTTCTCGCGGAACTTCGGTGGGAGATCCCCTGGGGTTCTGAGATCGACCGGGACGCCCAACAGTGCTTCCAACTCCACTTGCAAGCCTCCCAGATCAAAGAGCGTCGTATCCGGAAGCGGATCAACAAGCAAATCAAGATCACTGCCATCTTTATCATGGCCGTGTAGGACCGACCCAAACACTCGAGGATTAACCGTCCGAAAACGGCTTGCTGCCTCACGGATCGAACGACGTTTTTCCTCAAGAGCCATTGAAGGTTTCATGCAGTTACCCCCACAACACAACACGTTGCTCATGATAGCGCGAAAGACCAAATGGGACAACTCAAAAATTCGCCACGGTGCGGTGTCGCACCCCCGTCGACGTCATCATGTTCAACCGGAATGATTTTTTGACGCTGGCGGGCAGCTTCAACGTCTTCCGGCTACACATGGACAACGAAGCGACCGCCGTTGAGAAATTTCAAAAGAATCAAATGGCCAATACACGCGTAGGAGTTAAAAGCTTGCACATCTAGGGCGGGAATACGCTAAGCGTTCCCCTTTACAAAAATGGAAATTTCATTGACGAGCGATGAAATTCTTATTTCCCCTTTGGGATATCGGCCTCACGAGGGAGGACGGAAAACCCTTCTCTCAGAGCTGCACCACGCAGACGACGATCAAGACACACAAATTCATGCCCCATACCCTTCTGATTGGCCCAGACCAATGCTGCGGCAAGCTGTAAAGAGTCGGCGGCACGGAGCGGGTGCAGTAAGAGCACTCGGGCTGCATTGTCCCGTACTTGGTGGCTCGGTTCCATTTCCGTCCATTCTTTGGCCCATTGATTCAAATACTCGCGAGCTGCCTGTTCTCCATCATCATCCAAAATCCCTTCCCGTCTCAAACGTGCGAATGCGGAATAACCCTCTATCGGCGTACCCCACCATGCGACAATTTCAGAATCCTCACGCACAATTTTTTCAACCAAAACCGTCCGCGGTTCATGGAGACAGAGGGGAAGAATGGCAGACGAGTCCCAAAACTTCATCGATCGTCTTCTCTTTCCTCCAGAAGAAATTGCACCCCAAGGCCTTTGGGATCGTGAGGCCGAGCATGCTTCCAAAACCCTTTAGGGACCTTTCCAGACCCCAACCGAATGAGTCCAGCTCGTGCCAGCTCAACAAGATGAGAAGACGTACGATCTCCTTTTGGGGAAAACGGCATAATTTTGGCGATCGGTTTTCCCCGTTCCGTGACCACCACCTCTTCACCGGCTTTAACGTGGGTAAGAATTTCGCTCAACGTAGCCTTAAGCTCTGAAATGGCAGCATTTCTCATATTGACCTCTCTAGTTAAATACTTATGACTAGTATAGTCTAAAATACACGAAAGAGCAAAATTGACTTCATGGGAATTCAAATGCCACACATGCTGAATAAAGAAAGAAAAGGAAGGGGAAAGTGAAAGCCCTAAGAAAAAAACGTGGTTATTCCCAACATCGTCAATCAGGAATCTCCCTAGAACTTTTCCGAAAAACGTTAGCCTTGCACAGGTCTTGGCCATGGCAATAGATCCAACTGGGCTTTTTCAAAGACAGGAACAACTGATTGCACAAAATTGCGGTTCACCAAGGAGATCAATCACATGAACCAGAACAAGAATTATTGACAAACAACCCGACTTCTTTTCCTAACTCTGGGTATGATCTTCCTCTTTCAGGTACCGCACATTTTCGCCAAGGAGCTTTCTCCCGAAGGTCGTTGGAAAACAATTTCCGACAAAACCGGCAAAGTCACCTCGATCGTCACGATCAGCCAGGAGAACAACATGCTCGTGGGCAAAGTGACGAAACTGTTCCGAAGGCCGGACCAAGACCCCAATCCCTTATGTAGGGCTTGCTGAAAAAAGCATTTTCCATGGTCCGCTCAGACTCCCGCGAGGCATTGTGGACTCCTGGTCCCGCTACCCTTGCGATCAGACCCACAATCGTCACGGAAATTGGGCTGCATCTCGAGCCACCAGGCAGCCAGCCGGTTGTTCCATGTGTTTCTCCAGCCCTGCCACCAAGAACACAGCCCATAAAAAACAGCTCGGGTGAGAAGGTGCTCCAAGTTCATCACCAGAAACGAGAGGTGAATCATCGTCTCAGAGGTCAGCATCAGCTTGGCCATCAGGCGGTCTAAGCCAAACCGGCGTTTGCCCTGGCCAAACTTGCCTTCAATAGCCATCCGGGCGGTGGCATCGTCATGAGCGTGTTGGTGGTCATGCTTCACCTGCTCGGCCGTGGCCTCACGGACTATTCGTGGGCGGCCTAACGGCGGCCCGGAAAGACGAATCCCTTTGCTCGCACAATAGCGCCGATTCTCGCGGGTCCGGTAAATTTGATCCACATGCACCGAGGCGGGATCATGACCAAACCGTCGACAATACGCCTCGATCTGTGGCACCAAATCCACGGATTCGTTGTAGGCGTCCCAGCTGATGCGATCCACAAAGCTCACGCCATCCACCACACTCACTGAGATCTTCGCACCAAATTCGACGGGGGTCCCAGCCTTGCCGCGTACGATGGGACGGACATGAGGTTGACTGATGCTCACAATCCGATTGGCGATGCGGTGGCCCCGATGTGTGTACATCCAGAGCTGTTGCCGATACAGTTCGTGAATCACCAACAGCTGACGATAGCGATGACGAGGTAAGGCGACGAGCAGCCCCTCTTGAGCCATGCTGGCCATGGTGGCCAGATTGCGCCGCAGATAGCGGAGCTGTTTCCCAATGCCTTGTCGAAGTTTCCGCTTCCCTGGTCGTCTGGCTTTGGCGAGGCGCAAGTACGCCTGTCTGGCCTTCTGTCGATAGGTGCGGGGCTTCTTGGTTGGACTCGGTCGAGCAGCGTGTAAGTCATCAATGATCGCTTCGCTTTTCTCGCGGGCGTCATTAAGGAGCTTGAGGTCCGTAGGATACGTGATATCGGCCGGCACACAGGTGGCATCAATGAGAAGCTGGCCTTGCGGGGGAGCGGGCTCGTCGTCCTCTTTCGCGTCGACCAGGTCAGTGGTGGACGGGACATCCTTGGTCGGCTGGGCATCGGCGATCAGTTGGGCAATGGCCTCGTTGATCGTGACTAAGCTCTCATGGGTGAACCGTTTGCGAAAGGCAGTCAGCAGAGAATGGTGAAAGGGGGCCTCGGCTTGATACGCCGTGAATCCCAAAAAGTATTGCAGGTAGGGGTTTTCGGTAATCTGCTCCACGAGCTCACGATCCGTGACGCCCAGCCGTTCTTTTAAAATGAGCGCACCCAGAGCCAGTCGCGAAGATTTCGCGGGCGAGCCAAGGTCCTCTTGGGAAAATTGTTGCGCATACGCTGTGTCGACCACGGCCCACGGAATCTGTTTCGCCAACATGACCCAACGATTATCACTACGGAGTTTGCCGCCAAAGGGCAGGACAAAATCTTCAAAGGCCAACTGATTCACATGCGGCTTCCGATACATCGCGGCCTCCTGGTGCAAGCTTTTTGAGGGGGGAAAGGCCATGCCTGTGCACGTCACCCTTTGTTGTACTCGCCGAAGCCCGCTCGAATCAACTCGTTTCGCTTTTTTCAGCAAGCCCTATGTACAAAATGCCCGGATGCACTAAAAGATCAGCCTATTATTGGCCTGACTATCCTTTCAGGGCTCACTAAAGACGGGGACGAATGGAGCGGCGAAGATCATCAAAGTCGAGGACGATCTAGGAAGCCTTGGGTAACAGGATTTGGTGTAAGCCGCTATTTAGGCATTAAAAATAGGCTGCTAGGCTCAATCCAATATATTCTGACACATTGAGAAAGTTATCGGCAGCAAATCTGTCACGATAGGAAACAGAAACGACTAAGGGGACCGGGAATGTTTTTTCAACAACCCAGGGAAGGGTGGTGAAGCTTAACCCCACAATGTAAACGTGTTCATCATAATTTGTACCAATGGCTAAGTCTCCGTAAGGCAAATTTTTATCACCGGAATAATCATCTTTAAATTTATGTGCAAATCGATAAGTTCCGAATAACGTGAACCCTTTCCAAATACCTAACTTAGGCGTAATTTCAGCCTGAAAAATGTCGCCGATTTTTCGATTGACATAATCAAATTCTCCCCCTAAAGGATCATTTATACTCGTAACCCGTAATCGCTCTTTATCCGGAACAAAATAATCATAGCGAAATGAAGTATTGAGAAAAAATGATCCTGGTACTGGAAAACCAAGTGACTTAAGAGGACTATCCGGCTGGACAACAAAATCCTGATTTAACCGAATTAAGAGAGCATATGCGCCATCTCCCAAACCCCAATCAGCTAAGTTTTCTGGATCGTCTTTCCTTCCAGTTGGAAACCGAGCCCCACCAGTCACAGCCAATCTCAAATATTCCGACTTGTAATATTGATAACGAGCGCCCAGCTCAATGTCTTGAATGCCACTTCTCTCAAAGTCCTTAAGCTGCTTGAATCCGAGTGTTTTTAGAGCATTCTGTGCAGCCACCGTATCAACCCGAGTAGTCCCAGGCACTACTAATGGGGCAAACCCAAGAGGATTAGTCCCCGGGTTGATGAAAGCTGGATTAATCCCTATGTTCACATCCGCACCTGAAGAATCGAACGAAAACTTCACCTTATTTTGAGCCCAAATCCATGGTATACGAACCCCTAAGGTAATTTGGTCCGTTAATCCATATGCCAACTGATAAAGTGATTGGACAAAATTCCACTTCATTGAAGTATTCGTCAGACCAACTGTTGGGGCAGGGATTGAAAAGGGAGCCCCACTAAAGGCAGACAACGCTGGAAAAACATTCTGATTAATGACAGTATTAAAGTCTGTAGCCCATGGCTCTTTATTGCCATCCTTGTCATATCGCTCCGTCACCTCCAAAAAAAATCGATTGTCACTCAAGAATTGAAAAGTCCCCTTAGGAAGTACAGCAGCATCATCCCCCCATGCCACTGAGAACGAACATAAGAGTGCTCCCAGCCCCATCATTGCGAAAATAGAAATTTTTGGTATCCACCGCCTCAAAACGTGCATAATATTCCCCCCTTTCCCTAGCGTAAAAATAGTTCCCCCGGTTCACAGCAAAGCCAGGAATATCTATAGCTTTGCCATACAAAATTCGGTTTATTGTATCTGGACTAGTCCGGCGAGAAGAGGTGGGTGAGTCCCATACGAGGTGAAGCCTCGCAATGGAAGAGACGAATACCCTGTTAGGACGACAATGTAATTTCAAATACGTCCAGTGGTTCGGCCTTTCCTTTTACACGAGCTGGAGGCAGCTTTTTATAGGGCACGGCGCGCCCTAGTTTGGAGAACGTTTCCCGAGTGACTAACACTTGCCCGGCATGAGCCAATCCGGAAAACCGCGAAGCCACATTCACGGTATCCCCAATGACCGTAAACTCCATACGGTCGGGCGAACCAACGTTGCCTAAAAACACTTCACCAGTACTGACACCAATCCCGATTTCCATGGATAGACCGTATCTCGCTTCCCATTGGGCGTTCAGCTCTTTCATGCGATGCATCATGGCGACCGAGGCTCGAACAGCGGAAATCGCAGGATTATCCAGAGGAATCAAACTACCAAAGACCGACACAATGGCATCCCCAATATATTTATCCAGTGATCCCTGGTACTCGAAAATAATTTGAGCCATGGCCGTGAAATATTCATTTAAAATCGTGACTAATTGCTCCGGAGGCCAGGATTCAGAAATCGTCGTAAAATTTCTAATGTCGGAAAATAAAATGGTCACCACTTTTCGATCGCCGCCAAGATTGACTTGGACATCTTTTTTCATGACTCGCTCCACAATCTGAGGAGAGAGATAACGAGCTAGATTTCCCCGAACCTGTTCTTCTTCTTTCATTTTTTCGATGAGTTGGGCATTTTCTAGGGCAACGGCCCCTTGGTTTGCCAACGTACTCAGTAATTCGACGTCTTCTCTCGTAAAGAAATGCCCAGATTTTTTATATCCCATGGTCATCAACCCAATCACTTCATCTTGATGGAGTAATGGAAGAATTAAACTCGCCCCAAGCTCCGCAAATCGTTTTCCACCCTCTTCACGAAGATGAGCATAATGGGGATTCTCAGCCAAATCATATTTACTGATGAACTTCTTTTCCGCACCCACCAAGGCTACGAGAGGATCAGCAACATCACACGAAATTTCTTGAAGTCCAAAGTTCCTGGCAGAATCAATACTTTCATTCGAGAGAGTCAATCGACCATTTCCACCAGCGTTCAACAAGAGAACTCCCGCGGAGTCGATAAACATTTTTTGTCGCACGGTATTCAAAAGAGTTCGAATAATGGCTTTTTCTTCAAGGAGCGAGGTCAGAGCGTTACTCACTGACGTCACCGTAGTTTTATAGTCCAGTTGTTTTCTGAAAAAGACCGCATCGACAAGACCTTGAACCGCTTTGAAAACGGGATTAAAGAAAAACACGACCAACAACGCAAAGACTAACGGATAGATCTGCTCAGCCCTTTCCCCAAACAGTGGAGACAACACCCAGGTACGAATCACGGTCTGAGTCGACAAATACCCGAGAGCCACAAAAGCGGTCATCATCATGTATCCAACAGCCCGCTTGATATAGACGTCCACATCAAACAGATTGTGCTTAGCAATGGCATACGCCACAGAGACAGGGAAAATCAGCAGGGGAATTTCAGTAAATGAATACGGAATATTCAGCATCTCTAGGCCAAAAAAAGAAATGATGGGAGCAATGGCTGGGACCGGAAGTGCTAATAACGCCCCCAAAAGAATAACCTGGGCACGAGTTCTTGCTAAAACAGAAGTACCCTTGACAAATGTCCAGAGTGAAGACAGCACCAACAACAAGGCACCAACACCCACATAGGACATAAGGGCTAGATAAATAACGCTATATAACGGGTGATCAGGAAAGGCCAATTGGGCACCCACGGCCGTCATCATTGAAACCAAATAGGGGTAAACTTGGAGAGAGGGCCACCGCTCGACAACGGATAACCTTTGTGGGAAAAGGAGGCTTAAGTGAAACGAGGTCGCAGCCGCAATGCCATAAGCTAAGTGAAGGCTAGGACGGCTGTAACTAGAATGCAGGGTGAGGACGTCAAATTCAATAATGTATATGTAGCCCAAAGATAACGAGATCCCAATGGTCACCCACGTAAGGAAAGCGTCTGGTTTCAAGGCGAATAGACACAACGCAAGAAAAAAATAAATATTGCCAATCAGAAACGCCGGCCCAAATTTCAGAACCAAATCCAAAACAGTAAATTCCATACTCGCCACAGAAATAGTCGATTGGGTATCCCCACGTTGAATACGGTATTGAATGGAATCTCCAATTGGGTGCGCCTGAAGGACCCTCGTTAAGTCTTGATTGGAGCGAAAGATGGTTCCCTCGACTTCTTGTAACTTGTCCGGGTATTTAAGCCCGGCCTGAACACCCGTCCAGTGAGCCAGCCCTAAAAAGTCGATGTCTCCACGTTGAGTAATCAGAAAACCTGGGAACGGTTTACCTACTAAGGAAAGGGCTTTAAAAATGCAAAGAACATCCACACTGAGGAACAGGACAAGAGCTCCAACAATACAGACTCTTCCAGCCAAAGCACCCCGAGACAGGCCCCTGAGGGCAAACCATCTATCCAGAGATGTCCGGCCAATCGTTTCGTCAGCAGTCATAGTTATCAAGACACATTCCCGATAAAAAACAATCTAACTCGGAATTGAATGAGGGGACGAACTCCAAGGCCCCCGAGCACAACATCCAACGTTAGATCATTAGTAGGTCAACCAAGGCTTCGGCCTAAAGACAGACTTCCTCCCTAACCAAGGGATTGCAGAATGCAGAGAACAAGACAGAAGAAGACAAAAGCAAAAGGCCATCTGAATCAGTGAGAAGACATCCCCGAACTTGGCATAGAAGGTAAGCGATGTCTTTCCCAACGCAATGTCGGTTAATAAGATTCCCTCTCCAAATAAACGCTTCCCATCTAAATGAACGAGTTGTTGCCGAACTTGCCCGAAGGGATCAATCACCGCAGAAATCCCAAAATTGGCAGCACGGACAATGGGAACACCGGTTTCTGCAGCACGAAAGGCCGTCATCCCAAGAAATTGGGATGACGCCATCGGATCCCCGAACCATCCCTCATCGGTCGCATTCACCATGAAAGTGGCTCCACCTCGAACAAATTTGAGAAAGAGATCAGGGAAAAGCCCTTCCCAACAGATAATAGATCCAAAGGAACTGCGAGGGAGCTGAAAAACAGTCAGTTGCTCACCGGGAATAACTTTCCCAAAATTTTCGCCAAAAGATTTCGTCCATGAAAATTTCCCGTCAGAAGGGTCATACTCTGCAAAGGGCACAGGGAGAAGCTTTCGATGTTCTTGGACCAGCTGACCGGTAGGGGAAAATAAATGAAGGGTATTATAGTAAAGGCCGGACGTTTTTCTTTTTTTTTGATACTTTGTTGATTCTGCCGCACCTACAAGAAGATAGGCGTTGGCTTGAATAGCCAACCGACTTAATCGGTCTCGCAAGGTAGGGTTATGGTTGACATCGCCTGGAATGGCAGTTTCTGGCCAAATAATGAAATCGGGGTCTTCCCTGACGGCTTGACGGGTGAGCTGCTCATATCGCTGGACAATAGATTCCAATGCCCCCCCGTCCCATTTTTGTAATTGGGGAATATGCCCCTGAATGAGTGCGATTTTGAAATCACCCGCATGGGCTGGACTCGACAAACGCCAAACCCCAAACACGATACAGCCAATCAACACAGAAAGAGTGAGCCCCGTTACCCAAAACTTTTGTTTTGAGAAAGAAAGACTCCAACGTTGTTCATGAGATCCAACCCCACCTTGGAAAAGCCCTGCTATGGCGACGTTCACCATGACGATCAGAAATGAGACCCCATAAACACCGGTCAAAGAGGCCAATTGCATAAGTTCAGGTTGGGTATATTGGGAGTACCCCAACAACAGCCATGGGGTGCTAAGAAATCCCACATGCGATCGCAAATATTCAATCGTCACCCACAAGGCAGGACCAATCACGATTGGGTGAATATTGGTCCGCTGACGAAGATAGGCATAGATGAGGCCGAATACCCCGCCCCACAGCAAAAGATACAAAGCCAAAAGGCCATACCCAACAACAGGTAATGATGAACCAGCCCCAACCAACCCAAAGACACCGGATGACGAGAGCAGACCTGCAAGAGAAGACAGAACAAAGGAGTAGGCACACGATCGACCTTCAAGAGCCAAAAGAAGAGGGACCAAGGCAAACCAGGCAAGGAAACTGTGAGAAACATGAATGGGAAAACAATAAAAAAGAAACAACCCACTAACACAAGACAGGCTGAGGGAGAGGGCCGGAGATGGAATTTTCTCAACTTGTATATTCAAATGAAACGGGGTCCCAGCAATCAAGATGGAAAAATGTACCGATCATCTCCCAGGGACAAAATGTTCGTTCAATTTTTTAGCCAGTTGGCTGATCGCAAGGATGCCCCCGTCTTTGGCGTCTTCTGCATAAGAAGACGCCAAAGACACGCCATCAAGAGAAAGGACTTAATTCAAATATTTATTGAGCATAAATTTTCACATCCCCCAAACTTCCAGAATTCATAGTTCCCGGGAACAAAACCGCCGCGATGGCAGGGTCAATTTCCGCATCAGAAACCGACTTGTCGGTAATTTTGATTTGTCGTGTCGTTTGAATACCAAAGTAGCCCAGAATGTCTTCAACAAAATCGGCCACGACTGCCTGCAGAGCAGCATCACCGGTATCATTGGGATTGAACAAACGACAAGCTACTTCTTCATTCGTGAGGCCGTTGATATTGGTGACAAGATGGGTTCGAAAAAATCCAATGGCCCCTCCCTTTGTGACCCGTGCCAGAACATCAATATCCTGAGGAGCAAAGGTATCAACCCCGCTGGTTACGTGAACAGAGACCGTAGCATTAAGGGCGATCGCCCCTCCCCCGGCATTGGACACACCACAACTCAAGGCCCCTCCGGCAGGCGATTTCCCCCAGGCACTTGGCACGGCGAGTGCCAAAAGGGAACAAAGTGCAAGAGACATGATGGATGTTTGATGGAATTTCATGAAGCCCTCCTGGTTAACGTAATGGGTTATTTCCTAAAAGAGTGACCACACTGTCCTAAAAATTCGAAAATTCGGTTGAGGTTAATGCAAATGAAACCCTTCATTTGAGACTTGCCCAAAAATCGAAGGGATTCGATAAATGACGCCTCCTTCCTTTTTACTATCCTTAGCGATAACCCGTTGATCTAAATTATCCCCAGAGCCTGGGGAAAAATGAGCACCAAATTCAGTGGTGTGTATTTCTGGAATGAGATTGACAGAATGCCCAATTTCCATAGCCACCACATATTGAATATATTTGGAAACGATAAAATTCCGGTCAACAGGAATATTGTTTACTTGGGTTACCGGATCGGTCCATCCCCCATTCTGAAAAGTACTAAACAACACACAAGGGTTTTGCAGATCTTTCGCACAAGCTTCGAATCCACTTGGTTTCCCCCTGCTACCTGAAGACAATAAAAGCAAATCATAATCCTTAGAAATACGCTCAGAAAAAATAATGGCATTCGTATCTTCATTCGGCGTACCTTGTTGGGTACCCGGTGGGAATTGGGCAAACCCAATGGGACTATTTTGAGCAATATTCAGACATTCAATCATTCTAATACCCTTTTGAACGAGATGCGGGGCACCGGCACTATCGGTTATTTGCGCGCCCTGGGGGTACACAGCATTGGAGTTAACCTGGCGATCGAAAAGGGGACCATCAACTCCACCGGTATATTGAAAATTGGGGGTTTCAAAAGGCTCAAATTTCACGAGGTTATCGACCCACTCATCTGAGGGTCCATTATCCTGGCCAGGAGTAAAGCCAATAAAATGAACACGGGCTGCCGTGGAGGAAGCCGGCACACCTCCCAAACTAAAGAGGCCTGCAAACAACGATGTGCCATCCAAAGGAAAGGCATTGGGCCCTGAGAGCAAACTGGCACCCACAGTAGTATCAGCAAAAACCCTCCGACATGCAGGGTTGCGAAGAGCGAAAAACACATCTTTCATATGTGGGCTGAATCGAACATGCTTATGTAATTTTCCAGCTTCATCGCTCACTTGAATCCCGGGCGCGGGATCACTCAAAGACACCAACTTTCCACGATACTCATCAAAATTCGAATCTCCATCGCCTCTTTCCGGATTGGCCCCCTGCAATTCAATATCCTGTTCAGGCTGGAGGCAAGTCACGATTCCTGGCTGACAAAACTGCTTCTCCCACACATCAGGCATCCCATCAAAATCGCTATCTCGGGGAAGCACAAAAGTGAGGTTGTCAACTTGAATCACGGCCATGCCTCCACAGTCGTTGGCACGTAACCGACTCGAACTCACCAACTCGAAATCTGCAGAAGTATCGACAGGCTCACCTGGATTGACGGCTGGGAAATTGGTACAAGCCCCGGGATAAGCCGAAGTCGTCAGAGCTTGATTCCCTGGAGGATTATCTTCCCCTTGCCCAGTAGTCGAAATCATCTGAATTCCCCCTGACCCGCCATTCACCACAATGTCCACCTCTTGCCCAGGTTCCGGCAGCCAAGAATCAGTCACATCCACGCCATTCTGAAAAAGAGACACCGTCACCGCAGAGCCAGGAATGGGATTCCCACTCGCATCAACTGGAAGAATCCCGCCAGCCATGGCCAGCCCTGGCGCAATTCCTAATAAACCGATAACACCCAACATTCTTCGCAATACAGGCCATCCCTTATTCATGATCCACCTCCTGTAACAATAATCATCCTCATTATGTGAACCCCACGACAGCGAGACTCTCTAGGCACGCATCCGCCTTGGGCCGCGATAATCTTGTTGCTCTGTGGCGCCTCGATCCCTCACGAGCACCCCCAGACCTCGGCCACACGCGCGGCTCCATCCAACAGCACCTGCGCCTCGGCGGCCGTCAACGCCTTGCCGGTTTGCGCATTGACTTGGTTGACAAAGTCGCCCAACTTCCGGCACGCCCCATTCAGGTGGCCCTTGGCCAATTGGTCATTGGCCGCCTCCAACTTCGCGATCAGCCCGTTCTTGACCGGCGGCGTCAGATCTAACCCCGCCACCAGATCGATCAGATCCTGATTCTGCTCCGTCGTCCAGAACACCGTCACTGGCCCCTGCGCGGCTAAGAGGCCCGTCAACGTGCCCCCTGGCACAAAGCCCCCCGTCACCTGAATCGTCTCCGTCTCCCCGATGACAAAATTGTTATCGGACGTCTGCGCCCGCAAGCTGGCCATCGCCGCCCCTTGCGTGTATTGCAGATGTAGCACAGCCCCGCTCAGGGCGACCCCTGCCGGGGCGCTGGCCAACACTTCCTGCACCACCGGCGGCGTGAGGGTGCCATTGAGCACCACCGGACCCAGGTCGGTGAGGTTCAGCGTGTTGGGCGCAAGATCCCCCACATACACATCCAGGAGCGTCGTGCTGCCAAACTCCTCCCACGCCACATCCCATTGCGCGGGTACCGCCACCACCGTGGCCACCACCATCGCCGGCTCCGGCGTGTCTTCTATCTCCACGACCTTCGGCGGCAACGGCACAATGCCTTGGAAGATCGGC
>Ga0224506_10002193_pt1 | contig 13452 bp, 10 predicted proteins | sample SF_Jan12_sed_USG_2_FD_169108 | JGI IMG/M metagenome (GOLD analysis project Ga0224506, IMG submission 169108) | Sediment microbial communities from San Francisco Bay, California, United States - SF_Jan12_sed_USGS_8_1 | ecosystem: Environmental > Aquatic > Marine > Sediment | place: USA... | reverse complement strand
TCAGACGCCAATTTTATAGACCAATTAGGTGAAGTAGAAATACTTCGTGCCAATAATATAGTTAAACAATATTCTTTATCTACCAATTCACAAATACTTATAAATAACTCGAATCTCCCAAATGGCCTTTTAAAAGTGGTTTTTAAAATAAACGGAATAACACAGTCTGAGCGATTGTTTTGGAATGGTGAAATTGATATTTCTGATGCTGATTACCTGGAAACATATACAACATTGAAAAACGTAAATACTTTTTTCAAGATTACTGAAGAAGCAAATTTATCTATTTCTGTGGGAAAAATTTATACAAAAAACACCTTGCTTAGTATGGCATTAGCACATGAAATTAATAGTACGATTACTAACCCAATAACTCCTGATTTTTATAATTCCATTACAAATAAAAGACTTGATGATTATTTAATTGCATCACAATTTAAGCCTGAAGAGCAAGTTGACTCTATTGATTTTTTACCAGAATATAGATATGGTATTGTTCAAGGCAAAATAATTAATAAACAAACTCGAATTCCACTTAAAGGTGTAAGGGTGGGCATTGGTTTTACAAGTACAAACTATCAGGTAGGTGTAACCACAACAAACAATAATGGTGATTTCATATTAAAATATAACCCTGATTTGATACGTGAAGAAGGATTTGTCAATTTGATCGATGAAAGCTTCCCTATTGAATACGAAATGGTTATTCATAACGAGTTCTACAATTCTTACCCAGAATTTCCAATTAAGCAATTAAAATTTGATTCCCTCAAAATGTCGCAGGTAATTAGAAGAAGCATTATTAACCAAATTGAAAACGCCTATTATATTCCTGAAGATAAAGATAGCACTACTCTGCCCGTCCATCCGTTAACAGATATGCGTACTTATAAATTAGATGACTACACTAGATTTGCTACCATGCGCGATACTTTCATAGAGTTAATTTATGAGGTTGGAGTAAGCAAAAATGAAAACAAATATCAATTCAATATGAGGATTTATGATGTAAATAATAACGATAAGTACAATTCACCAACGTTGATTCTATTGGATGGTGTAATGATAAGTTCTGAGAGTGCTATGAAAATTTCTCCTTACATAATTGATAGAATTGATGTTTTAAATAAAAACTACTATTTCGGTAATATAATGTTTGATGGAATAATTGCTCTTCACACATTAAAAAACGATTTAGCAAATACTACCCCTCTGGGTAATAAGGTCGAATTTGTTCCTGTACAAAATGATAAAAGTGTAGTTGTTGGCGCATTTAACCCAAACAAGAATCAGAGAAACCCTCATTATGAATCCCTCTTATATTGGAATCCAAAGGTGAAACATAAAGGCGGTCAAATGAAACTTTCTTTTTATACTTCTGAGGTTAAAGGCGTATTCGAAATTAGAGTAGAAGGTGTTACTAAAAGTGGTAAACCGATTAGTAGAAGGAGGTATATTGAAGTAAAATAGTAAAAACTAATAGAGGTTATAGAATGTACGTTAAGTATATACTATAAATTTCAGGATGGCTTTATGCCATCCTGAAATACTGGTATAATACTCAACACAAAAAAAATCATATCAATCAACACGAACTGTATTGACAGATTAAAATTTTAAATTCAATGAAACCAATAAATTAGTACCTGCTTGTGGGTAATAGTAATTTTCTCGAATAGTATTACCTCCACCACTATAGCCAAATGTATAACCATTCGATTCATACACCTCATTAAAAATATTATTTACTAAAAGTTGTACACCAACTTCCTTAACAAGTTTTGTTTCAAAACTATAATTCATATTCAGGTCATTAACAAAATATGAATCAATAGCTCTACTTTCGTTGGTGGTATTATCTAAATATTGTTTTCCCACATATTTAGACTGTAAACCAACAGACAACCCTTTAATAGGAGAATAATTTAATAATGATCCTGCTATTAAGCTTGGAGAAAAAGATATGTCAGCATTTTTATACTCTGTTTCAATTATATTATATTCATCCCAAAACTGACCGTAATCATAAAGTACATCACTAAATTTTTCAATTATATTTTGGCTATACGTTGCATTTGCAGCCCAAACTAATCCTTTTACAATTTCAAAACTTCCTTCTAATTCTATCCCTCTTCTATAGCTCTTATCAACATTTTTTCTAACTGGATTTCCAACATCATTTAATTCTCCTGTAAGCACTAATTGATTTTTGTAGCTCATGTTGTATAGATTTATGCCCAACATATATCGGTCGGCAATACTTTTATACCCAAACTCAATATCTTGTAAAGTTTCATGTTTTGGTGAGATTGGCGAATCTATGAAGTCATTGCGAACAGGCTCTCTATTACCAATTGCGAATGAACCATAAACGCTTGAGATATCATCGATTTGAAAAGTTGCCCCTAATTTTGGATTAAAAAAAGCAAAATTAGAGTTGATATTAATGTTTTTTAAATCATTATCTACACCAAAAGTATTGTAATTAATTGTTCGGTATTGTAGGTCAGCAAACAAACTCAATTTTTCAATTACTTGATAATTTGTTTTCCAAAATATATTGAAATCTTGTTTTTCTCCTATATTGTCATAGTACTTATCTCTAATGTTAGCTGTACCAGAAAATTCAGCCCAAATTACTTCACCGAAATGATCTCCATCATAGACATTATATCCACCTCCTAGAGTAGAATTAAACTTGTTTTTAGAATAGTCTAAAGAAAACGTCACCCCACCAAAATGATTGTCCAGCCATCTCCTTCTAATAATATCTGATGTTTTAATGGTATCAACTAAGCCAACAGAAATGTAACCTATACCATAATCTTGTAAATCTTCATCTGCTTTATACTGTTCATAGTAACCCCTACCATAAGTGTAATGAAGTGCAGAAGTAAAACTTAAGTTGGTATTAAGCTGATGAGACAAATGTAATTGGTAATGATCTTGCTGATAGTGATCTATTTCATTATCGTATTCATAATAGTTGTAGGTTCTACCAGAGTTAAGTAGGTTATTTCGTTGATCGGTAGTAAGCCAATTGTTATCAGCGACCTCATCCATTCCAGCCTCATCATTTTTGATGCGTGATTCTGGAGTACCCCACCAAGCTTGGTATGTTTCTTCCTGTCCTCCAAAAGCTAGTGCTTTTACAATAGTTTTTTTACCATAATAAGCACCTGATAAATAATAGGACTTAAGGTCTGACCAAGCGCGGTCAATATATCCATCTGATGAAATTTGTGACAAGCGACCTTCAAATGCCCATAAATTATTAAGTAAACCTGAGTTAAGAATTAAGTTGTGTTTACGGGTATTAAATGAGCCGTAGGTATTATTGATTTGAACCAGTGGTTCAGTAGCAGGGTTGTTAGTAGCTAAATTTACGGTTGCTCCAAAAGCTCCAGCCCCATTGGTGGAAGTACCAACTCCTCGCTGAACCTGAATACTACTTACTGTGGAAGCAAAGTCGGGCATATTCACCCAATATACTCCTTGAGATTCGGAATCATTTAATGGAACGCCATTGATGGTAACATTGATTCGAGAGGCATCACTTCCACGAATACGCATTCCAGTATACCCTACACCAGCACCAGCATCGGAAGTAGTAACCATTGATGGGATTAAATTTAATAGAATGGGTAAATCTTGGCCTAAGTTTACTCTATCAATATCCTCTTTGTTGATAGTAGTATAGGCAACAGGAGTATTTTCTCCAGCTCGTGTTGAGCGAACGAAAACGGTTTCCAGTTCTTGTGTTTTTAGTGTGTCTTCAATTGATGAAGTGGTTTGAGCAATTGAAATTATGCTAGTAAGCATAAGCCCAAATGTAATTACATTTTTTTTCATGGTTAATTTTTGGTTAAAAACACAATTGCATAGGGTACAATTGTTAAATAGTTAATTACCTCTCCCTGCGTCCGCATTATCGGCATCAGGTTCATTGGGTATAATCTCAGCCTGTTGAGTAAGGCACCCCCTAAAAGATTCTGTAAATGTAGATGAAAAAAATTAACAAAACACAATAGAGATAGGAGAAATATTGTGTGTCATTAGTTGGAACTATTCCTGTTAGGCTTTATAGACCTACTAATTATCGCTTAAAATACACCTTAACCATAACTAACACAATTTTACTTATATTGTTTCCGAGGTCAAATATTGGAGTAAAAGAGGTGTGAAAAGTAGCATCAGTGCCATCAGCACACCTGAATGTTAAGTTTTCTTCTGCAAACTTCTTGTCGTTCATTTCTTCAAATATTTCTTCCACCTTATTTCTGGATTCTTTTGTCAGCATTTCCTCTAAAGTTTTTCCCCTAAGGTCTTTTCTTAAACATTTGAATTGATTAAAAAATAATGTGTTGGCATTTCTAAAGGTTCTATCGGGTTTAAGTTCTAGTACTGGAAGTGTGCTTCTTAAAGCGTTTGCCACACCATTTAAATCTGCTCTTTTTTCTTTTTCGTCCGTTACAAATTGTGCAAACATTATAACTTTATAAGGATCACCATTTGAATAATGGATAGGATTGTATGTGCCTTTAAGCCATAGTTTATCACCATTTTTACTTAATAATTTAAATTCTCCTTCAAAAAATTTTCCCTCCTTAATTTCCTCCCACATCAACGTAGTTTGTGGTTTGTCAATTTCTTCTTTTGGCAGTAATTCTAAATAGTGTTTTCCAACTATATCTTCAAGTTGATAACCTCCAATTAACAGAAAAATATCATTGGCTTTTATTAGGTATCCTTCCATATCATATTCACAAGAAGCTACAGTTTTGTTAATAGCATTCATATGACTTTGGAGTTCAGCATTTCTATTTTCGTTTTCTATTTCTAGTTCTTTCTCTGAAGTTATTTCTTTTGATAACATCAACACTTTTTCCAATTCACCATTACTGTTAATAACGGGAGTAAATGTTGAATCTAGCCAAATAGATTTGCCGCTGTCAGTTTTAATTTTATTCTCACCAGCAATAGTTTCTTTATTATTTATTTGTGACCAAAACTCTTGAAAAGAAGTGTTATCATCTATTAAACTTTTAACAGATGTACCTACAATATTATTTTTTTGCAATTGACAAACATCTGCTAATTGATCATTTATCTTAATAATATTTCCATCAACATCAATTTCTGCCATAGCCAAAGTAGTATCAATGGCATTAAACAAACCTTTTAGTTGTACTTGATTGCGTTGCATATCCTCCTGTATAGCAGATAATTTTTCCATATTCTGACGCATCTCATCTTCACTTGACCGTAATTCAGTTGCCATTGTTTGAGATTCTTTGAGCAATAAATTTGTGGTCTCATTTGTTTTAATATTGCTAATAGAACCAGCAATACTTTCTGCTATGCTCTCTAAAAATTCAACTTTATAGTGTTCAAATTTTTTAAAAGTAGCTAATTCAAAGGCTCCGTAAAATACATCATTAAAAATTAAGGGTACTATTATTATGTTGTTAGGAGTTACCTCACCTAATCCAGAAGTTATGTTTACATAATTATCAGGGATTTGGGTAAGAAATAATGTTTCTTTTTCCAAAACACACTGCCCTAATAGCCCTTGTCCTTTAAATACTTTTTTTTCATTATACTTCTTTCGGCTATAGGCATAAGTACCCATTAGTTCTAAATATGAACCTTCTTCTTCGTTTTCATATTCCAAATATAGTCCCCCTTGGTTTGCACTTACATACTTGGCTAGTTCACTAATAATCTTAAAACAGTAATTATTTACATCACTGGCATCCGAACGAAGAATTTTAGCAAATTTTGCTATACCCTCCACCTTCCATCTTCTCTTACCTTCTTCTTCATTAAAGGCACTAATTTTTTCGTGTGTTATTAGTAATGATTTGCCTAATATTTCATCCTTATTAAGGTATTTATAAGTAAGATTCTTTTCTATCCCTAGCTTTCCTACTACATCAACAGCTTCTTGTATTCTATTTTGTATTTTATTTAGGTTGGTTGATATTGAGTTATATATCTCGTTTTTCACATCAAAATAGTTGTTCCCCTCTTTACCGTTTACCATTTCTGTAGTTTTGTGTAGTAATACACTTAGGCTTTTGTTCATATTATTATAAACAATTCCCCATGTGATTAATATTGCTACAGATAAGATAGTTATTATATACTTTATGTAGATAATGTCAAGAAAAGCAACTCCTACAATACAGCATAAAACAAGGACTCCAGACAGAAGTAATATATTATTTGGATTTAATTTTTTCAAAATAATCATCAATTTATTGTTTTTCATTGAAAGTCTTGAAGAAGAGTTCAAATAGAATGGTGGTTTGGTTGTTATGTATTTGAACGCTTATATTAAATTTTATCGAAGGATTAAACAGACTCCATAGTAGCCACTAAATCATTTTTTGAGAATGGTTTTACTACATAACTATGAGCCCCAAGGCTCATACCTTCATCAATGGTTGATTGCTGTGCAACAGCACTTATTATCACTACTTTAGATTCTATACCTTCTTGTTTATATACTTTTAAAATATCAGTGCCAACCATATCTGGTAATATGTTATCTAGAGTTATATAATCTGGCTGTAATTCAAAAGCTAATTCAATTGCTTCCTCTCCATTTACTGCAAGTCCAACCACAACATAACCAGCATCTTCAAGAATCTCTTTAATCACCATACGCATATACAATGAATCATCAACAATCAGTACATTCTTTTTCATATTCAATTGATTTATTCTATATATTTTCTTTCATTTTTTTGTGTTACTATCTAGTTTCAATATACCATTAAATAATCACGAGCGTTTTTATCGTATACACCATTAGGTACAAATTTTCTACTTGTAAGCTGCATATCTTTTACAGCTGCTTCCGTTTTGTTTCCAAAATTTCCATCAGATGTACCGCACTCAAAGCCAGTCATTTTTAAAGCATTTTGTAATTCTTTTACTTCATTCCCCACATCTCCTCTTTTTAATTTGTTTTCAGGCAAAACAGGATCATTTATATAGGTTAGTCTTTGATAGCCTAAAACTTTTTCTGTTAAATAGGAAGACAGTGATACTTGATGACCATCATTTCCGCCTATACAATATATTTGTGACCCATCTTGAGAAAAACCCATAAAAATTCCCACATGCTCTTTATTGTTTATTGAGCAATTTTTTCCAATAACTACTACATCTCCAGGCTCAGGCGAAAAAGTTGACCATCCAGTTAAAAGCCATGACCAAATATCTGTTTTACCAGAACCCTTCAGATTCACTTTTTTAGCACACCAATTCAAAAATATACTACACCATGGAGTATCCTTGTCGTTTATCCATTCAACGCCTGCTTCTTTAGCATATTGCTGAATAAGACAATTCTGATCAGCAGTAGTTTGCTGTAACTGACCTAACTTACTAATCGCTATTTTAATTAGTTCATCCATAGTATACACCTTACTTCATCTTACTTCCTTTTCTCATTAAGTATATTGATTCTTTAATTTTAGAAATCTTATTTCCCACCTCTTTTTCAGCTATTAGTAATTCATCAACAGTACAATCTAGTTTATATGTCCAATAATTTCTCTCCCAACTAATAGTAATATCTATTGTTTCTGGATCTGTTGAGCTCATTTTTAAGTTGTAGTCTTTTTCGTCCATATTTTATATTTCGACAAATATTTTTTAATGTTTGACATATTAGATCCAGTAACATATTCGGCTATTATCAAGTCGTTTACAGAACAACTTAATTGCAAGCACCAATAATCTCTTTGGGCTGAATTATTGATGTCAATATTTTCTAAGTATTTCATTTTATGAACAGACTTATTTACCATAGTTTGAAAAAAATCGCTTAGTGTTTGCTAAAGTAGAAAATGAATCAATACTGAGAATCATTAGAAGTAGTGAGTTTTATGTCCTATTTCTAATGAAAAATATTTACGGTAAATCCGCAATACTAATACATAATTTTGCTCTCTAAATGCAGGAAACCACCATTAAAAATGTGGAGCCACTACCTACATTAGAATCGATGGTTAACGATGCATTTACATGAGATAATCTAGCCTTAATATTTTTGATGCCCATGCTGTCTTTTTGTATGTTTTCAACATCAAAACCTTTGCCATTATCTTCATATACTATACTGAGATTTGAGTTTTCATATTTTGTTAAATGTATGGATAGAGAGGAAGCCTCAGCATGCCTTAGTGTATTTGTAATTAGTTCTTGAATTACATAATAAATTGCCTGTTCTGTTTTTTCTGATAATCTGGTGTTAAAGTTGGTGCATGAAAAATGCGCTTCAATTTTATTAGATGCATTAATAGTATCAATAAGGTCTTTTAGAGCTAATTTTAGACCAAATTGGGTGAGGGTAGCAGAAGCAAGATTATGTGCTATTTCTCTAGTTTCATTGATGGTTTCATCTAGTAATTGTCTTACTTTTTTTGACCTTTTGTCGTTGGTGTTTTTAGAACTTTCATGAAATAATTTAATAGCAGATAACTTAGCTCCCAACCTATCATGTAGGTCTTCAGCTATACGTTTTCTTTCTTCTTCTTGACTTTTCATCAAAGAATTAAGTAAAGTTATTTCCTGTTCTTTTTCCAATTTAGATAGTTCCTGATGATGAAGCTGTGCTTCCTTATCACGCAAGTGTTTTCGTACCTTTTGTCGTTGGTAATACAAGATCATTGCAGTAAGAATAAACCCAGATAAAATAACGGATAACCAGAATAGTCGCTGATTCTGTTTAGTTTTTTGTTTATTAACTAATATTTGCTTCTTTAAAGCAAGTTCTTTTTGTCCTGTTTCATATAGTGTTTGGAGTTCTGAAAGCTGACGAGATTTTTCTTCGTTAAATATAGAATCACGTAAATCCCTATATTCATCAAATAATTTAGTGGCTAGTTCCATGTTGCCCAAAGCCATATGAACATTTACAATATTGGATAGAATGTTTAGATAATTTTCTCCATCTTTTAGCAACTCAGCCATGGCCTTTCCTTTTTCATAATAGTTAAGGCTTTTGGTGTATTCTTTCTTTTTACGGAGTGTATTTCCAATATTAAGATGGGATATTAGAATTCCTTTTTGATCATTTAATTTTTGTTTTATTGACAGGCCATTGGTATAATAATTAATGGCATCATCGTAATTATTTTGTCGCTCATTAATATACCCTAAGTTATTGTATACTCTTGAAATATTGAGAGAATCTTTTAATTGTTGGTAGATGATTAAAGCTGAGATATACTCCTTTTGAGCTTTATCCAAACTATTATGTTTGTAATCATTGTTTGATAGTATGTTTCCTATTCCAGTATGTATAAGGGCAAGCATTTTACGATTTTCATCATGATTTAATAGCTTTTTGCATAAATAGAAATATTCTAAGGATTGATCAAAATCATTTTGGTGAAAGAAGAAATTACCTAGGTTTAGGTAGTTATTGGTTAATCCAATACTGTAATTAATTTTTTCATTTATATTTATTGCTTGATAAAAGTATTTTAGAGCTTCTGGTTTATTCCCCTTTTTTGATAGTAAAAGAGCAAAACTATTATAGACACTACTAATTCCTATTGAATCGGATAGTTCCAAGTAAATATTTAGTGCAAAATTATAGCATTCCTCTGCCTTTTTGTATTTCCCTTGGTTTTTAAAAGATATTCCCTGTCTTCTAAATATTTCTCCTAACTCTTTCTTTTTGTTAGTGGTGGTAGTCGTTTTAATGCTATCAATAAGTGGTGTTTGAGAAAAACTAAATAAACCCGATGTAGAGATACTGATAAAAAAGAAAAGCCACTTCATGCCGAAAGATAGGCAGATGTGGCTAATGTATAATATAGGACTATGTTGATTATATTATTCTGCGTCACCATTTTCTACCTGCGAATCTCCATCTGTGTTCTTCACAATAATGTTTTCATCTTCACACGCAGAAAAAGCAAATAATGTAGTAATAACTATAGCAAATTTTAATAGTCTAGAAGTTTTCATGTTTTTATTGGTTTAGTTAAATAAATAAATTATAAACCAATATTACGGATAAGATTTCAGTCAAAAAACACTATTTTTAGTGTTTTTTAGCCCCTAATTATAATGGTGAGAAAATATTAGAAATAGTGAATAATCACATGATATAGCCTTCTATAACTACTTTTTTTATTAACTGAGAAACATTTTTAGCATTAAATTTCACTAATAAATTTTTTCGATATGTATTTATTGTGTGTTCACTAGAAGCTGTTTGAAGAGCTATTTCATGAGACGTATGTCCGTTGGCGAGAAGTTTCAAAATCTCCTTTTCTTTTGGTGATAAAGTGATGCCTTCTGGGTTGTCAATTGTTCTCATGCGTGACACTAATTTTTGAGTCACCTCTTGCGAATAATAAGTTTTACCATTCATTATATATTCGATAGCAAGCATAAGCTCTTCGGCACCAGTATTTTTTAATATATAACCATCAGCACCAGCTTCAATAGCATTTTTCACATAGCCCTCCTTACTGTGCATAGAAATAATAAGAACTTTTACTTCACTATGATCTTTCTTTACTTTTAAAGTAGTTTCTATGCCATTCAGTATTGGCATATTAATATCCATTAGAATAAGATCCACTTTGTTTTTATTGAGATATTTTAGTACTTCTTCACCATTCGATGCAAAGTAGACAATCTTTATGTTAGGAATATCTTCCAATAAAGATGCAAGCCCTTCAACAATCATTTGGTGATCATCTGCAATAATAATCTGGATCATATTATATGCTCTATTTTCACTAATATAAAGAAAAATAAAGGATGTTGCATTATGTGATTACACAAATAGTCTAGTGTAGAGTTATCTTATTGTTTGATAAAAAAATAAGATAAAGATTATCCTAATTTATTTTCAGAATCATTCTTTGCCAATAGAGTTTCTACTGGTATTGGATATGGCATTTCATCCAGTTGCTTTTTCATGTATTTCATTACTTGATTAAAGTCTTCGAAGTTAATTTCTTGTATAGGTTCAGATGGAGGAAGTTGTACTTTAAGTGCATCTATTTGAACTCCATTTTTCCAAAATCGATAGCATAAGTGATTTCCAGTGGCCAATCCAGTACTTCCGACATAACCAATGGTTTGTCCTTGTCTTACTCGTGTTCCAGAACGTATTCCAGAAGCTATTTTACTCATGTGTAAATATTGGGTGGTGAAGGTGGCGTTATGTTTTAGTTTTACATAATTCCCGTTGTACTTGCTGTATCTTGCCTCTAATATTATTCCATCACCTACAGCCCTGATGGGAGTGCCTCTTGCTGCAGCAAAATCTGTGCCTCTGTGTGCTTTATATCTTTTTTGAACGGGATGATATCTTCTACCCGAATATCGAGAGCTTATTCTGGTAAAATCTAAAGGGTACTTTAAAAGTGCTTTTCTTAAACTGTTACCTTCCTCGTCAAAGTAATCTATTCCATTTCCCTGATCGTAATAATAAGCATAGTAATCATGTCCATAATGCTGAAAATATACTCCCTTAATTTGTCCAATGCCGATAGTTTCTCCCTCTACTTGTTTTTCCTCATAAACAATTTTAAATTTATCGCCTTTTTGCAAACGAAAGAAATCAATTTGCCAAGCAAATACATCCACAAAATTATTGGTGAGTTGTGGGCTAGCTCCCAATTCATCCATGGATACTGCTAATGACATTTGTATTGTACCTGCTAATTCTCGTTCTACAGTAATTACTTCTTTTTCAACTTTTTCAACGGTAATAGAATCTTCCAAATTAAATATTACGTATTCGGTAGGGTTGGGTTCATACACCATCGTTTTTGCAGTATTCAATGAGTCGGGGTAACAAATAAGTGTATATTTTCTGTTTGGGACTACTTTTCTTACATCAAATACCGATTTTGCTTTTTTAGCGAGCGTATGGATTTTCTGAAAAGACACATTATATGCATTAAGGATTTCAGAAAGGTTTTGGTTGCGTTTAATTTTGTCTTCAATCACTACCATTGAATCCACTACCATACCATAAAGTATTTTAGGCTCGTGTTTTATAGCATTTAAAGGATTGGTAACTACATCACTAGCTAATGTGGTTTCGTCCCGATCAGTTATAATTGGGCTAAAATTTCGTAAAATTAGATAAGAAAGCGAAGCAATAGTAATTACTCCCAAAATGCCCCAAGTTATCTTTTTCATAATACAAAGATCAAAAAATTGTAGGACTATAGTTTAAAAAATCACTACAAGTATAATAAAAATATTACATACAAGATGCATAATGGTCTAAAAAACAGTGTGAATGTTAAAATGATACATGCAATTCTATAAGACATGAGTCTTTTTTGTAATAAAAAACATTATTAATCACCTAAAAATCTTAAAGGGCTAATTTAGTCTCCGTTTTAACCAAAGGCTGTTTAACACTACTGATAATGAGCTAAATGCCATAGCACCACCAGCAATCATGGGGTTTAATAAAAACCCAAAAACGGGGTATAATACACCTGCTGCTACAGGAATTGATAAAACATTATAAAAAAATGCCCAAAATAAATTTTGTCGTATCGTTTTTGTTGTGAGTTTTGAATATTGAATGGCTGTTTCAATCTTTTTTAGGTCGCCTTTTACAAGCGTTATTGATGCTGTTTCTATTGCTATATCAGTTCCGTTACCCATTGCTATACCCACATTGGCATGTGATAAAGCAGGAGCATCATTTATTCCGTCTCCAGCCATAGCTACTTTTTTACCTTGTCGCTGATAATATTTTATTATATCGGCTTTTTCATGAGGAAGGATATTCGCTTTATATGTTTTAATACCACATGCCTCAGCTATTTGGGATGCATTTTGTTCATTATCTCCTGTAAGCATCACTACTTCAACGCCTGATTTTTGAAGTTGTTTGACGGATTTACGTGCGCCTTGTTTTAATGTGTCTTTTACACCTACTAGTGCAAGCACCTCTTTCTCATTTCCAAAAGCCACAATCGTATGACCATTATTTTTTAGTTTTTCTTCTTCTTGATTGAATGGATGATGTAGATTTTCAGATATCACAAAATTTGGCTTTCCTATTCTAAAAGTTTCACCTTTTATTTTTGCTTCAATTCCCTGTCCTGGAAAATTTTCAATGCTTTCAATCACATGACTATGAGTCACTTTTTCTTTTTCTAAATACTCCATTATTGAATTAGATAATGGATGCTCTGAACTAGATACAATAGCATAAAACACACTTAAAAGCACTTTATTTTTTTCGTTATATGAAAAGTGATCAACTATAGGTCTACCCTCTGTTAATGTTCCTGTTTTGTCAATAAAAATAACTTCAACGTCTTTAAGGTTTTCTAATGATTCTGCATCACGAATAAGAACACCCTGTTGAGCTGCTCTTCCTATGCCCACCATAATAGCAGTTGGAGTAGCTAATCCTAATGCACAAGGACATGCAAT
>Ga0224506_10002191_pt1 | contig 13455 bp, 10 predicted proteins | sample SF_Jan12_sed_USG_2_FD_169108 | JGI IMG/M metagenome (GOLD analysis project Ga0224506, IMG submission 169108) | Sediment microbial communities from San Francisco Bay, California, United States - SF_Jan12_sed_USGS_8_1 | ecosystem: Environmental > Aquatic > Marine > Sediment | place: USA... | reverse complement strand
TTTTACTTCATCTATTCCTAAATTTTTGCGTGCGCTTATCAATAATATCTCTGAATTCAGTTCCTTTTTCAAAAGATCTATATTTAAAGAAATGCCCTTCTTTTTCATTTGATCGGCCATATTGATCACTAAAATGGCGGGAATCTCCAGATCTTTTATTTGGGAAAATAAAAATAAATTTCGTTTTAAATTTTCAACATCGGCCACCACCACCACCACATCGGGGTATTCGCTTTCGGCATTTAAAAGGGCTTGTAAAACAATATTTTCATCAAGGCTCGATGGGTTAATACTATAGGTACCGGGCAGATCTATAATAGTGGCATTGACATCTCTACTTAATTTAGCTGTACCAGTTTTTTTTTCTACAGTTACCCCGGGATAATTACTAACTTTTTGGTTTAAACCGGTTAGCTGATTAAAAAGTGACGACTTACCTGTGTTTGGATTACCTACTAAAGCTACTTTTATGACTTCAGTTTTTCGCATAAATTTTCGCTTTTCGCAATAAGAATAAGTTCAGCTGTTTCCCTTCGAATGGCTAAGTGACTGCCATTTACCCTAATATATAATGGATCGTTTAAAGGAGCAATTTGGATCAATTCTACTTCTTTGCCAGGAAGACATCCCATTTCTAATAATTTCAACGGTAAATTATCCAAAGGAATATCTTGAATAGTTCCTTTCTCTCCAACTAATAAATTTGCGATTGTAACGATATCCAATTTTTATTTAGATTGATTATAAATACCATGCGAAAATACCACTTTTTTTATTATAAAAAATATGATATAAGTCATTTATCATATTCTTTTTTCAAAATTTCAATGTCTTCAAAGATCCTGTTCATCTCTTCCTTATCTGTACCGTCATAAAAACCTCTGATTTGTTTTTTCTTGTCTACAAGAATAAATTGTTCTGTATGGATAAAATCCTGAGCTCCGCCATCTCCTTCATCCAATACGGCAAAATAAGATTTACGTGCTAAATTATAAATGTGCATTTTATCACCTGTTACCAAATTCCATTTATCATCAATTACGCCTTTTTCATCTGCATACTTGCGTAAAACAGCAACGCTGTCTATAAAAGGCGTAACCGAATGCGATAAGAACATAATATCAGGATCATTTTTATAATGCGATTGTAATTCAAACATATTTATGGTCATAATGGGGCAAATAGTCTGGCATCTCGTAAAGAAAAAATCGGCTATATAAATTTTATCATCATAATTATTTTGTGTTATGATGTCTCCATTTTGATTGATAAGCGTAAAATCGGAAATTTTGTGATTAGATCTTTTATGTTTTACTGTTGCATCTACCAATTTCGGATTCACATCGGCAGGATTATAAACGGGTAATTTCTTTTCAGGAGTCAATAAAAAATAACCAATAGAAACAAAAATTATAAATAATAAACCTATCCTAATGATTGATGGAACTGATTTTTTGAAAAAAGCTATTTCCATATTATTTTATATATTTGCTATCCGCTTGGCTATAGTTGATTAGCAAAGTTATTGTTTATGAAAAAAATATTACTGTTATTTTTACTTATTTTTTCCGTTGATTCATTTGCTCAAGAGCAGATGAATATTTATGACTCTTATCTTCAAGAGTTGATTAGCTCAAATCAGGAAAAATCAATCATCTATTTTGATTCTGATAATATTACCTGGCGCAAAAAAACAGTTGAAAAATTAACGTCAATTACCTATAAGGATCCTAGTTTTTTAAAAACAGCTATGGTCTTACATATGTTGAGGTATAAATTGGGAGATGAGGCATATTACCAGGGTCTTGATACATATTTACAAGAAATTATCAGAAATGGAGAAAAGGTCTCGGTCAATAGTTTCAAATTTTCATTAGAAAATGAAACGGGCGAAGATCTATCGGATATTTTTAACGATTGGTTCGTAGGTAAAGGGTATCCTTCTTATGATATTAGCTGGTTTCAAAATGAGGTAACGAAAACTATTAGTATTGTAGTTGAGCAGGAACAATCGGACATGTCAGTTTCATTTTTTGAAATGCCGGTTCCTATTAAAGTTACTAGTGAAAAAGGCGATTCTCAAATGATAAGATTGGAATTGAGCGAAAATAAGCAAAGCTTTACAGGCTCATTACCTTTTATAATAAAAACTGTCGAAGTAGATCCTGAATACCAATTAATAAGTTATAATAATACCGTAAATAAGGGTGTTGACCAAGAGGTACTAAATAATACGATTTCTTTATATCCCAATCCCGCTAAAAATGTGATAAAAATTCAGAATTATAGCGATGCTATTGTAGAAAAAGTATCAATATATAATATGTTGGGAAAATTAGTGTTAGAAGAGTCAAATCCTATTAGTGCCATTAATTTAAAACCCTTATCATTTGGTATACATTTGGTTAAAATTGAAACTTCAAGGGGCACTTTACATAAAACCATCCTCAAACAACAATAAGGTCCGCTAAACTTTAACAAAGATTTTACTATGACTAAAACTTTCTTTCTAGTTATAAACTCTTACCTTTGTGCGTTTTTAAATTATATAGAGATATTATAGAGAATGGACATATTTATTAAAATATCACAATTTATTTTAAGCTTGTCATTATTGATTGTCTTGCATGAACTAGGTCATTTTATTCCTGCAAAACTTTTCAAAACCAAGGTTGAAAAATTCTATTTATTTTTTGATTATAAATTTTCATTATTTAAGAAAAAAATAGGCGAAACGGTATATGGAATTGGTTGGATTCCCTTAGGCGGTTATGTTAAAATTGCAGGAATGATTGATGAAAGTATGGATACCGAGCAGATGAAACAAGAACCCCAACCATGGGAATTTCGTTCAAAACCAGCTTGGCAGCGACTTATCATCATGTTAGGGGGCGTAACTGTAAATTTCCTTTTAGGGATATTAATCTACGTTATGATGTTGAATGTCTGGGGTAAGGATTTTGTTGCCACTGAAGATATTCCAAATGGTTTTGCAGTAGCAAACGAATTTAAACAGTACGGTTTTAAGGATGGCGATAAAATTTTAAGAATTAATGGTGAGGAACCTTTCAATGTACTCGATGTTAACAAACATTTATTTTTACGAAATATAGCCTCAATTGAAGTAGAACATGTTGATGGTAATACTGAAAAAATATCATTGCCTGAGGATATCGGACTAACCATGTGGACCAATGGTATTATGGAGCCATTCATTCCAAGATTTTCAGCTGTATTAGACAGTATAATTCCTTATTCTCCGGCTTCTGAATCAAATCTTCAAAAAGGAGATATTATTCTTTCTGTGAATGGCAAAGACATGAATTACTGGGATGAATTTACCAATGCCATTCAAAGTAATGAAAGAAAAGAGGAAATGAGTATTGTGGTATTAAGAAATTCTTCTAAAGATACGATCAATATTGTACCGGATGCAGAAGGTAAAATTGGTGTATATCCCAAAGGATTTACTGAGGATGATATAAACATACAACACAAAAGCTATTCCTTTGGAGAAAGTTTAAGTAAGGGCACTTCAACCGCCTATTGGACCTTGCGAGACTATATGGCCCAATTTGAATATGTATTTACTAAAAAAGGAGCTACCAGCCTTGGTGGTTTTGGAACTATATTAAGTATTTTTCCAACACAATGGGATTGGCAGCGATTTTGGAGTTTAACAGCATTTCTATCGATCATGCTGGCATTTATGAATCTGTTACCGATCCCTGCCTTAGATGGCGGCCATGTGGTTTTTACGCTTTATGAAATGGTTACAGGCAGAAAGCCAAGTGATAAGTTTCTTGAATATGCCCAAATAACGGGATTTATTCTCCTGATAGGATTGTTGCTATTTGCCAATGGTAACGATGTCTATAAATGGATAACAGGTAAGTTTTAAAGTAATATCAAGATTAAAACAAAAAAGCTTCAAATATATATTTGAAGCTTTTTTGTTTATTCTAATTCACGCCAATTAATCGGCCAGAATAATGATCTTATTATCTTTTAATTCTATCGTTCCACTTTCGATCGGTAACAGGGTAATGCCCTTATCACCTTTCTTAAATTTCGGCTTATTAAGCTCTGAAACTTCAATGTTACCATAAATTTTAACATCACCCTTCTGTAACAACGACACTACCGGTGCATGATCATTTAACATCTGAAATTCACCGTTAATACCAGGTACCGCCACAGATTCAACATCTCCTTTAAATAAAACAGCCTCCGGACTTACAATTTCCAATAACATAAATTCAAGTTTAAATAATTAAGCCTCTTCTGCAGCTTCTGCAAGCATTTTTTCACCTGCTTCAATAGCTTCTTGTATAGATCCCTTTAAATTAAATGCTGATTCTGGAATATGATCTAATTCTCCATCCATGATCATATTAAACCCTTTAATTGTATCTTTAATATCTACCAATACTCCAGGTATGCCTGTAAATTGTTCTGCTACATGGAATGGTTGAGATAAGAAACGTTGTGCTCTACGAGCCCTTTGAACAACCAACTTATCTTCCTCACTCAATTCTTCCATACCTAAAATGGCAATAATATCTTGTAATTCTTTATAGCGTTGTAATAATTCTTTAACCTTTTGAGCACAATTATAATGTTCATCACCCAATAATTCTCTCGTTAAAATTCTGGAAGTTGAATCTAATGGATCAACCGCCGGATAAATTCCTAACTCTGATATTTTTCGTGATAATACCGTTGTTGCATCCAAGTGGGCAAAAGTTGTTGCCGGTGCTGGATCTGTTAAATCATCTGCAGGAACATAAACCGCTTGAACAGAAGTAATAGAACCAGTTTTTGTTGATGTAATACGTTCTTGCATAGCACCCATTTCTGTAGCTAAGGTAGGTTGATATCCCACAGCAGAAGGCATACGTCCTAATAAGGCAGATACTTCAGAACCCGCCTGTGTAAAACGGAAAATATTATCAACAAAGAATAATACATCTTTCCCTTGACCATCACCAGCTCCATCACGGAAATACTCGGCAATTGTTAAACCAGATAAGGCCACACGTGCGCGCGCTCCTGGAGGTTCATTCATTTGACCGAATACGAAGGTAGCTTTGGAATCTCTCATCCCTGGTTTATCAACCTTAGACAAGTCCCATCCGCCTTCTTCCATAGAGTGCATAAAATCTTTACCATATTTAATAATACCAGATTCAAGCATTTCACGCAATAGATCGTTTCCTTCACGTGTTCGTTCACCTACTCCTGCGAACACCGAAAGTCCGCCATGACCTTTTGCAATGTTATTGATCAATTCCATTAATAGCACCGTTTTACCTACACCGGCACCTCCAAAAAGTCCAATCTTACCACCTTTGGCATAAGGTTCTATAAGGTCAATAACTTTAATACCAGTATAAAGCACCTCAGTCGATGTCGATAAATCGTCGAATTTAGGAGCTTGACGGTGGATAGGTAATCCATCTTTACCAGCCTTAGGTAAATTTCCTAATCCGTCAATCGCATCACCTGTAACATTAAATAATCGTCCATATATATTATCGCCAACAGGCATTTGTATCGGATTACCAGTAGCAACTACTTCATAACCCCGGCTTAAACCGTCTGTTGAGTCCATAGCTATACAACGAACTGTATCTTCTCCTATATGCTGTTCTACCTCTAAAACCAATAAGGAACCATCTTCCCTAGTAATTTCCAAAGAGTCATAAATTTGAGGAAGTTTAGAATCTGATGAGAACTCTACATCTATTACCGGACCAATAATTTGAGCAACTTTACCTGTAACTTTTGCCATTATATTTTTCTATTTATTAATTTCATTATTTAATTTAAAAACCAAAGTATTTAAATAAATATTTCTTGTTTTTTCAAGGCGCAAAGGTAATTTATATTTAGGAATAGTAAAAGTGTTTTATAAATATTTTTTTTACTTATTCTATATTAAAATTATTCCGGTAAAATAAAAAAACCTCGCCAAACTGGCGAGGTCTTTTATTTTTCAGAATTGTTACGAAATTATAGGTTTACGACCCAAGAAACATAATATAAAGATCCAATCGCTCCCACTCCAGGTGCACTCATATATTCTTTTCCACCTAGATTTGTGCCACCTACTTTAAATTGTGACTTGATCTTTGGAATTGAGTAATTCAATTGTGCGTCGATAACTGTTCTTGCATCAATAATAGCATCGGCAAAAGTAGATTCCCACAAATATTCATCACTCCATCTAACATCAACATTGAAACCGAAATTTTCAAACAGCGATGTATTCCCAAATCCAACTTTAACCTTATGCTCAGGTGTATTGAAACCTGCTTCATAATCAGGATCTGATTCTTGATCGAGATCAAACTTCGCATATGTATAATTTATACCTAAATTATAATTGCCAAATATCTTGGTTGTCATTCCTATACTACCACCATAAGACTTAACATCAGCAGCAGAATTAGTATACACCTGGAAAGGTTGATAATCTCCATTCCCAATGGCTATTAAGGCATTTGGTTGCTGTACAAAAGGATGAATGTCTGAAAAATTAACCAGTCCGTAATGAGGCACTACCACCGTTTTGTTTCCAATAAAATCTTCATATTTATTGTAGTAAGCACTCATATCTAAGGCCAATTTTCCGAAACCGGCTCTATAACCTATCTCATATGCTGTTACCCTTTCTGGTTTGACATATTCAAAATTGGCAATTTCCAGTAAGGCAGGATTTGGAGATCCTTGTGCTGCACTAGCTCCAAAAGCAAATAATGAAGCTAAGGTAAAAGAATTTTCATATGCTGCTCTACCACTTAACACAACCGTACTAGGAAATCCTAATTGTTGTGCAGTACCACTATTAGGTAATGGACTAGATGTATATCTATCTAAATTATCTGGAGCAGAACCAACTAAAATCGCAGGTCCGGCATCTAAACCTATATATTGATCCTGTGTAGTTGGGTTTCTAAATCCAGTTTGAAAAGAAGCTCTTAAATTACGAGTTTTACCCTCGCCCAATGAGTATGAAACGGACACTCGTGGAGAATAATTTCCATCAAAATTCTGGGCCTTATCATAACGTATAGAACCAGTAAACTTTAACCTATCATCTACAAATTTCTTTTGAAGTTGCATATAAGCACCATATTCGTCATAATCAATTGGCCCATCATAATCTGTAAAAATTGTACCAAATGAATTCAAAGAATATAATCTATATGAACCACCTAGTTGTATCTCTGCAAAATCAATAACTTCTGCAAAATTATAATTACCGTCTACGTGATATAACTTGGTGTTATCCTTGAATTTCGATCCTGTTAATACATCAGGATCTGAAGTAATACGATTAAATGCTGCTTCAAATGCAGGTGTGCCCGGTTGTAAGGTAACATTTGCATCTGCAAATTGTCTCGCACCAGCATGTAATTGCGGTGATGCAGCATTTACTGCATTTATAGCATCTGCCTGGCTACCACCACCCAACAACACTTGTTGTACAATGGGACCTGCTCCTTGCGCAAAAGCACCGGCATATGTGCCAAACCATTGCGAAGCTGTTTCTTTATTAAGGTTCACCCCAGTAAATAACATATCATAAGATTCACCTGCTTTTTCTGCAGTTGTATAGGCCCTGATAAAGAAATTTCTGTTTCTAACCTCAAATTTGTGCTGTTGCATAAAGAAATCGTTAATAGAATAGCGGTTAGCACCTTGATAAATGGTGTTTCCTAGTCCAAATTTCGAATTCCAAATAAATTCAAGATCGTTGGCAAAAGGTTTATAATGAAACGCAACATCCACTTTTGCACTTTCAGCTTCATAATCTGTTAAATCTGATTCTTTATAACCAGTACGGCCAACATTAGCTGTAGGAATATAAGGGATTAAAGGAGCTAATTCAGGATTTGTAGTTGAAGCTAAAAAACCAACTACGCCTTGTAAATTTCCAAATGGCGTCTCAGATAACTGAACTTCATCACCATAGACGTTCGCCTGATTAAATGCTGTTTGACCTGCCGTTGTAGGAATTATTTCATCTGGATTACCTGCACCTCTGTCGATATATTGATTGTAATCGGTAGCGTACCATTCTGTTCCTTTTAAATAAGCAAAGGATGCTTTGGCAGCAAACTTTTCACTAAAGGCATGTGCTGCCCGAATACCAACGTCGTAATATTCATTATCACCCGCTGCATCTTGCATCGTTAATCCCGTTTTAAAAGTTGTACTAACCCCTTGATGTTCAAATGGGCTTTTACTGGTCATGAATAATATACCGTTAAAAGCGTTCGCTCCATATAGAGCCGAAGAAGCTCCTGGAAGTAATTCTACACTATTAACATCTAATTCACTCATCCCTAATAAATTTCCTAATGCGAAATTTAAAGCCGGTGAAGAATTATCCATACCATCAACCAACTGCATAAAACGTGTATTTGCAAAAGTTGCGAATCCTCTTGTATTCACAGATTTAAATGTTAAACTACTCGTATTAACATCTACACCTTTTAAATTTTCCAAGCCTTCATAAAAAGTAGCAGAAGAAGTATTTTTAACAGCCCTAACATCCATCCGTTCTACCGTTACCGGTGATTCTAGAATACGTTCTGGTGTTCTGGAAGCCGAAACCACCACTTCATCCAACCTGGTTTCTGTCTCTGCTAATATCACATCAATTTTCTGTTCCTTCTGCGTCACTTCAAAATTCTGAGATATATATCCTAAAATAGAAACTTCTATCGTAAATGGAGGTTCTTGGCTTACTTCCAAAGAATAATTTCCATCGAAATCAGTATTAGTACCTAAGGCCTTGCCTTCAACTTTAATATTTACACCTGGTATAGGCTCACCGGTTTTTGAATCGGTCACCGTACCAGTTATAACTGTTTGAGCATAAATACCAGTACTCAAAAACAGTGCAAATACAATAGTAAAAATTTTGTTCATAATGTCTAAATTAAATGGTTAACAACGTCGTAAAAATATAATAATTTTTGTATTACAATTACTAATTTATAAAAATATCGTGTTATTTTTTGTGAAATTAATATTTTATTATCTTTTTAGAAGCTTTAGAACTTCCACTTTGCACAGTCAAAACATAGATTCCTTCAGCTAAATTATCAAAATTGAGCTCTTCTCTGAAAATAAAACTCGGATTTGGAAACTTCTTATTTATAATCATTCTACCTCTCACGTCATAGATAGAAATTAAAACGTCATCATCAGAATTAACATTTAAGAAAAGGTTTATTGAATTTTCAAAAGGATTTGGGAAAACCTTAAAATCCTTAAATGTGATATCTTCAACTGAAACTGTCTGATTGGTTTGACATAATTCAACCGACCAATTATTTAAAGTACCAATATCGACTGGAGCGTTATCGACAACTTTTAAAATCCAGTTGCCAAAGGAAGAAATTCCGTTAAAAGCGGCTAACAGATTAGCGGGTTGCGTAGTTCCCGAAATCGCAGGGTCTGCATTGTTACAGATAGTTGAAGAGGCATCGTCATCAAAGATCGCATTGATATTTTGCCGCTGAACTCCGGGAGCACAACTGCGGTCATAAATTAACACTTCGGTACCGTCAGGAGCCTTTAAATAAATTTGCAGATCGGTTAACCAAGTATGTGTTACATCGACACTCACGTTTACATCGGTAATTGTAAAATCGTCAACGATATTGATAACCGAAGTTACACCAGTAGATGAGTTGTCGGGAATAGTTTTAGGAATATCTGTGGAATCATAGGTTGTACAAGTCGTTTCAAAAGATCCTATGGAAAAACTTTCACTATTGACGGCATAAAAAATATTATCGACAGCTTCAATCAATAATCTAACATCAGGAGACGGTGTATTTGGCACTGTAATTTCCTTCTCTCCATCATTGGGCGTATTGGAAGCGAGAGTAATAGGAAAAGTAGATCCTCCGTCAAGAGATAATAAGATATTTACATGGCTCACATTTATACCATTCGAATCTGTTCCTGCCACATTCCAAGTAATTGTTTCCAAACCTCCTTCTGCCCATGTTATACTTTCTACATTTTGGGAGGTTACGGTAAACGGACCGGCTGCATCATTTACTGTGATCGTCATCGTGTCATTTGCTGTTTGCCCTTCTCCTACTGCATCATCCCTAACTGTCAAAGAAAAATTCAAAGTTCTACTAATACTTGGTATAACTTCCCAAATGGAAGATGTAAATCCAGAAATGACAGTAGACAATTTTGGCATATATCTATCCGTCATTTTTGTTGGAGGCAAAGACCTAAAAACAGTACCTGCTGTTTGTGTTGCTGTTGGAGGGATCTGTATACCTACAACTTCATTGTCAATTTGTTCCCAAGCATAAGTAATTTCATCACCATCAGCATCAAAACCCTCGCCCTTTAATACGAAGGGAGTAGATTTCGGAATGATGAAATCGTTACCCGCGTTAGCCGTTGGGGCATTTAAGTTGGCAATAAAACCTGTTTGTAAAGCACATTGACTTGCTCCAGTAGAAATATTGTCGAACATCTCTTTGATGCTCACGGCATGAAAATAATCATCGCTGTTATTCTGAACATTTTGAGGTGTACATATGCCGGCATAAGCCATTATGGTCGATCCACTTCCTGGTTCGACAGCAGTATCATTATACCGGTTACCATTACAATTGCTCGCATTCCCATTAAAAGTGTGATGCGCTCCAAATTGATGACCCATCTCATGAGCAACATAGTCAATATCAAAACTATCACCAACAGGGGTTACATTACCTGTTACTCCACCTGCCTTTGCAGGACCACATGGTGATCCTAAAAACGCTACACCTCCTCCACCGGTGCTAAAAACGTGACCAATATCGTAATTTGCCGTACCTACTATATTATCAATGGTTGTTTGGTTTTCGGTTAGCATGGCGGAACCATCGCTATTAGAATAAGGGTCTTCACCAGGATCGGTTTGTAAAAAAATGAGCTGATCATTATTTGCTACCAATTGCATTGTTAAGGCTACATCCCTTTCAAATACAGCATTTACCCTTGCCATAGTAATGGTAAAGGCAGACATTACTGCATTAATAGAATCGTTTCTGGTGCTTCCGGCACCAACACCAGCCGCATTTACATGAAAAGTGGCATACTCTTCTGTTGCAGCCAAGGCCAATCTGAAGGTCCTTAGTTTAAGATCATTAGCAAATTTTTTATTCGACTGTATGGTTTTTTTAACGGTTTCACTTTTAGTCAAACATTCGAAAGTTCCATTTTTAATGATATCCTTTTTTAGATATACCATGTATTTTTTTCTGTCTTCAGTATACGGATCAATATAAATGGTTCCAATATCTGGAGTTAAGATCATGGCATATAAGCCTAATGAATTAAGCGTAAAATGGATTGTCGATGATTTATTCTTTATATCATAACCCGAATATGTTTTTATATCAGGAAATTTAGTGGCAAGATCAGGATGCATTAAGGATGTTTCCTTTATTGCGTATTTTTTTAATATCCCGTTTTGATCAGGAAACTCTATAAAGTTTGCAATAGATAAAGGTTGGGATATTTTAGAAATTGAATTCAAACGATCTTTCAAATAATCAGTATCAAGAACGAAGGTTTTATGACTGATTACGTTTGCCTTGCCAGCTAATAACTTACTTTTGACATTGTTTTTATTAATGCTCAACCATAAGTTTCTTTCTTGGGCAAATCCAGAAAAGCTCTGCATCAAATAAAGCGAAACTAAAAATATAAAACAGTACTTTTTCAATTTCATCATTAGCAAATTTAAAATAAAGTTTTGAATTTGGATTTTATTATTTTGATACCTTTACAAAAATGCAATGCTATGGCTCGGTACTTTTTATTTTTTTTAGTGATTCTGAATATTGGTTGCCAAAGTAGTCGGTTAAATAAATCACTAATATCTTTAAAAGAACCAAAGGTAATAACCCTTAAGAGTTGCCCCGTAAAAAGTAATTGTACTATAGAAATCATACCACATTCGAATTTAATAATCAAAAAAGACGAATTTAAAAACACATATATTGAGATTCTAAAAGGATCAAAAACAATCATAAAATATCAATATAAAAAGGATGAAATGCCCAATACTAAGGATGGTCATTACTCCGAAATAGTATACATAGAGACTGATAATTATGATAAAAATATTTATTTAAAGAATGAACAGTTACAGGAGGTGAAAATGGTATTTGGCAGGTTGTGTTATTGTAAAGGGACTTCAGGTTATTTCAGGGTTATAAAAGGCGAATTAGAACTAACCGTTAAAAAAAATAAATTAACTTTGAACTCCATTTTTAGCGTAGATAATATTCCTCAGATAATTGCCAAATTGAATGAAACAATAATTCTTGAAAAATAAATCCCGCAATTTGTGAAAATTTTTAGATCAGCTAAAGAATTTATTTCTGACGAAAAAACCTCGATTGTTACCATAGGCACTTTCGATGGTGTTCACATTGGGCATAAAGAAATTATTAAAAACTTAATTGAAAATGCACATCAAAAAAATGATAAGTCTGTCATTTTGACTTTTTTTCCCCATCCGCGAATGGTGATCCAAAAAGGGAGTAATATTAAATTACTAACAACGTTGGATGAAAAAGTTGCGCTCTTGGAAAAAGCCGGATTAGATTATTTGATCGTTCAACCATTCAATAAAGAATTTTCGAGATTAACCGCATTAGAATTTGTTCGAGACATTTTAGTTGAGCAATTAAAAATTAAAAAATTAGTCATTGGTTATGATCACCATTTTGGCAGGAATAGAGAGGGTAATTTTGAACAACTAAAAGAATATGGCGCTGTATATGGCTTTACGGTTGAAGAAATACCGGTTCAGGATATTGAAAATATAGCGGTTAGTTCTACAAAAATTAGAAGAGCCTTAACGGAAGGAAAAATTGAGAAAGCGAATTCCTACCTAGGCTATGAATTTATGCTTACAGGAAAAATTATCCACGGTAAAGGGTTGGGCAAAAAATGGAATTATCCTACCATAAATGTAAACATTGAAGAGCCTTATAAACTAATTCCAAAACCCGGAGTTTATATCGTAAAAACAACAATTAGCAAAAAAAATATCTTTGGGATAATGAACATAGGAAATCGGCCTACCATTAACGGAAAACACCAAACAATTGAGGTACATCTACTCGATTTTGATGGTGACCTTTACGGAGAAACAATTCAGGTTCATTTAACTTATCGCTTGCGTGACGAACAAAAATTCGATTCGGTTGAAGAATTATTTGTTCAAATTAAAAAAGATGAACAAAATGCAAGAGCATTAATTCAAAGTGGTCACATTTCTTCTAATTAATTTACTTTCTTCTCAAAAGAGTTCATCTAATTTCTAAATTCTAAATTCAATGAGTATCTTTGGTCACTTATTTTAATAGATCATGTTACAAGTAGCTTTTATAAGAGAAAATAAAGACC
>Ga0224506_10002190_pt1 | contig 13455 bp, 6 predicted proteins | sample SF_Jan12_sed_USG_2_FD_169108 | JGI IMG/M metagenome (GOLD analysis project Ga0224506, IMG submission 169108) | Sediment microbial communities from San Francisco Bay, California, United States - SF_Jan12_sed_USGS_8_1 | ecosystem: Environmental > Aquatic > Marine > Sediment | place: USA... | reverse complement strand
AGTTATTTATTTTTAGCAAAATAAAAGTTGGGTGTTATGTGATATGAAGTAATAATTGCACTATTTCTTCCATAACAAAATAAAACAGTTTATATTTGAACTATAATAAATAAATTTTTACTAAACTCTAAACACACAGTATGAAAAAGATTTTACTCTTTAGTTTCATGTTGATGTCTGCACTCGTCACAGAGTCGTGGGCTCAGGAACGCACCGTTAGCGGTACTGTAACTTCTGTCGAAGATGCAAGTACAATGCCAGGTGTTAACGTAGTTCTTAAAGGAACTACAAACGGTACCATTACCGATGTTGATGGTAATTATAAACTGTCGGTACCTTCTGAAGGAGGTATTCTAATATTTTCTTTTGTAGGATTAACTACAGAAGAAGTAGAAATTGGAACAAGATCGGTTATCGATTTAGCAATGACTGCTGATATTACAGAGCTTTCCGAAGTAGTAGTAACTGCAATGGGCATATCTAGAGATAAAGCTTCATTAGGTTATTCAACGCAAGAATTAGGCTCTGAAAGTGTTAATGCTGCTAAGGAAGCGAACATTGTAAGCTCACTCTCTGGAAAGGTGGCAGGAGTACAGGTAAAAATGCCAAATACAATGGGGGGATCAGCTAATATTATTATTAGAGGTAATAATTCTATATCTGGATCCAATCAACCTTTGTTTATAATCGATGGTATACCTGTGGATAACACTATTGGTAAAGATGCTTATCAATCAGCTGGTGGTTACGGATATGATTTTGGTAATGCAGCTTCTGACATTAACCCTGATGATGTTGAATCTATTAACGTACTTAAAGGTGCTTCGGCAACCGCACTTTATGGCTCAAGAGCATCAAATGGAGTTGTATTAATTACAACAAAAAAAGGAAAGAAAAAAGAAGGTTTAGGTATTAGCTTTTCTACAGGAATGACCGTTGGTAAAATCAATAAAGATACTTTTATTGAATATCAACATGAATATGGGGCAGGATACGGGCCATATTATGGAGTAAATGATCCTTTTTTGACTGATTATATTGATGTTGATGGTGATGGGAATGACGATTTAATCGTACCTACCACTGAGGACGCATCTTTTGGGGGTAAATTCGCTGATTATACAGGTCAAAATGTTTATCAGTGGAATTCTTTTGTGCCAGAATCAGATAGATATCAGCAGGCATATGCTTATGAAGCAGGAGCAAACGACCCTACTACATTTTTTGAAACTCAAAAAATGTACAATAATTCTATTGCTCTTCATGGTGGTGGAGATAATAATTCATTTAGGTTGAGTTATACCAATTTTAAAATGAGTGATATTTTACCCAATAGTGAGCAAGTAAAGCATACTATTAATTTCACTGGAGCTCAAAAAATTAGTGATAAGCTTTCAGCTGATGTTATGTTCCAGTACAATAATAATGCTACTACAGGTAGATTCTCTACAGGTTATAGTGATAATTTAATGAGTTCTTTTCGTCAATGGTGGCAAGTAAATGTAGATATAAAAGAACAAGAGGCCATTTATCAACAAACCAAAAGAAATTACACTTGGAATGCAGCTGATGCATTTGATCCAACAGTTCCTATTTATTGGGATAATCCTTATTGGACTAGGTTTGAAAATTACACTACTGATGGTAGAAATAGAGTTATGAGTGCTTTTAACTTGAAGTACGACTTTAACGATTGGTTGAATTTTAAAGGTGGTGTTACTATTGATTCTTATCGAGAGATTAGAGAAACAAGAAGACAGCAAGGGAGTGTAGCTAGTGGCTTTGGAGTACTAAGAGCAAATGAGACTTCTGGTTACCAAAGACAAGAGTTAAACGTAAGTGAGTTGAACTACAATGCTATGTTAGTTGCTAATAAAAACATTTCAGATGATTTTAATTTAGCTGGTGTAGCTGGTGTTAATATACGTAGAAACAACTTTGACTCATACCGTGGTTCTACTGCAGGAGGAATTGCAGTTCCAGGTGTGTGGTCATTAGATAACTCTGTATCTACAAGTCCATTTCCTGTTGAAGTAAATAGTAGAAAAGAAGTGTACGGATATTATGTGAATTTAAATGCAGGATTTAAAAACATGCTTTATTTAGATGGTTCATACAGGTATGATGTTTCTTCAGCCTTACCTTTAGAAGATAATGCATACGGGTATTATTCTGCTGCTTTGTCTTGGGTATTCTCTGAAGTTGTTCAAGCCGATTGGTTAAATTTTGGTAAAGTAAGAGCTAGTTATGGTAAAGTAGGAAATGATTTAGGTGCAAATAATACTACTGATGGATATTTAAGAAATGCCAATTACGTAAATGATGGTATTATGTATACGTTACCTAGTACCAAATCTAACAAAGAATTAGTTCCTGAAGAAATTATCAGTACAGAGGTTGGATTAGCTATGGCAGTATTAAATAATCGAATTAATTTTGATTTTTCAGCCTATAAAACGAGTTCATTCAATCAGCTAATGAGAGTTGATATTTCGTCAGCTACAGGATATTCTTCAAAATATGTAAATGGAGGTGAAGTAGAAAACAAAGGGCTTGAGCTTGTATTAGGTGGGGACATTGTAAAAACCAAGGATATTACTTGGAATGCAAGTCTTAACTGGACGAAAAATTTAAGTGAAGTAATTTCGTTACCTGATGGGCCTGATGGAGAGCCTATAGATAATTACACTATGGCTAGTTATCAAGGAGGCGTTTCTGTAAACGCAACTGTAGGTCAACCATTTGGGGTTCTAAAAGGAACAGGTTACAAATATTTGAATGGTGAAAAGGTTGTCAATTCAAGTGGGTATTATGTTGCTGAGCCTAATCAAATAATCGGTAATCCAAACCCTGATTATATTGCTGGTTTAACAAATACAGTTTCTTACAAAGGGTTAACTCTTAGCTTTCTGCTTGATATGCAAGGTGGAGGAGATGTTTATTCATTGGATATGCATTATGGTCAAGGTACAGGTTTGCCGGCTAGTACTGCGGGGCTTAATGATTTAGGGAATCCTGTTAGAGACCCTGTTACAACAGGGAATGATAGTGGAGGAGTTCTTAATCCTGGTGTTGATGAATCAGGTGCAGTAAATACTGTTAGAGCTAGAGCTGATTATTATGGAGGAGCTTTCTATTGGGGTAATTCTTCTAGAAACCCTGGTCAAATGACTGTTTATGATGCTTCATATATTAAGTTTAGAGAGATGTCTTTAACCTATAATTTACCTCAAAATTTAGTTAAATCATTTGCTCAGCGTGTAAGTATTTCAGTAGTAGGTAGAAACTTAGCAATACTTTCTAAAAATGTTCCTTATGCTGATCCTGAATCTGGACTTGGAGCAGGTAATGCACAAGGTTATTTGACAGGATCATACCCTACAACACGTACTTTGGGATTCAAAATCAATCTTGAATTTTAATCTATAAAATAAGAAATTATGAAAAAAATAATATATATAGCAATTATGTCTGCCGTCTTCATGGCTTGTGATGATAGGTTGATGGAATTGAATACACCTAGTAAACTGGCTACTGAAGTTCCAGTATCAACGTTATTCTTGAATGGTATGGTTAATACTTTTGGGAATATGGAAAGTAGTAGTGTGAACAATAATCCATTTAGATTATATGCTCAATACGTAGCACAATGTACTTATCCTGAAGAAAGTCAGTATAATCTGACAAGAGAGATCCCTTACTATTTTTGGAGAGGGGCATACAGAGATGCGTTATCAGATTTGAATACTGCGAAGTCAATTTTAACGGCAGAACTTGAGGTGGCAGATGCTGCATTTAAACCTAAATTAAATAATCAGCTCGCTTGTACTCAAATTATGATGGATTATACATATTCAGTACTAGTTGATGCATTTGGAGATGTACCTTATACTGAGGCTTTAGATCCTGATAATATATCGCCCTCTTATGATGATGCAGCTACCATTTATGATAATGTGTTAGCATCTTTAGATGAGTCAATTTCTAGAATTGATGTAGGTGAAGTAGGTTTTGAATCTGTGCAAGATCCTGTTTATGGTGGAGATATGAATGGATGGAAAGCTTTTGCAAATACCTTGAAATTAAGAATGGGTATGCGTTTGGCTGATGTAAATGCGAGTAAATCTATTTCTGTAGTAAATTCTGCATTAGCTTCAGGAGTAATTTCAAGTAATAATGAAAACGTATCCATTACATATGGTTCTTCTTCTCCAAATAATAATCCACTATACTCTTCTTTAGTGTTAAGTGGACGACAAGATTTTGTAGGAGCAAATACAATCGTTGACATTATGAATACTAATAATGACCCAAGAAGGTATGTGTTTTTTGCTGAAAATTTAGGGTCGGATACTTTCTTAGGAGGAGTGTATGGTGATGCTAATGCTTATGCAACAAATTCACATTTAGGTGATTTATTTCATACAGCAGATTTGCCAGGGACATTAATAGGATACGCAGAAGTAGAATTTTTAATGGCTGAAATGGTTGAAAGAGGAGGCTATAGCGTCTCAGGAACGGCTGTATCTCATTATAATGCAGGTATTCAAGCGTCATTTGATCAGTGGGGAATCGGAGGAGCTGCTGCTTATATGGCGCAACCTTCTGTTACGTATGCTACTGCAACTGGAACTTGGCAACAGAAAATTGGAACACAACTTTGGTTAGCATTATATAATCAAGGTTTTGAAGGGTGGACAACTTGGAGAAGATTAGATATGAATATATTTAATGCTCCTCCTATTCTTACTTTGTCTGATATACCTGTTCGTCTTCCTTATCCATTAAGAGAAGGAAATCAGAATGGTACTAATTATGATGCTGCTGGTTCAAAAATTGGTGGTGATTTAGTATCTACAAAAATTTTCTGGGATAAATTTTAGTATTTAACCAGTTTATGAAAAGGACAGGTGAAACCCTGTCCTTTTTTTTTACCCTTTTTAAAACTAATACTTCCAAAAAGCGTAAAACAATACTGCTTCTAGTTCCTCTTATGCATGGTTGTAAAAAAAATGCAATAGCTAAGGGCTAAAAAATTAAGCGGGTCACTTTCATGATTTTAAGTAACAAAACACATGAAAAAATGTATAGTAATAATTATAATTCAGACTATCGGGCTAAGTTTATATGGTCAGAATTTCAATACTATTCCTATTGATGCTTCCGTAAATGGCTCTCTAATTAAAGACTATTTAAAATCAATAGAAGAAACTAATAATGTGGATTTCATTTTTGATGAAAATGCATTCGGAAATTTTTCTATTAACGGAATTACAACGGAGCAAAATATTCTCACCTATCTGGCAAAATATTTCAGTGCATTTGATTTAAACTTGGTTCAAGTTAAACCAAATGTTGTGTTGATACTTCCTCGTTCAACGGTTTCACGATTCTATAAATCCAACTTATATATTGTGTTAAAAAAGAGTAATGATGCCAAAACAATCTTGAAAGGAGAAATATTTGATTCCAGTACAGATGAAATATTAATTGGCGCACAGCTTATTGTTGAAGGGACAAATAGCGGGGCATTGAGTGAAGTGGATGGCACTTATAGTATTGATCTTAATAATAGAATTCCTTTGAATACTATAACGGTTAAATATATTGGTTATGATAGCTTTTCATTTTTACTTATTCTGAGTGAATATGGAGACGAACTCGAAGTTGTCACCAAAATATTCCCTAATTCTACACAATTAGAAGATGTTATTATATCAGCCACAAAGTTGGATAGAAACGTGAGTGATAAGTTAACAGGAGTACAAAAATTAGGAATAGAAAGCATAAAATTGCTACCATCATTTATGGGAGAAATAGATCCCGTTAGAGGTATTACAACTTTGCCTGGAGTTAGTGCCGTAGGAGAACTCTCGTCAGGATTTAATGTCAGAGGTGGGGATTTAGGACAAAACTTAATTCGACAAGATGGTGCTATTATCATTAATCCTTCTCATCTTTTTGGCTTTTACTCTGCATTTAACCCCGATTTAGTTGCTGAAGTCAACTTAATAAAGGGAGGAGGAAATGCGAAAAATGGATCGAGAGTGTCATCTATTATGGATGTTAGCCTAAGAAATGGAGACACCAGAAAACTAAAAGTTTCTGCTGGTATTGGATTGATTTCAAGTAGATTAACTATAGAAGGGCCACTTAAAAAAAATAAATCATCTTTTATTATTGGAGGACGAGGATCATATACAAACTGGCTACTAGAACAAACCAAAGATCTGAAATTGACTCAAAGCTCAGCCAATTTTGGAGACATAACAGCAAAAGTTTTTCAACTTATAAATGATAAAAATTTTGTTTCCGTCTCTGGGTATAGTAGTTATGATAATTTTAACTTAGGGAGCGACTCCACTTTTCAGTGGACTACCAATAATATTTCTTTAAAATGGGGACATACGTTTAACGAAACAACCGATTCCCATCTTACATTGGCTGGTAGTCAGTATATCACAGCACTTGACAATAGCGATGAAATTGATAATTTTATTTATAAAAATGGCTCATCTTCGGGTTCTTTATCTTATGATATTGATAAATCTTTTTCTGAGAACAAATCACTAAACTTTGGTATTGAAGGTATATATACCTTAATTAATCCCGGTAAATTAGAAAACCAATCTTCTCAAAGTAATACAAAACCATTTCAAATTGATGATCATAATGCATTAGAAACTGCTGCTTATGTTCATTATGAATGGGATATTACTGATGAAATAGCTATTTCGACAGGGTTAAGGTATTCTCAATTCTATAGAATAGGTAATGGAGTAATTTATGATTTTAATTATAACGTTAACGAATCTATATTTCCTGAATTAATTGATACACTAGCATTTTCAACTGGGGAGTTAATTGATTTTCAACATGGATTAGAGCCTCGTTTATCAATGCGCTATATAATAAATAATAGCACATCCGTTAAAGCGAGTTTCTACAAAACGAATCAATACTTACATTTAATTTCAAACACAACTTCATCAACTCCATTAGACTATTGGCTATCAAGTGGGCCAAACCTTCTTCCTGAAATAGGAAATCAATTTTCTTTAGGTTTTTTCCGAAACTCAAAAGACAACAATTACGAAATATCGATTGAAGGATTTTATAGAAATACAAAAAACCCTATCGATTATATAGAGGGTGCAGACATCAAATTAACAGAATCCATTGAAGGTTTACTTATACAGGGTAAAGGGATCGCTTACGGAACGGAATTACTTGCCAGAAAGAATAGAGGAAAATTAAATGGATGGGTTTCATACACTTATTCTAGAAGTTTAAGACAATTTAATTCCCAATATGAAGTGTTGAAAGTAAATAATGGCAAGTACTATGCTTCTCAATATGACCAACCACATAACCTATCTGTTGTTCTTAATTATAAATATGGCCCAATACTGTCTTTTTCTGCGAACTTTAATTTTTCTTCTGGTCGTCCAATTACTATTCCGACATCAAAATTCTCGTATGATGCTTATCTTTCTGTGTTAAATTATTCTGATAGGAATGAATATCGAGTTCCTGATTATCATAGACTGGATATATCGGCAACACTTAAAAATAATATCGACAACAAGAAGTTTAGAAGCGAATGGAATTTGTCCATCTTTAATATATATAGTCGAAATAATGCTTACACAATATTTTTTAACCAATACGGAAGTGCGAAAAAGGTATCCATCCTTGGTAATGCCTTTCCATCGCTGACCTATAATTTTAAATTTTGATGAAACATATTATAGCCAATGGCTGGTTCTGGTTAGTTGCCCTTATAGGGTGTATAGAGCCCTATGATTTCAATGTTGAAAATGAACTCCCTATTTTGGTTATAGAAAGTTACTTGTCCAATGTTTCTTTTGATGAATCGTTAGATTTCCCATCTGATGGTCGTTATTTTTATGTTAATCTACACTATAGTAGCGATGTAAAAACAGTTAGAGATAAAGGGGTTGATGGCGCTAAAGTTACATTGTTAGATAATGAAGGAAACCTGCTAAAATTTGAAGGGACAGGAATGGGACATTATCTACTTTATAACGAAAGTTTTAAAGCTGAGAGCGATAAAGAATACCAACTCAAAGTAGTAGTTGATAACGAGACAACTTATGTTTCTTCATGGGAAAAAATGGCAGTTAAAAACACACATACTGTAGGTGATATTACTTTTAAGGAAGTAGAACGACCTACCATCAAGCATGTAGGAGAAGAAGAAGTGATTCGACTTGTAAAAGGGATAGAGGTTTTTACTAATTTACCAACGAATGGAATGAATGAACAAGTCTATTATAAATGGCAGTTTGAGCCTACTTGGATTTATGTAGCACCATTGGCACCAAGCACACAAATTGACAAAGTATGTTGGGCAACCAATCTAAATTATATGTCTGGTTATTCATTACAACAGGATGAAACTGGTGGCTACAAAAAGGATTTGTTCTATATGGAGATTGAGCAAAATGAGCGAGTTTATGAACAATTTTCTATGCTCATAAAGCAACAAATAATATCGAAAGACCACTTTTATTTTTGGAATTTAATGAAGGAACAGGCAGTTGTTTCAGGCCTTTTTGATAACCCACCTGCAAACTTGCCAACAAATTTTAGTTGTACAACAGATGAAAGTAAAAGTGCTATTGGCTATTTTGGAATAATAAATGAATCTGCTATACGATGGTATTTTAGTATTAAAGACTTATCCTATCGTTATCAGAATAATTTGGTGGAACTTTGCAGAATAAATTACGGACCTCCTGCAATAGGAGACCCAAAACCGTGTGAACATTGTTTAGATTATACAAATGGTACAGCAGTACTGAATAAACCGAACTGGTGGAAGTCCGACTAACATAGTGGTGGTTGAGTTTGATTAGAAATTATGAAATGTAAACTTTTTCAAAGTGATTGAATAAATAAAAACCACTAAGTTCCTTAGTATAATAATTTAGGTAAATCTAATAGAAGCAAACTTATCTCTAGTCATTTAAAAGAGAGTAGTAAAAAAACATTCGCTTTTTTTGAAATCTCTTTTAAATCAGATTCAATTAATTGCTTAATGACACCTCCCAACCTCCTTGTTCATTGATCGTAAAATCTATTGCTGCACTAATTTGTTGAGTAGATAGTTTCATTGAAGTGGTGTAGCGAAGCGTACACTTTACGGGGAATGTTAGGTCTTCTAATACTACCTGGCTTCCATACATTGTTTTTGATCCAGAATCTTGACCTACTACAACATTAGAAATGTCAGCATTATGTCCTCCCATTCTTAAAAATCGAATGCGAATTGAATTGCTTTCTCCTGTTTTGCGAATAGAGTACTTGTCAATATTACGAGTTGAATTAACAGAATATGGTGGAAGATTGGTTTTACCTATATATATTCCATCTCTCCAAAATCCATCAACCACGCTATCCTTTGTTTCCAGATGGATAGTAAGCATCCCTTTTCCATCTTTTCTCCCTCTATCCCATTCTCCTAAATATATATCTCCATTTTGCCAGGTGTATATACCATTTCCATGTGGATATCCTTTTTTAAATTCGCCTTCATAATAATCTTCCCCTTTTGCAATCCCTTTTCCGTGGGCAAAACCTTTTTTGCATTCGCCTTCATATGAGCCTGAAATTTTATCTAATTGAACCTTGCAATTTTCTTGATTTGGAGTGGTGATTTGGTGCGTGGTAAATGAATAAAGTGCAAATAGTAAGATTATTCCACCAGTGAGTGAGTAAAGATGCTTCATGACCTAATTATATAAGTTTTTTACTGGTAAGTAAGATACTGTTTTTTTAATAAAAAACCCAATCACTCCAGAGTAAATTAAATGTAAGAAAAGAAGAGGATGTGAGACGAATTTTTAATTTTTATAATTCGATTAATAATTAACGAATATTTTTATAAAACAGATGATTTTATTGTAAAAAAGATTTGCCATTCTTTTCCTTTTTCAATTATATATTCTATGTTTGGAGTTGTATTAAACTAATTTTTAACCTAAAATGAACAGTATGAAGAAGATTTTACTCTTTAGTTTCATGTTGTTGTCTGCACTAGTAACCGAGTCGTGGGCACAGGAACGAACAATATCTGGAAAAGTAACCTCTGTCGATGACGGAAGTACTATGCCAGGTGTTAACGTTGTTCTCAAAGGAACAACAAATGGTACTATCACAGATATTGATGGTAATTATAAACTTTCAGTACCTTCCGAAGGAGGGATATTGAGTTTTTCTTTTGTCGGTCTTACGACAGAAGAAGTAGAAATAGGCACCAGATCAGTGATTGATATTGCCATGACCTCTGATGTAAAACAACTTTCTGAAGTTGTCGTTACTGCCATGGGTATTTCTAGAGATAAACAAGCACTAGGGTATGCCGTGTCTAAAGTGTCTACCGAAAGTATTGAACAAAAAGCAGAAGGTGACATTGCTCGTGTTTTGAACGGTAAAGCATCTGGTGTTCAAATTCAACAACAAAGTGGTATGTCAGGATCTGGTACAAGTATTGTTATTAGAGGGATGAACACCTTTAGTGGTAGTAACCAACCTTTGTTTATTGTTGATGGAGTTCCATTTAGTGGAGCTACAAATGCGCAAGGAGACTTTGTTGATGGAAACAATGGTTCAAGTCGTTTTTTAGACCTTGACCCAAACAACATTGAAGAAGTTAGTGTATTAAAAGGATTAGCAGCTGCTACCCTTTATGGTACGCAAGGACGTAATGGGGTAATCCTTATTACAACAAAATCAGGGAGTTCAAAAGGAGCTGTTAAGAAAACAGAAGTGACCATTTCTAGTTCTTTATTTGCCAATGAAATTGCTTCTATGCCAAACTATCAAAATGAATATGGCGGTGGTTTTGATCAAGCTTTTGGTTGGTTCTTTAGTAACTGGGGACCTTCTTTTGCAGAAGGTGGTTCTGCAGGTTGGGGTAACCAAAGCGCAATTACAGTAGGTGCTAACGGGAAACCTGTTCTTGCACACCCTTATTCTACGGCTAGCCCTGCAACTGGAATGCCACAAGCATTCCCAGAGTATGCTGGTGCAGAATATGACTGGAAGCCTTACAATAGTGTGGAGGACTTTTTTAGAACAGGAGTTATCAAAAGTAATAGTGTTAACGTAAGAGGTTCCTCTTCTGATGGAATGGTTAGCTACAATGCTAGTTATGGTAATTTGACTGACGAAGGGTTTACGCCAGGAAATGAATTGGTTCGTAATAACTTCACTATTGGTGGTTCTGCGAAGTTGACAAATAAATTTACTGTTAGTGGTACAATGAATTATGCCAATACAGATTTTAAATCTCCTCCTGTTTCTGCAAGTTATGGAAGTAATGTAGGGGGTGAAAATGCTTCTATTTTTGGAAACTTGTTTTATACGCCAATTAGTGTCGATTTAATGGGTTTACCCTATCAAAACCCTATTACTGGAGAATCTACATATTATAGACAAAATAACAGTATTCAGCATCCGCTATGGACGGCTAATAATGCTGGTAATATTCAAGATACACATAGAGCATTTGGTGGTCTTTCTTTATTATACGATATTAATGATAACCTTAAGATTAGCTACAGATATGGACATGATGTATATAGCGAAAACAATGTAAACTTCTCTAATAAGGGAGGTAAAACAGGCAGTGTTGCCAATCAGTCTGGTGTATACCAAACTTGGAATAACACGAATACCATTAGCGATAACAATCTTGCTATTAATGGTAATTATGATCTTGGTCAAGATTTTGATATTTCATTTACAGTTGGTGCTACATCAAGACGAGATGTATACGATAGAAATGGAGTAACAAGTACAGGACAGCAAGTTTTCAATGTGTTGCGACATACTAATTTTGCAACTCAAAATGAGATACAGTATTTTGAAGAGCGTAATATTTTAGGAGCTTATGGACAAGCAGATATTGGCTTTAAAGATTTCACGTATTTGACATTAGCTGGTCGTAAAGATTGGGTTTCTAACTTGTCACAGGAAAATAGGACCATAGCATATCCTTCTGCAAGTATTTCTTTCCTTCCTTTTAAAGGAATTTCAGCATTGAATGATAACCAAATTGTTGATTTCATGAAATTGAGAGTGGGTTATGGAACATCTGCAAACTTTCCTGTAGGATATCCTGTATCTTCTACACTTGTATTAAATACTCAATATTTCCAAGATGGAAGTGGTAAAGACGTAGTTGTAAATACAACAGGTCATGTATTAGGAAACTCTAACTTGAGACCTGAAAAAATTGGAGAATTAGAGTTTGGTTTAGAAGCTAGAATGTTGGACAACAGATTGTCATTAGATTTCTCTATGTATAACAGAACAACTACTGACCTTATCATTGATCGTCCATTAGATCCTTCAACAGGATTTACTACTACTAAAACAAATATTGGTTTAATAGAAGCAAATGGTATAGAAGTAGATTTATCTTATGATTGGATTAAAAAAGAAAATGATGGACTAAACTGGACAACTAGTTTGAACTGGTTTAAAAATAAATCCATAGTAAAAGATTTAGGCTTAGATACTGATATTGTAGTTTACGAAGGTTTTGCTACTTTAGGAAATGCCGCTATAAAAGGTGAGCAAATAGGTACAATGATAGGTACGGCTGTTGCTCGTGACGACAATGGTAACTATATGGTAAATGCAGCAGGTAGCTATGTTATTCAAGAAGGAAATAATATTATCGGTAATGCTACACCTGATTTCACTATGAACGTTAACAACTCACTTTCTTTTAAAAACATTCGATTAAACATGTTGTTTAGTTGGACACAAGGTGGTGACATGTACTCTCAAACAGTTCAAACTTTATTAGGTAGAGGGGTGATTAACGATGAAGGGGTAGATCGTGCGAATTCATTTATACTACCAGGTGTAAATCCTGAAGGACAAAAAAATAGTACACAAATAAATAATTCAACATATTATTTTAGTAATGTATTATACGGTCCTGATGAGTTAGGAGTATACGATGCAACGGTTTTCAGATTGCAAGAACTTTCATTGGGATATAGCTTACCACAAAAAATGTTAGGAAAAACGCCTTTTGGTTTGATAAACCTTACGTTTACGGGTAACAACTTATGGTTCTTAGCGCCTAATATGCCTAAAAATGCTAATTTCGATCCAAACGTAGCAGGATTAGGAGTAGGGAATGGACAGGGATTTGAGTATTTGAATGGACCAAGTTCAAGAAGATATGGTTTGAGTCTCAAAGCTTCTTTTTAAATAATTAAAGAATTAACGATTATGAAAAAAATAAATTATTTAATAAAATATGCAGTTTTTTGCGGAGTGTTGATACTAAGCTCCTGTGATTCAACTGAATTGGATTTAGAAGTAAATCCAAATCTACTTGCGCCAGACCAAGCAAGTCCTGATTTTTTCTTGAATGCTATTCAAGTAGATTTTGCAAAAGAAATAGTG
>Ga0224506_10002188_pt1 | contig 13463 bp, 12 predicted proteins | sample SF_Jan12_sed_USG_2_FD_169108 | JGI IMG/M metagenome (GOLD analysis project Ga0224506, IMG submission 169108) | Sediment microbial communities from San Francisco Bay, California, United States - SF_Jan12_sed_USGS_8_1 | ecosystem: Environmental > Aquatic > Marine > Sediment | place: USA... | reverse complement strand
GCCTGAACACCGAAATTGGCCTCTTCATTAAAAATACTGAACTCACCGAGAGCGTACAGCATGCCTTTATCGAAGACCTCAATGAGGGTAAATTCTGGCAGGTAAAATACAACGATCAAGGCCGACTCATCTGGCAGTTTGCCGACGAAATTATTACCTTACAACCTGCCCGCAGCCTATGGCAGCGAATCACCAAATCAATTTATTCTCTATTGCCAATTCAACAACATTTGTGACACGATACTCATTTTTGCCCTAGACACTTGAGCCCATCGTGCTATTGTTAAACTTGTAAAGAATGTTAGATGGAAAACCTGTAATGATGTCTTTTAGGCGTTTTTTTAATCGATCTGCTGGCCGACTCCTGGGCTCAGTAATAAAAGTGCGTAGCAGGCCAGAAATGATTGGAGCGCTCAGTATTAATCCTGAGTGGCCTGTAGTCTATGTGCTTGATGACAGAGCCTGGTCGAGTTTGCTGGTACTGGAGCAGGAATGTATACGCCTCGGTTTGCCATCGCCATTAGAACCTATAGCTTCTCCGTATCTGCATCGTTGGCACTCTGTATACACTATCGCTTCCCGCCGTCCATTTAAAGACTGGCTTAATAAACAGCCTAAACGCTCACGCATGATTCGTGGTATTACCGAACTTCTGCGTGATCACCCGGATGATCAACTACAGTTTGTGCCAGTTTCCGTGTTCTGGGGACGTCCAGTAGCCAAACAAAAAAACTGGCTAGATATGTTATTTGCAGACGCCTGGGCGATGGGCCGGACTCGCAAACTTCTTACCATACTGTTCCATGGTCGCGATACTCTGCTCAACTTTTCTAAAGCCATCTCCATCAAAGCTGCAGACTATCAGGATAAAAGTGACGACGAATTCATTGATTCATTACAAAAGTTGTTATCCGATCATCAAAAAGCCATCAAAACCGCAACACTGGGACCCGATGTCTCGCATAGACGCACACTGGTTCGTGATTTATTACAAAAACCCAGTGTCAAAGCCGCTATTGATAAACGTTGCGCAGAAGATGGTATCAGCGAATACAAAGCCACTTTGCAGGCTCAGCGCTACCTTTATGAAATTGTTGCCGACTGCACCAATATAACTATTTCCATTTTACAGCGTGCACTCACTATTTTCTGGAACAAATTTTATTCAGGCATTGAAGTCACTAACAGTGAAAGCCTTACCGATTTATCCCATTCACATGAACTAGTATATGTACCCTGTCACCGTAGCCACATTGATTATTTATTATTATCTTACGTAATACATCGTGAAGGACTGGCCATTCCGTATATTGCAGCCGGGAAAAATCTAAACATGCCCGTTATAGGCTCAATTCTTCGCGGTGCAGGCGCTTTTTTCATCCGTCGTAGTTTCCGTGGCAATGAACTCTATTCCAGTGTTATGTTTGAATATCTTTCTACCTTGTTAGCTAGCGGCATGCCCGTCGAATATTTTATCGAAGGCGGTCGAAGCCGAACCGGACGTTTATTAAAACCTATGCCCGGCATGCTTTCAATGACCGTTCGCGGCTTCCTTAATGAGAGAAATAAACCGCTAGCATTTATTCCTGTCTATATTGGTTACGAAAAACTTATGGAAGGCAAAGCCTATCAGGCCGAGTTATTAGGCAAAGAAAAAAAATCTGAAAATCTGATTTCCACTATTACTTCTATTTTTAAAATTCGCGGAAGTTTCGGAAAAGTTTATACCAGCTTTGGCCAGCCTATTATTCTTGAACAAATATTATCCGACTACCATCCTACGTGGAGAGATGAAACTTATAACGACAATTCTAGGCCAAAATGGTTGAGACCCTGCGTTAATAAACTGGCACAAACTATTTCTTGTAATATCAATCGCGCCGCGTCGGTAAATTCGACCAATCTCATTGCCACGGCCTTGCTTTCCACGCCTAAGCAACATATTGATGAGAAAACACTGATTCAGACCATAGCCGTCTACAAAGAATTAATAAAATCTCTAAATTATTCTGAACAAATTATTATCGATGAACTCGACGGGCTGTCACAAATTCGATATACCGAAAAATTAAAAATGCTCCACCGCCGTAGCCATGAGCTCGGTGATATTATTTATCTTGATCAAAAACAGTCACTATCCATGACTTACTATAGAAATAATATTCTGCATTTATTAGTCATGCCTTCTTTGATTGCCTGCTGCTTCCTTAATATGCGCACACATACCCGTGAGGAAATTATCAATATTATTTCACTAGCCTACCCTTACCTTAAAGCCGAACTCTTTCTTACATGGAACGATGATGAGATCGCAGATGTTATTTCTCAAATGTTAAATGCCATGGCCAAGCAGGATTTATTATTAAAAAATGAACAACTTGATGTCTATACGCGCCCTCCGTCTGGCAAACCGGCCTACATGCATCTTAATATGTTGGCCAGAATTATCTCTCCTGTACTTGAAGTTTATTATCTGACAGTTTCAATACTGCTGCGCGATGGACATAAAAAATTCCCAAGAAAAGACCTCGAAAATAACTGTTACTTAATGGCGCAACGAATTGCCATGATCTACGAACTCAATGCTCCTGACTTCTCAGACCGCCACCTCATATCAAATTTTATAGAAACCCTAATTCACTCTGACTACATCAAGACCATTGACAGTGAACACCTGGAATACAATGAAGCCTTCCTACGAATAGACCGCCGCGCGAGGTTGTTGTTGAGTAGAGAAATGCGAAACAATATTTTGCAGGCGATTAAGTCATGATCTTTTCATTAATTTTATAATCGCATAACCCATCATGGAGACATCATCTCAATTCTTTATATCTCTAGGTGGCATTCTTCTGCTCGGCCTTATCACTTCTGCTCTCGGTAGGGCAACCTTTCTTCCCCGTGTTACTCTTCTATTGATTTTTGGAATAATCATCGGCAAGGAAATGCTCAATATAATTCCACCCATTTTTTTTGACCGTTTTGAAATAATCGCTAACATGGCGTTACTCATGGTTGGCTTTCTACTCGGCGGAAAACTTACCAGATCATCGATGGAGTTCTCCGCCAGAAAGATATTGTGGATTTCCGTTAGCGCCGCCGTTGTCACCACCAGCGTCGTTAGTTTCGCTCTCACATTGATCGGGGTCTCTCTGGAAGCTTCTATTCTTCTAGGCTGTATTGCCGCAGCTACAGCACCGGCTGCAGTTCTTGATGTTGTCATTGAATCAAATCAGGAATCCTCTTTCACAAAGTTACTACTCTCCATCGTCGCGCTCGATGATGTATGGGCGCTGGTACTCTTCGCCATCGGACTTGCAGCAGTATCGTCATTAAATGGACAGGCCGAAATCATCTCTCCTCTTTTATTGATAGCCAGGGAACTCGGCGGTGCTATATTACTGGGTTTACTACTAGGACTGCCCGCTGCTTATCTAACCGGAAGAATCAAACCCGGCCAGCCCATTCTTACCGAAGCCCTGGGATTGGTTTTTATCTGTGGCGGCCTTGCCATGTGGCTTGAAGTTTCTTTTTTGATCACCTCTATAGTACTCGGCGCCGTCATCGCTAATCTAGCCAAACACCATGAATATCCTTTTCACTCCATCGAAGGTGTCGAATCCTCTTTTCTGGTAATCTTTTTTGTGCTCGCTGGCGCAACACTTGAGTTCGAGGCATTGACGGGAGTTAGCCTGATCGGTGTAGTTTATATTCTCAGTCGCGCAACCGGAAAAGTGCTTGGCGCAAGCATAGGCAGCTATTTTGCAAAAACTGAACAGGCAACTAAAAAATGGATGGGCGTCGCCCTTCTACCTCAGGCGGGTGTTGCTATCGGTATGGCGCTAGTTGCTTCACACTACTTCCCCGAATACAGTCAGATCTTATTGCCTGTAGTCATCAGCTCCACCATATTTTTCGAAATTATTGGCCCTGTATTTACCCGGCTTGCACTAAAGCAAACAAATAAAGCATAAGCCTAGCATGTCAATCATCAAACCCTTCACCAACATTATGCTATTAACAATCATCATGCCCCTATTTTCCTGCTCAGGTCAACGCCCACTCAACCTTGGTATAAGTGATGGCAATTTTTCTCCCTGCCCGTCTTCAACCAATTGCATTTCAAGTGATGCTGATGATGAACGCCATAAAACACTTCCATTTCAATTCAAAGTGACTGCCAATACTGCATGGAAAACTGCCAGAGAGTCCCTTTTAAAACTACCTCGAACGGTAATTGTCACTGAAACACCTGATTATATTCACGCTGAGTGTACAAGTGCTGTATTCAGATTCGTTGATGACCTTGAGTTACACCTTCGCCCGTCAGATGGAATCATCGCAGTTCGTTCTGCTTCACGTTTAGGACATTCTGATTTTGGAGTAAATAGAAAACGAATCGAAACTTTACGAAATGCTCTTATTATTAGTAATAACTTTTAACAGGGATCACCACTTTCCTGAAATATGCTACAACGATAAAGCCAGCATGATTCAGGATGTAATTTAACTGCGATGGCACGCATATCGTCAGTAAAGAGGACCATCAACTTTTTTTGAATGATAATCTTTAGGCGACATATACAACAATAATTCTGTTTAATTACTAGCATCTAACCATTTATTAATTCATCGAGTACAACACCATGAAGACAACAACACGCACTCCCAGTATCTGGACATTTTCCTTAATTGCCATCATTTTTGGCATTGCTACGATTAAATCAGGAGGATCGGTGCTGTTTATTGATGGAAATGCGCGTCTTGCTGCCGGCCACTATGTGCCCTTTGTGCTCTGGTTTAACTTTTCTGCTGGCTTCGTCTATATAATTGCAGGCTTAGCTTTGTGGTTACTACGGCCATGGTCGGCCTGGTTGTCACTGATTCTGGCTTTCACCACACTGCTAGTTTTTGTCGCCTTTGGCCTCTATATACTCAATGGTGCCGAGTATGAAATACGTACAGTCATTGCAATGACCCTGCGCTCTACCATATGGGCAATAATTGCAGCCTATACATGGCACCGTTTTCTACGTCATGAAAATAGTCCTAACTAATAATATATAATTTAGATCTTTCGAGTTCAGTACACAGCGTTTATTTTTTCTCAACTGAAATGGTTGGACTCACTATCTATGAGCACAAAAGTACCAGACCACTCACATCAACGTGATAAAAAAGTACAACGTATTATCCTTATCGAAGGTACTGCAAACTTCGTCGTGCTGATAGCAAAACTACTGGTTGGCATCAGTACTGGCTCACTCGCCATCCTTGGCGATGCCATACATTCTCTTACCGATATCGTTAACAACATCGTCGCCTGGTTTGTACTTCGCCTGTCTAGCCTGCCGCCTGACCGTGAACACCCCTATGGTCATCGCAAATTTGAAACGCTGGCAGTTTTCTTTCTTGCTTCTCTACTGGTCGTGCTGGCTTTTGAACTGGCCTGGCATGCCATTAACAAAGATGACTCTGAAATCGTAAGTTCTAGCTGGGAGCTAGTCATCATGTTGGCCGTACTCGCGGTAAACATATCGTTAGCCAGCTGGGAGAGAATGTGGGCGCGACGACTACAGTCAGATATTTTACTTGCCGACGCCAGCCATACCTTTGCCGACGTACTGACCACCATTGTAGTCATTATTGGCTGGCAGTTATCTGCCATGGGTTATTTATGGCTAGACCGGGTCTGTGCGATAGCCGTCGCCGGACTTATTTTTTATCTGGCTTACAGCCTTTTCAAAAAAGCTAAGCCTATTCTTGTTGATGAGCTTGCTTTAGATCCTGAGTTACTCAGCAACACCATCCGCAGCATTGAAGGAGTAAAGCAGGTTAAACGGGTTCGTTCGCGATGGAAAGGTTCGGATAAAGCTATTGATATTATTATTGCCGTAGATGCAAAACTTTCTACAGATGAATCGCATAAGATAGCGACTGAAATTGAATCATTGATTGAAGATAAGTTTGCTGTCCTGGATGTTTCTGTTCATGTTGAACCGTATCAATAACTCAGGCTGTAACACTCATATCACACACTGCTGAGTTTTGCCTTAGCTATGTTTGGTGTTTTCACACCGTTCACTTCTGAATCTTTAGCTGTTTTTTTTACTCTACCAGGTAGCTGAACGGGAAACATGTTCTGGCTATCTTCATATTCGATACTTATCTGGTCACTAACGACCGGGCGAAATAATTTGTTGTTGAACTCAATGTATTCACGATGCTTATGGTACTCATCGATAACTGCTTTATTACAAAATCGTACTCTCCAGCTGAAACGATATTTTTCATTTTCTTTTAACGCTTCACCACTGAACACTTCACGCACGCCCGGTATATTCGAAAGAACTCTACGGCCTTCTTCCATCATAGTGTAGATTTGTTGATCACTGCTTAACTCTACGTTAAACATAATCAGTTTTTCTACTGGCGTCCATGGTTCACATTGAGTTATCACCTCGGCGGCACGACCTGCGCTGCCCCATTGATGCATGCAACGATCTACTTCATCACCGATTGCTTCTTTTACACCTGCTTTTAACTCTGTAAAGCTGCCGTTAGGATTCTGTTTTATTTGTGCTTTCATGGTCTTTGCCGCGACATCAGACAGTGCGGTAAAGTAATTTATTTTGGCCACACCTAATGAAGTCAGGCGGCGAAACTGATCTTCGTTTAGACCACTACCACCATGTATAACCAGGGGTATGTTGACGGCCTGATTAAGTTGTTTAAGACGATGGAAATCCAGTTTAGCTCGTCCTTTCATGCGCCCTTGCACGGTGCCAATAGATACGGCTAGAGCGTCAACGCCGGTGCGTTCTACATATACTTTTACTTCTGCGGGGACAGTAAACGCGGATTCTCCTGGATGCTGTTCTGCACCTTCTCCTTCCATGCCGGCAACGTAGCCCAACTCGCCAATAACAGGGACGCCGCAGCCGTGCGCCATTTCTACGACGTCACGTGTCAGCTGAATATTTTCTGGCAGGTTCCGATTTGACGCATCTAACATAATGCCATTACAACCCAGGTTGATGGCCTTTGTTGCTGATTCTATGCTGTGGCCATGATCAAGCTGTATGGCGACTGGAACAGAGGCGCGTTTGGCGGCAGCTTCAACAGCCGGCAACATTAATTCAAAATCGTAGTGAGCAAAATGAGGTTCGGCAACACTAAGAATGACCGGAGCACGACAGCGTTCAGCAGCATCAATCACGGCTTCGAGGAAATCCAGACTGACCAGATCAAATGCACCGACCGCATAATTATTTTCATAAGCGTGGTTTAGCATATCGCGCATGTTAACTTGTGCCATTTATTCCTTCCCCATTAACAAATATAAATTGTGTTAGCTGTCTGATTAATTTTTATGCAAGCGCTTATCCAGTTCTATCTGGGCCAATTCCAGTGAGTGAGCACGTACTTTTGATGCGGCATAATGATAATAGTTGAGCTTGCATTTAACTGGCATGTGTAATGTCTCTCGATGATCATCCTCAAACTCTAGCCATGCAATAACCGGCATATCATTCAGATTTTCATCCGCACATACCCATTCATCATTTTCAAGGATCATAATCAGGCCTTTATAACCCTCAAGCGGTATTCGCATAGGCATGGTGAAACGGTGTTTTGCCCGACGCCACAGGTTATAAAGTTTTGCATCTACTTCGTCCTCACGTTGTTGGTAATAAGGCACATCTGCAGTTCTGCTCACCTTGTTTACCTATCTGGTTAAACTAGCAAACAATGTCGGCAATTTTTCTGGCAGTCGATCCACGTTGTCGATAATTGTGTAATTATTCTCACCAAAAATACGCTTCACATAATTATCCGCATTGGGGTCCAGTGTTAAACAATAGGTTTGTACACCGGTGCCGTAGAGTTCTTCCACCGCCTTTTTGGTATCGTGGCGTAAATGCTGTGGATCGCGTTCGTCGATGTCCGCAGGCTCACCATCGGTGACCAGTAAAATGAGTTTACGTTTTTCCTGTTGCTTTAACAGGTGATGCCCCGCGTGGCGAAGTGCTGCGCCCATGCGCGTTGATAAACCACCTTTCATGCCAGCAAGACGAGATTTTGCTTCATCATCAAAGTGCTGATTAAAATCTTTGAAACGATAGTACTGCACATCGTGACGACCATCGGAGGCAAAACCGTGTAAGGCAAAAGGATCGCCGATGCCGTTGATCGCAGTTGATACCAGCGTCGCTGCTTCGCGAGTTAATTGCAGTACGGTTTTATCCGACCCCTGCATGGCTTCGTTAGTGGACTCGGATAAATCCATCAACACCACCACAGACAGGTCTCGATTTTTCACCACGTTGCGCATGGTGATGCGAGGATTAGGTTGTTCACCCATGCGAAGTGAAATCATGGCATCGACAGCCGCATTGATATCGATTTCGTCACCATCTTCCAGGCCACGTTGTCGTTGCACACCTTCAGGTGTTAACAAATCGATAATCTGTTTGATGCGATGCGCAACCGGTTTGTACTCGGTCAGGATGTCATTGATATCATCCGGGTCGCCTTGTGGCTGACGGCGTTCGTAAATGGTTGCCCAGTCGGGTCGATGCAACTGAATCTGGTAATCCCATTCCTGATAATGGAAAGGATCTGACACGGGTTCTTTACCCCACATGTCATTGAAGCTAATTTGTTCATCGGTCAAATCATCCTCATAAGGACGCATATTGGTTTCACAGGTCCAGATCTCCTGCGCATCGTCCCCTGCTAATTCGCAGTCCACTTCGTTTGCCATTTCAATTACGCTAACGGTTTTACGAACCTGACGTTGACTGGCTGAGACGTATTCAAACTCAACATTGGAATCGAATTCCTCAAACTCCCAGACATAGCGGTTATCATCACGGTAAGGAATTCGAATGCGCTCAAGAATACGTAAGCTTGGCACGTTCTTACGGGACATAAACAGGTTGAATAGCTCCATACCCATGTGCCATGAGTAATTGTTATCATCCTGCTTATCTTCTATTTCCGCGTGGAACCGTTGAACAAACTCGGCAACCTGTTCATCACTGGTAGTAATAGAGCTATCAAGCAACATGTGCGCGATATGTTCCAGCTCTTTCATTGCCGGGTGTTCTAACTCTTCATCCTCGTCGGCAATTTTTAACAACGAAGCCCATAGTTTTTTCAAACCGGGAAAATCTTTTATCGCCTTATATTCGACACGTGCATCTTCAAGAAAACCAATGAAAAACATTTGTGCCGGACTGAGCTGTTCTGCGGAAATAGCCGAGTCGGAATAACACATGTGTGCCGCCATATGTGCCGCGGTTGCACGATATAACTCCAAACCAGCAATCTTATTCTCATCCGGACCTATGTCATCAACTGCATCCGGCATATGCAGAATACGATGTTCGATATAAGGACGGAAATCAGTGTAATCAGCGCCAGTTGGGCGAAGGAAGAAATCACGAGCCCATAAAGCACGCAGGTAAAAATTCAGTTTACGTTGTACTTTTATAAACAGAACACCGCGACGTTCTTTTTGCAACATCGCTCTGGAGTCGGCTGATTCCAGATTAAAGTATTTTGTCAGATTATTAAAGTCACGACGGTATGCCTGCGCACCAAAGTTAGCCCAGCGGCGTAAACCACTTAAGGTTAGCTTGTCCAGTAATTCGTCCATGTGATTGAGCATGGGACGTAGGCCACGCGCGGCGGTTGAAGAAAACTGATGAATAAATGTCAGGTAGCCACGTAATAATTGTGCATCACCCAGGTTGCGTGAAGCAGAAGGCAAACTACTAAACAGCAAGGAAATAACTTCACCCGAAGTCATCGAAGATAATTTCATGGCTGAAGTTATACAGTCATCGATAACATCTTCACCACATTCTTTTGCGACCAGTGGCATTTCCTGAAGGTAGGTAATGACCAGGTCAGAACCACGACCCAGGTTGCACATAGCCTTGGCACCGGTCATGTAGGTTTCCAGACCAGTAGGCGACATAATGCGTGCAGCTTCCTGGAAGGTGCTGTTCAGTACATCACGCACTTCTGGAGCGACGTCCTGTAACTGTTCTTCGTAATCTTCGAGTTTAATGCTCATGCTTAAGCTCCAACGCAGAAATCTTAGCCGAAGAAAGTTTGTACCGCAGCGTCTAAAGTATCGCGCATATCCGGGTCATCTGTTAATGGAGTCACCATGGTCATGCTACAGGCCACTTCAGCTGAAATGCCTTCATGAATTAATTGACCCGCATAAACTAGCAGACGCGTTGAAATACCTTCGTCCAGGCCATGGCCTTTCAGGTTACGTGCACGGTGTGCAATTTGAACCAGCTTTTCTGCGGTGGCTTTATCGACGCCCGATTCCTTTGAGACAATTTCTACTTCGATCTCTGCACCTGGATAATCAAAATCCAGACCACCAAAACGTTGTTTTGTTGATTGTTTGAGATCTTTCATCAAACTCTGATATCCTGGGTTATATGAAATAACCAACTGGAAATCAGGGTGTGCAGTAATCAGTTCGCCTTTTTTATCCAAAGGTAAGCTACGACGATGATCAGTCAGTGGATGAATAACAACTGTAGTATCCTGGCGCGCTTCAACTACTTCATCGAGATAACAAATCGCACCCATACGAGCAGCCGTTGTTAAGGGGCCGTCCTGCCATTTTGTGCCGTCTTTATCTAATAGAAAACGACCGACTAAATCAGAAGCCGTCATGTCTTCGTTACAAGCAACAGTGATAAGTGGCTTGCCTAATTTATAGGCCATGTGCTCAACGAAACGTGATTTACCACAGCCTGTTGGGCCTTTTAACATCATTGGCATACGTACGTTATAAGCTGCTTCGTAACGTTCAACTTCATCTGCTACAGGCTCATAATACGGCTCATCTTTAATTATGTACTGTTGAGGATCGACTGTTAGTTCTGACATGATAAGACCTCTGTTTTATCGTTCTACATTCATTGTTAATAAGATAAATTACTTTTCGTCTTCAGTTTCAACTTCACCGCACCAGCCAGCTTCTTTTGCTAACTCTACAGCTACGCCATGAATTTTTTGGTGACGTTCAAATAGATCACTGGGCAAATGACTGACCAGACAACCGTGTTTGTCCCACTCTTTATTAACCTTATCGAGTAAATCGTCGACTCTGGCGAAATTCCAACCTTCACAGGTCTCGCTTTCTTCGAGTAGGCCAAACACCCAGGCATCACGAATGAGCTTGCCAATGGTGGTCATACCACCATTAACATCGTTATTTATTCCAACATAAGTATCTGGTCTTGCCATAGTAAGCCGCCCTATTATTAATGTGCTGCAGTTTAAAAAATCTAGCTGCGTATTATCCATTTTAAAAATACAAAATGTATTTATATATTTTTAAAATAAATAACCCCTTTGATAAAAAAGCCCCTGTCTGCTTTTGCAGGTCAGGGGCTTTTCTGGATTAACCCCGTTGTGTCCTTATACGGAAACGCCGCGATGAATGACCATTGCTGTACCCGCAGATTGTTTGAAGTTGTCAAAGCCCATCAAACGAACGTGATTGTTTGGATGTGCTTTATGACAGTTTTCAATTTCAGCCAGGATGGCATCAACATCAGTTTCACCAAACATAGGCAGTTTCCACATGTACCAGTAGTTGCTAATAGCATTTTCTGGTTCTGTGTGTTCAATACCCGGGTTCCAGCCTTTATCAACGATGTACTGGATCTGAGCGCGAGTAGACTCTACGCTTAGTGCAGGCAGGTATGAAAAAGTTTCATATTTACGGCTTTGAGCAGCATCGCTCAAGCTTGAATTGTAATCTTGCATATCACTCATTGTGATTTACTCCTAAATTAATTTCGAATTCTTTAAACGTTTATTGATAAGTTTGGATTTTGCAGAGCAGCTTATGCCGCCCTGCAAAAATCCAGCTTACTTATGGCTAACGTCCAGCTTGTCAACAGTGTCAAATTCAAACTTGATTTCTTTCCAGGTTTCCATAGCCGCTTTAAGCTCTGGACTAGACTTGGCAGCATTAGTAAGAATATCCTTACCTTCTTTCTCAAGTTCAACGCCACGGTTACGAGCTTCAACACAGGCTTCAACCGCAACACGGTTAGCAGCAGCGCCAGCAGCGTTACCCCAAGGATGGCCTAATGTACCACCGCCAAACTGTAGACAAGAATCATCACCGAAGATGCTAACCAGTGCAGGCATGTGCCATACGTGGATACCACCAGAAGCAACAGGAATTACACCTGGCATAGCGCCCCAATCCTGGTCGAAGAAGATACCGCGTGAACGATCTTCTTTGATGTATGAATCGCGCATAAGATCGATCCAGCCCAAAGTTGCATCACGGTCGCCTTCCAACTTACCAACAACAGTACCTGAATGCAGGTGATCACCACCAGACAGACGTAATACTTTAGTTAGTACACGGAAGTGAATACCGTGGTGCGGGTTGCGATCAAGTACAGCATGCATAGCACGATGAATATGTAGCAACATGCCATTATCCTGACACCATTGAGCCAGCTGAGTGTTTGCAGACAAACCACCAGTCAAGTAATCATGCATGATGATAGGTGCGCCGATTTCTTTCGCGTACTCAGCACGTTTCATCATTTCGTCAGATGTAGGTGCAGTAACGTTCAAGTAATGACCTTTACGCTCACCAGTTTCAGCTTCAGCTTTATGAATCGCTTCCATTACGAAGTCAAAACGATGTCTCCAACGCATGAATGGTTGTGAGTTAACGTTCTCGTCATCCTTAGTGAAATCAAGACCGCCGCGTAAACCTTCGTAACAAGCACGACCGTAGTTTTTAGCAGAAAGACCCAATTTAGGTTTAATAGTACAACCTAACAGAGGACGACCGTATTTGTTCAAAATGTCACGCTCAACCTGAATACCCTGTGGTGGTCCATTACAAGTCATCACGTAAGCAATTGGGAAGCGGATATCTTCTAAACGAAGCGCACGTAGTGCTTTAAAGCCGAATACGTTACCAACTAAAGATGTCAGTACGTTTACAACAGAGCCTTCTTCGAACAGGTCGATTGGATAAGCAACGAAAGCGTAGAAACAGGTATCATCACCCGGTACGTCTTCAATCGCATAAGCACGACCTTTATAGTAATCCAGATCGGTTAACAGGTCAGTCCACACAGTCGTCCATGTACCTGTTGAAGATTCAGCCGCAACCGCAGCTGCAACTTCTTCGCGTGGTACACCATCTTGTGGCGTGATTTTGAAACAAGCTAAAAGATCAGTATCTTTCGGCGTGTATTCGGGCATCCAATAAGTTTCGCGGTATTCTTTTACACCCGCATCATACGTTTTAGCCATTGCTAGCGTCCTCTCGTTTGCATTTAATTTGGCTGGAGAAGTAAACTCTCCTTCCAAATAGTTGTTTTATTGATCCGGCTCTCGTTCCCGGGGCTCGCCTTTAATCAGCGTGAAAGAACTATAATCCC
>Ga0224506_10002186_pt1 | contig 13474 bp, 13 predicted proteins | sample SF_Jan12_sed_USG_2_FD_169108 | JGI IMG/M metagenome (GOLD analysis project Ga0224506, IMG submission 169108) | Sediment microbial communities from San Francisco Bay, California, United States - SF_Jan12_sed_USGS_8_1 | ecosystem: Environmental > Aquatic > Marine > Sediment | place: USA... | reverse complement strand
ACCACCGAGTAATGCATATTCCGTATTGATACCAGTTACGCGAGGATAAACCGTGGCCAACTGACCGTTAAACATACCAAACCGAGTTTGCCTGTAACCGTATAGATGCAAGCCATCAGCTGATAGCGACACATCTCTAGTACGTTCAAAATAAATCGACTGAGGTAATATAATGCTTTCCCTGGTAAATGACACATCACGAGTTTCATTATAAAATCCAATAGGATTTTTAACCCTACCGGCACGCAAGCCCAATCCGTATTTGAATTTATCTACAATGCGGTAGTCACCCAGCGCAAAATCAAGTTTAATTTCACCGTCATCGGTTCTACCTGCTCTACGTGAAAGTAGCTGAGATGCGAGTTGAAAATTTGACGAGAGCTTGACTGAGCCATTTACACCAATTTCAGTATAGTCAAAACTGCCTTTCCCCGTGCTACTTCCAAAAAAATTATTTTTATTCGTTTTGACGTAAGACTGCATTATAAAGCCGTGCAATTGTGCATTTTTATAGTCTAACGCCGAATACACACTACCAGGTAACAGTAATAACAGAAGAATAAGAATCAGGTTTCGAAGATTTTTCATCTTTTTTGTCATTTTCGTAATAGTGTCAATAGTTAATGCTAATTTTTTTAACATCAGAAGGCACCTCCGACTCTATAACATACCCAATTGCACCCGGCGTCGCTTTAACTCGCCTTATCATTTCCTGTTCGGTTCTGACGACAACTGGTGCCTGTCCCGTACCTGAAAATACTAATACGTCCCAAATTCTTTTAAGTTGATATGGAAATATATTCAGAACTTCGAGACAAAATTTTCGATGAGACTCACCCTCAGGATCGAGTATAAAAACCGTAATCTCAGATCCATCAGGCCATGTTTGTAATCGCATGCTGTAAATTGTGCGCAATGCATTTCGCGCTAAAACCGGCTCTTTATTAGAGTAAACGATAACATCTTGTGAGAACGAGTCGGATGAGGAGATAGAAAACAATACAACTGTCATTGCTACAATTGTAAATAACCGTGACAATATATCGTCAAAACAGGCTACACTATTAAGATACTTAAGACCTAACTTCATGGGACTGGCATTAACATCCTGTTAAACAATTCCAAAACAAAAACAATTCCATATAGAGCATTCCAAATGGATGTTCAAATATTAAAAAATGATCCTATCATTGAGTATATTAGACTAAAAACCATCACTATCGAAGAAACTTTTCAGGGTATTTCAATCAAACTATTAATATTAATAAATTAGCCTACAATTAATGTTCCAGTTTCTTATTATAATTTTGTATTAACTGTTTTTGTAATTCCCGTTTTTGTAATAATTAATGATATCAAGGATCGATATGCAAAGAATTATCAGTCATTTTGACAAATATTTTGAAATTGTATCAGCCAATACACCCGAGCTATTACACGAATGCCGAAAGTTAAGATATCAGGTTTTATGCATAGAAAATAATTACCTCAACATTGAAGAACATAAAAACGCGTGCGAGATGGATGAATACGATCAGCGGTCTGCCCACAGCCTTATACTACATAAAGACTCAGGTATTTATGCAGCGACAGTTCGCCTTGTGCTACCTTCACAAAAAAACATTCACGATTTATTTCCTATGGAAACGCATTTACCTCCTCCCTGCAAAGAAGAATACAACAAACTTATGCACGCACCTCGAATAGAATTGGGGGAAGTGTCTCGATTTATGATCTCTAAGCATTTCAGACAACGAGTAGGTGAGACCAATGCACTTGACGGAATGGGAAGTGATTTTGGCATGTTATCACCTAAAATGAAGCGCCAGTTTACTGCTCAAATATCAATGGGTTTATTCAAAGCCATTGTTCAAATGAGTTCAGACAACAATATTTACTATTGGCTGGCATTAATGGAATCACGTTTGATAAGACTACTGGCAAGGGTAGGCATTCACTTTAATCATTTAAGTGACAGCATTAAATATTACGGAGAACGTCACGTTTGTTTTGAAACGGCCCATGAAATTTTAATGGGGGGCCGCAGACAGCGGCCGGATATTTGGGAGTTTGTAACAAATGACGGCGATATTAAATTGCAAAAAAATGTTGCTGAAAAACGACAGAGAGAAAACCCGGATCTCAGAGAGATAGCTCAACTCTAGGTTTTGCGTTTTCATTTTGATCAATTTTACTATTGCACTCGTGCAAACGCGTTGGCTTTATACCCTCAACATCAGCGATAAAACGCTTAACAGTTTGCGTCCGCAATCGACCAAGATTTAAAAGTGTTTTCTCTTTAATTTTCAATGCATTTGACTCATCTTTACTCTGCTTAAGCTCTTCTGGTGACAAACGCTGCTTTGCCACTGCCCAGTCAGCCTCAACGGAAGCTGCACATATAGTCAAGTTAAGAACGGGGCGATCAACAAATAATTTTGCCAGCTTTTTTAAATGCGCTTTATTTACAGATGTTAATTCCGACGACCCATTTTCAAAAATCAGCGGCTCAAACCCCGGCTTAGTTGCTTTTCCAATCAGATCACCGGCGGTGAGTATTAACCCTAAAGGCTGAATCGCCTGGGTAATATAATATTTTGCCGCAAATTTTAACGCTTTAGCCATAGCAGTGTTATAGATATCCTGCAGATGAAAATTTGGATCTGTTACTTTTCCTTCTACGGGAATATCCAGACTAATTACATCGTGCTTGTCGCGAAGCACATCAAGCGTCAAATCAAGTGGCATTGGCAAATCAGCCAACCAGCTTTTGCTCACTTCACTATCACCCGGCTCGAGTTTAAGCTTATTTAATTTAAACTTATTCTTAATGTTCAGCACATCATTTTTAATATTAACTTTCGCTTCCGCACTGGCTGATCCTCTCTTAATAAAAAGATCTGCGTACTTCCCTGAATAAGACGATAAAGGTACTAATGCCAGGTTATCTATTTTCACATCAAGATTTGCATTAATAAATTTCGTAAAAGGCTGCACCTCACCCACAATGTTTAAATAGCCGTAGTCATTAATGCCGGCTTTAAAATTTACTGCCATAAGCGCATTCTCATTACTCATATCAATATTTTTCAGTTTCAAATCTATTTTATTGATGTTTATTTCATACACAGGCGTAACTGAATTATCAACAAAATGCACAAAACTGTTTTGATTTAAACTAAGAGATCTGATCTGCAGTGAAAACGACTTTTTATCTGACTTTTTATTTAACTTCTGATCTAGCTCTTTACTTAGTTTGTCATCAGAAACTTCTACAGAAGTTTCATTCGGCTCTTTCAAGCTTTCATCTAATGACGATGACTCATTAGTCTTGAGTTCAATATTATCTTCATCAGCATCAACCACAATTACTGACTCTTCGGTTGGCTCTGCAAACATGCTTGTTGCAACTAATCTGGCTTCGCTATCAAGAATCAAATTTGCCTGCATTGTTGAAATATCAACTCTGTCTATACTTAAAACTTCATCTATACGCTTAACGTCAACTACATTTATTTTGTCGAAAGATAGAGGGATTGGCTGACTATCACTCGTTCTATCCTGCATCAGAACAAGCTCCTGCATGAGTATATTTTCGATCTGAACAGAGTTTATTCCATCGAGACGTATATTTTTAAAAGCAAGCCGGTCAAATCCTGTTAACAAAATATTATTTATATTTGATGTTAAAGCCAATGGCAGAATCAAAATGTCGGACTGGGATTTAATGCTGATATTTTCGACATTATCAGGAAGCAACATCTCAACATTGCCGCCCCAACTCACCTTTTCTTCCCTGATGGTAACTTCATTAACCGGATCATTCAGCACAATATTTTCGACCGACAGTTCTCCAGAGGCTGAAATATGTTTGCCCCCTGTCTTGTCTGAATATGTAATTTGTAACGCGCTACTTATCCTGGCATTAAGATCGCTATAGGGAAGATCATTTTTAGTCGCCGCAATTAGCGGTGCTAATTCAAGTCCGGGAATTTCGAGAAGAACATTTAAATCAATGGATGGCGCAAACGGACGAAAATCACCTTTAAGGCTTATTGGAGAATCATTTACCAGCAACAACACATCAAACAAAGACTTAAAGTCCGGTTTCCAGGTACTTGCTTCACTGATTGTTAATGCCTTAACGGCTACTTCACTTTTAATTTTACGTGTATCTAATACAACGCCTGTGTTTTTAATCTCTAAATTGTCAAAACCAAACTGCCACGAGGAACCAGCATTATCGTCAGGTGATTCTGTTTCATTTTTCTCCAGATCCTTATCGTCCAATCCAATGGGAACAATTATTCCACCAATATTCCAATATTCGCTGGCTGCTATAAGCTGAGTTTTAAAGCTATAAAGTTTCAGAGACTCAATAAAAATCTTTCTTTCAAATAATAATGCTAAATCAATATCAACTAGCAACTGCCCCAAATGCAAATCACGACCATTGTCACCGTAAATGTGAACGCCTTCAATTCCCACTATCCCATTAAAGATATTAAAGCGAATATTGTCGATAGACGCCGCTACCGAATACTGTTTTTCCAAATATGAGATAGCGCCATACTTTAAACCATATGGCAATAAGATAAAAAACAGGATAATTAACAGGGTGGTATATTTTAATATGCGCATTTTTATACTTTTTAATTATTGTTTTTTCAAATTAATATCATTTTTAAAGCGGATGACTTGTTGAACGTTTTATTAGTATACTTAACTTCGATCGATTATAAACGTCAGGACATTAAATTGCCCCAAATCCGTTCAATATTATTTGCTTTTTCTTTTCTCTTCACCTTTTGCATCATTACGGCGCTCAGTGGTTGTGGAGGCTCAGACAATGGCGGCCCGCCAACAAGCTCTAAACAAGCCGAAGCCAGCTTGCCTACTAGAATAGCTGCCGCTGAAAAAAGCATGCAACAACTCGACTCCGCAATAAAATCCGGTTTGATCAGAAATGCGCTTATATTGAAAGAATATGCCAGTATTCTACAAACACAAAAGCCAAAACTAAGAGCCCTGGTTGACAATCTGGCGCTAGATGCCGGTAATGATGGCGCCATATATAAAAATCTTCAAAATCGCCTGGCCACATTGAAGAACGAACCCGATCTTTTTGAAACACCGCTTGCCCGGTATCAGGAAGCTAATGCCATCATCGACGCGTCCCAGCCTGAAATTTATAATTTGTCTTTAATTGATGTAGTCAATGTACTGGCCGATATGTCCGACGGCAGCTTGCCTAGAATTGAAAGCCAGTCAAAGAATGAAACACTTGCGGCTAATCGTTCTGAAGATATGGGTGCTGGTAGTCAGTTAATTGGCAATCCCTCGTACGGCCAATGGACTAATAATGGTGGCACATCAGTTTGGGCCTGGTATGGCATGTATTCGATGTTTAGAGACCTAACTGGCGGGCGCTCGTACGGCTATAACCAATGGAACAACAATCGTGACTGGAGCTACTATAACGACGTCGGCCGTGAGCGCCACGGAAACCTTCGCAATAAAAGTGTTAACCCACCAAAATCAAAAAAATACGGGTCCAAAAGAGACTATGGTGTTAATAAAAAAAGTTACGGTAGCGCCAGTTCTGAGCGGCGCAAAAGCAGTTATGGTGGCTCAGGTTCATCCGATTCATCGAAAAAAAGTGAATTTTCAAAAAAATCATCTGCTCCGGCAAGTTTTCGCAACCGTAGCACCTATTCACGCAGCGGCTTTGGTGGCAAATAACTATTAGCAACAAGATGTTCAACGATAAAACAGCTATATAACTATAAATAGTTATTACAAATAAGAATTTAAATAAGGTTTTAATATGCAAAACAATGCTCTCATCAATTGGTATCCGGATCTTTTAGCAATGCTCGCCGTTGATTTGGTGCTTGCTATTATTTTGCTTACCGCATTTCGTAAACTAGCCGGTCTTATCAGCAACGTCAGCACAACTGAAGAATTAGCCTCAAAAGATAATTTTGCATTCGGTCTTGTGTTTGCGGGAGGTCTGATCTCTCTTTCCATTGTGCTAACAGGTGCAATCTCCGGCGACGTTGGTAGCTCTTTACTCAATGAAATCGTGCTCATCGTCACCTATGGAGTATTAGGTATTGTGTTGATGATGCTATCAAGAAAAGTACTGGATAGCTTTGCCTTACCCAACATTAATATCCATAACGAAATCATGAAAGGCAATATGGCTGCGGCTATAGTTGACGTTGGCAACCTGCTAGCTACGGCCATTATCGTAAAAGCAGTTATGACCTGGATTGACGATACCAGCCTGTTTGGTTTAATTGCCGTTGTTATTGGCTTTATTGTTTCGCAGATAGTGTTAATTCTTGTCACTCAATACAGAAGCCGAGTTTATGCGTCACGCCACAACGGCCAAAGTTTGCAAAATGCACTTACAAATGGCAATGCCGCCATTGCTTTGCGATATTGCGGTCACAAAATTGGCGTTGCATTAGCTGTTACAGCTGCGTCCGGGTTCGTACCTTATAATGATGAACGAATTCTCATGGCCTGCATCGTCTGGGGACTTATCTCCGTTGTTCTCACTGTTGCACTTTCGTTAATTGCAATCATTGCCCGACATATTATTCTTGCAAAAATTGATGTGGTTGACGAAGTCGATAACCAGCAAAACATAGGTATTGGCTTTATCGAGGCTGTTATTTACATATCCATTGGATTACTACTGGCCAGTCTGATTGCTTAACAAAACTTCAACAAAAACGGCAAACGAAACACCAATAGAGACAAAAAAAAACGGATTGCCCGGTAAACTCTTTTTTGATGATGCATTAATTATCGTCATTATGGCCGTACTCGCCGGCTGCGGCCTGATTTACGAATATCTGCTTTCGCACTACGCCGCACGCGTATTAGGCGCGGTTGAAACCACCATATTTGCCATGATCGGCATTATGATCGTTTCAATGGGACTGGGCTCATTTGCTGCGAAAATCTTTAAAAATCCTTTCACAAGCTTCGCATGGCTTGAATTGTTAATCGCCTTCCTTGGTCTTAGCTCCGTTTTAATTATTGCAACAATTTTTGCCTTCGCGAACACACTACCTAAAATTATTGGTGACACCTACGGCTTACCACCCGATTTAATTCCAGAGGGCGGTGCCTTTCGTTTTATGCAAGAATTCGCCAGCCTGTCTCCCTATATTATGGGATTTATTCTCGGATTCTTAATTGGTATGGAGATTCCGTTAATCGCCCGAATACGTGAAGCGCTTTATGAAAAGAACCTGGCGCATAATGCCGGTACAATTTACGGCGCAGACTATATTGGCGCGGGTATTGGCGCAGCAGTCTGGGTTTTATTTATGCTGTCACTTGAAATTACAACGGCAGCAGTCTTTACCGCATCAGCAAATTTGCTAGCAGGTCTCGCTTTTTATATTCGATACCATAAAAAAATAAAATTCAGCCCTGCATTTTTACTTTGCCAATTAATTCTCGTCGCATTTGCGTTAAACATTTTTAAAAATGGCAGTAACTGGGATTCCGAGCTTGAAGCTACCCTGTATAAAGATAACGTCATTTACAGTGAACACAGCCAGTTTCAACACGTTACTGTCACTAAACGAATAATGAATCCGGATACCCCGCCCATTTATTCACTTTTTATTAATGGACGCACACAGTTTTCCAGTTTTGATGAAAAGATTTATCATGAAATGCTGGTGCATCCTGTTATGAGCGCTTCAGCTAGTCACGACAAAATTTTAATCATCGGCGGGGGAGATGGATTAGCGCTGCGCGAAGTATTCAAATGGAACCCCAAAAAAGTCACCATGCTTGAGCTGGATAAAACCATTGTCGATCTATTTTCCAGCGAAAAATTTGATGAAAAAAGCGGCACGATAATCAATAAGGCGTTGATCGAATTAAATCAACACTCACTAAATGACAAACGCGTAAATATTATTTATGGTGATGCTTTCCTCAGCATCGACTCTTTGCTACAGCAACAGTCCTTATTTGACACGATTATTATTGACTTACCTGACCCCAGCCACCCGGATTTGAACAAACTTTATTCAAAACGATTTTACGAAAAAACAAAACAACTACTTAGCGGAAGTGGAGCAATGGTGGTTCAGTCGACATCACCTTATCATGCAAAAAATGCCTTTCTCAGTATTGGAAAAACAGTTAAAGCAGCTGGTTATATTCACGTTGAACAGTTCCATCAAAATATCCCCAGCTTCGGTGAATGGGGCTGGACAATTGCAACAAAAAACGGGAATTCAGCGTTATATCGTCTAAATCAGACTCACTCACTGCCTGTCAAAACCAGCTGGCTAACGCCTGAACTCATAAAAAGTTCGTTTAATTTTCCCCTGAATTTTTTTGCAAATTTAGATAGCATTAACATTAATACCCTCAGCAGCCACTCTTTGTATCAATATCATCAAAAAGCGTGGCAGCAGGAACAGGGGATTTATCGAGCAACTAAAGAATAATTATTACTATAAACGCAATATTTTTCATAATTCCGTCATATTTCTTCAGTATTTTAATCAAATCTAAAAAAAAGCAATAAAAGCGGCCAATTACAGTTGATTTCTACAACTCTAACACCACGTATTTAGAAGTAATAAAAGATAATTTTAAAAAATAGCCAATATCCGACATATTATGTCTTGACATAATATGTCGAGACACCTAAAGTATAGACATATTATGTCGAAGGATAAAAATGAAGATCAAACAAATTGCTGAACAACTGGATAAGCTAAATGTGGATTCCCGTGAAGGCTTTGATTTTGAGCATCAAATTATCCCCGGCGAAGAAGAGGTTTTACAGATTAGCCTGGTTGGACGTGAAGAAATTCCAGTTTATCTGACTCTGACAGACACACAGATTTTATGCATCTCCTATTTATGGGGTGAAAATGAAATAAAGCCTGAGTCTAAAAACGAGCTGATCGAAATGATGTTAGATATGAATATACCCATGCCTTTATCATCATTTTCTCGCATAGGCGAACAATACGCTGTATTTGGTGCATTATCCACCAACTCAAGTATTGAAGACATTGCTCACGAAATAGTTACCCTGAGTGACAACTCGTTAGAGGCAATTGACGTAATGTCAGAATTCTTGAAATAAAGAATTCGCAATAAATTAGCAATAGAAAAGAAACGAAAGTTAGACCAGGCAATCTTAATAATAGAAAGCAATAGTAAGCAATATAAGGAAAACATATGGGCTTGTTGAAAAAAATCTTTACAGCAATACGTGGCGGCGCAACAGAAGCCGGTGAAGCCTTCGTTGATGCAAACAGTATCCGCATACTAGAGCAGGAAATTAAAGATGCCGACAACCATATAACAAAAGCAAAACAGGATTTAACTACTGTAATTGCAAAAGAAATGGCTGCTAGCCGTGAAATAGAAGGTATAACAGCAAAAATTAGCGAATACGAAGGATATGCTGTATCAGCACTTGATAAAGGTGACGAAACACTGGCCATTGAAATCGCCGAAAAAATTGCAAACCTTGAGTCGGAACTAACTCAACAGCAGGAAGCTCAAACCAGTTTTTCAGCTCATGCAGATCGCTTGCGTGAACTGGTTAAGAAAACCGAACGTACACTGGCGGAATATAAACGCCAGCTTACGATGGTAAAAACAACTGATAGTGTTCAAAAAGCAACATCAGCGATTAGCGACAGTTTTTCAAACAGCAACTCAAAAATAATGAGTGCAACAGAATCACTAGAGCGCATTAAACAAAAACAACGTGAATTTGATGACAGATTACAGGCAGCAGAAACACTTGATAACGAAAGTTCCGACACCTCTTTGGAAACAAAGATGAAGGAAGCTGGCATTGGCCCCCAGACCAGTTCCGCTTCCAGTGTGTTGGATAGAATAAAAGCAAAAAAAGGAGCGTAAATCTGAAAGCCCCCTCCCTTTTTCAGGTTTACATATGCTCCACCCCTCCCAAAATGGCCACGATTAGAAATAATCGTGGCATTTTTTTTGATGATAGTTTCTGATACCTGTCGACTGGGCATTAAGTAAAACGCATTTATGAGCGTAAACGCCATTTTTATTAAATTTATCAGGAAGCACACTGAGGGTACTGCTTAAATACATCTACTTATATACGTCTAAATAAAGAGCGAAACTAAAATGAGCATGAAGGGATTATTCAAATCGTTTTTCAACAATGATGATAAAAAAGAAGCGCGCACCTTGGAGCACCCGCGTGATCTGAACAAGGGTGACATTATAAAATTTGATTTTATGCCTCAATCAGAATTGAGCAATAATCAATTTCAGGTCACCGATGTAAATACATACGACTTTGAAGATCGAAAACTCACAGAATTTACCTTAAAAGGCAGCGCACCAGAAGCCATATACTTAACCGTTGATGAGTCCGGCGATGAGCCTTTTCTTTCGTTTTCTCGAAAAATAAACCGTAACATCGTTGAACAGATATTTGACCTTGACGAATTTGCGAATATATTTGACTCAGAAGATCCGGCGACCTTAAACCGTATTTCTGCCCCTGAAAATCTGGAAAACTGGACTACCGATAAATATTTGCAGGAAGTCTATGCAGAAGGCGGTTATTACCACAAGGGTGACTATAGAAACAAAAATGTACCAGACAATGAAAATGATGGCGATGATTTCGAATACTATATGTTAATTGGTAATAAACGGCAGTTTGTCATTGAAGCAGAGGTATATGACGGTGGCGAAACTGATATTATAATCTCGGTTCGACGTCCATTAACCGATATTGAAGAGATGTTTCCGGCCTGATGACAAAGCAGAAAAAAGAATTACCCAGTAAATGGCAGGCCTCTAATAAGGCGATGCGCGCTGTTCAAGTTGCATTTTATGTTGACGAGCAGGTGCAAACTAAAATAAGACAGGTGGCCTGCCTAAACGGCATGAGCCCTTCTGATATGATTCGCCAAATCACAAAACTACCCGTTTCATCACCGCCAAAACGCCCGAGACTAACCGCCTCTTTAAATCAGGATGACTATATCCAGCTTGCACAGCGTTACGATCTCGATCCTGAAGATACGCATGAAATTAAACGCCGAGTCATGCAGGAACTAATTGATTTCGCAACTGGCGATATAGACGATAAAGATATAAGCTCCTGAGGTCGCACACCGAAAATTAGAGATAGAAACTAAGATAGTAAGAAATGTAAAAAACATAAAATTACGATGCACTAACAGCGCAGAAGGACGACCGGCCATAATTATCAACTCCTATCTGAAACGCAGACGAAGCCAACAAATTCAACGCCTGCTCGACCTCAACCTTCGAACACGAATGACCCGACTCGTTTTCTACTTCCTTGGTATGGTGACTCTACATATCTTTGCCATGCTGTATTTTGAAAACCTGTCTTTATCAGACTCACTATGGATTACATTAACAACCGTCACAACGGTGGGTTACGGTGATCTCTCAGCCCACACCGAAATGGGACGAATTTCTACCGTTTTGTTGTTATATTTTGGCGGTATATTTATTCTCGCCAAAATAGCCGGAGACTATTTTGATTTCAGACTAGAACGACGGGAACGAATGCTTAAAGGACAATGGAGTTGGAATATGCAAGATCACATACTCATCATAAATACACCAACGCACAATGCAGAACAATATTTTGAGCGCTTGATTACACAGTTTCGAGCTCATGAAAACTTTAACGATGTTCCTATACAGCTACTAACCCCGGCCTACCCAGACGGTCTGCACCCATCATTGCAAAAACTTGGCGTAATACATTACTCCGGCATGGCAAATAATCGAGATAGTCTCGAAGCAGTGAATATTTCTAGCGCATCACAAATCATTATTCTAGCTACCGACGAAACTGATAGCATGTCAGATAGCATTACCTTTGACATATTGCATCGCCTGAAAGAACAAAATACAGAAGCAAACCTTACCGTCGAATGTGTTGATGACAATAATCGTTCTCGTTTTTTGCAAGCTGGAGCTAATTCAGTGATTCGCCCAATAAGGGCATATCCCGAACTCATCGTTCGGGCAATTGTCGCCCCGGGCTGTGAAATAGTGCTGGAAAATCTGTTCACACATGGAGGTAATCATACTCGTCGTTATGATGCAAAAATCGACGGTATTAAATGGGCGGATGTTGTCTGTGCACTCATCAATGAAAACCTGGGTACCGCACTCGCTTACATTGACAAAAGCGCTCATGTCATTATTGATCCAGATCCCGTTGAAGATATTCACGCGTCAGGCATAATATTACTTATTAGAGAACAACATATTCCTGAAAGTGAAGATATTATCAACGCAATAAAAAACTGTGGAGAAAAATAAGTGGCCAACTGGTATATGTTGACACTGGTTGGGGCTGATCAACCAGGGATTGTCGCAAAAATAACCAAATCATTACTTACTGCCCAATGTAATCTAGGCGAAGCTTCAATGATGCGGCTCGGTGGAAATTTCACCGTGATGCTAATGGTAAGTATTGATACTCCTTCTGGCAACAGTCCAAACGATGGTGCTGATACAATTCGACGGTTAATGACACCGTGTTGCGATGAACTCTCCCTGCACCTGCATATAGATGAGATTCAGGGGCATCTCCACGATCACCAAATTCCGGATGTACGCGTTATCGTTTGCGGTGCAGACCGCGCAGGTATCGTTTCCCAGGTGACAGAGTCACTATTTGAGGCAGGCATGCATATCCTGGATTTAAACTCCGATGTCGCAGGCTCAACCGAAAATCCTATCTATATTATGCAAATTGAAGGCATTGCCACACAAGGGATTGACGCAATAGAACTTGCCGTTCAAAAAATTAATGATGATGGTATCGATATTAAAGTACAATCCATCGATACATTTGTCGGCTAAGCTTCTCAAATTATTCAAATATGTAAAAAATAAAATGACAAGCAAAACGATTCTTGTTTACCCTGATAAACAATTAAAAGAAGTGTCTCAGCCTGTTGAAAAATTCGACAATGAACTTGTAGAGTTTATTCAGGATCTGGAAGACACCAGAGCAGATGGCCCGGGAGCCGTTGGAATTGCTGCGCCGCAAATCGGCCGTCCCATTCGGGCAGTTATTGTAGATGTCTCCGGCCGAAAAAAAATCAAGCATCACGGCTATCTTGTTCTCATCAATCCTGAAATCATTGAATGGGAAGGGCTTGTCGTAGGTCGAGAAGGCTGTTTATCCGTACCTGATTACACCGGTAACGTCGTTAGGGCCGAGCGTATAAAACTGAACGCCTTTGATCAGTTTGGCGAACAGCGAAATTTTGAGATGGAAGGCTTTGAAGCTCGCGCAGTTCAACACGAAATAGATCATCTTGATGGCCTGCTATTTTTAGATAGGTTAGTTAGTCGACATCATGATTTATTTGAAAGAAAAACATATAAAAAATAAGAAGAAGTAAGAAGATGAATATAGAGC
>Ga0224506_10002185_pt1 | contig 13476 bp, 10 predicted proteins | sample SF_Jan12_sed_USG_2_FD_169108 | JGI IMG/M metagenome (GOLD analysis project Ga0224506, IMG submission 169108) | Sediment microbial communities from San Francisco Bay, California, United States - SF_Jan12_sed_USGS_8_1 | ecosystem: Environmental > Aquatic > Marine > Sediment | place: USA... | reverse complement strand
TTGTTACTGAGCGTGATGCTGGCCAAAGGAGCCACTCACTGCGTCATGGAGGTCTCTTCCCATGCTCTGGAACTGAAGAGAGTTGTCGGGATAGGATTCGATGTGGTGGCTTTCGCGAATTTAAGCGGCGACCACCTGGACTATCACCAGTCCATGGACAGATATTTCGAAGCCAAGAAAAAGCTGTTCTTTCTCAATCACAAAAAAAGAATGGCCGTGGTCAACCGGGATGATCCGTGGGGGCAAAAATTGATAGCCCAGCTTCCAGCAGGAGCGATAACCTTCGGCATTCAGCCGGGAGCAATGGTCGCAGCGGAAAATATCAACCTGACTGAGAAGGGAATAGAAGCTCTGGTGAAGTATCCCGCCGGCCAGCTCACTCTCTCCTCTCCTCTTCTGGGAAAGCCCAACCTCTACAACATCCTGGCTTCAATAGCCGTGGCCCTGACCCTGAACCTTCCGGTCTCATCGATAAAAGAGGGCATTGCCTCACTCAAAGGTGTGCCCGGGCGGTTTGAAAAAATCGATAATTGCCTTGGGCTTCATGTATTCGTCGACTATGCTCACACTGACGATGCTCTCAGAAACCTTCTGGAAACCGTCCGCGAGTTCAACCCTAGACGCATCATTCTGGTCTTCGGCGCAGGAGGAGACCGGGACAAGACAAAAAGGCCGAGGATGGGCGAGGCTGCCGGCAGGCTCGCTGACTGGACGATCATCACCTCTGACAATCCCCGCTCCGAAGACCCGTTGGCCATCATCTCGGATATTGAAGCGGGAATTAAAAAAACCGGAACTAAAAATTACCAGATCATCCCCGACCGGAGAGAAGCCATCGAACAGGCTCTTTCTCTCGCCGCCAAGGGAGACTACATCCTTGTCGCCGGAAAAGGACATGAGGATTACCAGATCATCAAGGATAAGATTCTGCATTTCGACGATGCTGAAGTCATTCAAGAGATCTTGCAAAAAAAGGGAGGGATTTGAATTTGGCTAACCTTAGCTTGAAGGAAATAGCAGAGAAGATCGAGGGAACAATCCTTCAGGGTTCAGAGTCTCTCTCCTTTAACAGATTCAACATAGATACCCGGCTGACAGAGCCGGGCGAACTTTTTTTTGCCATAACCGCTGATAGGAACGGCCACGATTTTGTCCCGTCCGCTCTACAGAGGGGAGCTTCAGGTGCTGTTATCTCTCAAAATGTGACCGTCGACGACACAGGATTCGCTCTCATCCAGGTCAAGGATACCCTTGATGCCCTCCAAAAACTGGCTGCAAAAGTTCTTCGAGAGCATTCCCTGAAGGTCGTCGGCATAACAGGGAGCATCGGTAAAACAACGACCAAGGAGTTTACGTCCTGCCTTCTCTCCAAAAAATTCAAGGTGCTCAAATCTGAGGGAAATTACAACAATCATCTTGGAGTTCCCCTCACCCTCCTTAAGCTCAGAAAGGACCATGAAGTCGCCGTCCTGGAGATGGCCATGAGCAATCCAGGGGAGATCACTACCTTGACCCGGATAGCGCCTCCGGACATAGCTGTCATAACTAACATCAATCCCGTTCATCTCCAGTTCTTCAAGAGCATAGAAGAGATTGCTCTGGCCAAAAAAGAAATCCTCGTTGGAACCAAAAAGGATGGCACAGCCATACTCAACGGGGACGACGAGTTGGTCCTCAAAATCGCCGCGGATTGGAAAGGGAAAAGGATTCTCTTCGGGCTTTCTGATAAATGCGACATTCGCGCTCAGAACGTCCGGAAGGGCGGATGGGATGGATTATCTTTCGATTTGATATACGGAGAGAAAAAGGCAAAGACCTCGATTCCTTTCTTCTATGAAAGTGTACTCTATAATTTTCTCACGGCAGCGGCGGCAGGATACGCCTTGGCCCTCCCCCTGGAATCTCTTCTTTCCCAGGTTGAAAATCTCAAGCCTCTTCCGATGAGAGGGGTTCACATCTGTCTGAGGGAAAACATCCATCTCGTCGATGATTGTTACAATTCAAACCCGGCCGCGTTGGAATCCGCCTTAAAAAGCCTGGCAGAGCTCCCGGCTCAGAGAAAAATCGCTGTGCTGGGTGACATGCTTGAGCTGGGAGAGAAAGAAGTGCAGTTCCATTTTCGAGCCGGGGAACAGGTCGCTGAAACGAGATGGGACATCCTGATGGCCGCGGGTCCGCTCAGCGCCCACATGGCAGAGGGAGCAAGTTCTGCGGGGATGAGCAAAGAGCGGATCTTCCATTTCCCGGATTCGGAGGCAGCCGCCAAGGAGATATGGTCCATTGTCAAGGAAGGCGACCTCATCCTGGTCAAAGGGTCGAGAGGTATGAAGATGGATAAGGTCGTCGACGAATTAAAATCGAAAGGGTGATAAAGTGCTGTATTATCTTCTGGTTCCGCTGAGAGAATACTTTTTCTTCTTTAACGTATTCAGTTATTACACTGTCAGGACTGTCCTGGCCGGAATCACCGCCTTTCTGATCATCCTCATCTTCGGCCCCTGGCTGATCAAGATTCTCAAGAAATACCAGGTCGGCGAAGAAATCCGTCCCGATGGCCCTAAGGCTCATTTTGAGAAAAGAGGGACTCCCTCGATGGGCGGGATTCTGATCATCGGAGCCACGATCATCCCCGCCTTTCTCTGGGGGAACCTGGGCAACTCCTACGTCCGCCTGGCTATGGCCACCATGATCCTCTTCGGCCTGCTCGGGTTCTGGGATGACTTCCTGAAAATCATAAAGAAAAAACCCAAAGGACTCATCATCCGCCACAAGCTGCTCTCTCAGATCGCTCTCGCCGCTATCATCGGGCTGTTCTTCATCTTTCTCGGGCTGACCGGAGAGTTCGGCCTTCAGTTACAGTTCCCGTTCTTCAAACAATGGGTTCCCTACCTGGGCTGGTTTTACCTTCCCTGGATCATGCTCATCCTGGTCGGCTCTTCCAACTCGGTCAACCTGGCTGACGGGCTCGACGGTCTGGCCATCGGCCTGAGCACGATCAGCGCCGGGGCCTTTGCCGCTCTCTGCTATGTCATCAGCCGCGTTGACCTGGCGGATTACTTGAACATAACCTATGTTCCTCAAGCCGCAGAGCTCACTGTATTCGTGGGGGGCATGGCCGGAGCCTGTCTGGGTTTTCTCTGGTACAACTGCCATCCCGCCCAGATCTTTATGGGAGATGTGGGCGCGCTTTCTCTGGGAGCGACCATCGGGGTGATATCCATCCTGATCAAGCAAGAATTCCTTCTCTTCATGGTCGCAGGAGTCTTCATCATCGAGGCTCTTTCTGTCCTCCTGCAGATTGTCTACTTCAGAATGACCGGAGGCAGAAGAATCTTCAAGATGGCTCCTCTCCACCATCACTTCGAGCTCATCGGATGGTCCGAAGAGAAGATCGTCATAAGATTCTGGATCGCAGGCATCATCTTCGCCCTCTTCAGCCTGACAACCTTAAAGCTGAGGTAACATGGATCTGGAGGATAAAAAAGTGCTGGTCGTTGGCTTAGGCAGGACAGGGGGAGCACTCTGCGATTTTCTCCTGGATCATGGAGCCCGGGTAAAGGTCAGCGAGAAAAAAACGCTGGCGGAACACGGCCAAGCCGTCACCGACTGGCAGAAAAAAGGCATCCGGTTCGAGATGGGAGGGCATAAGAAGGAATCCTTCCTGGAGGCTGAGTTGATCGTGCCCAGTCCCGGTGTCCCCTGGCTGCCCGAACTTGAAGCCGCTCAAAACCAGGGAATCCAGATCGTCTCCGAGATCGAGCTGGCGTACTTATTCCTTCGAGGGCATATTGTGGGCATCACCGGGACCAACGGGAAGTCCACCACCGCCACCTTGACCCATAAAATCCTGAAGGATGCAGGTCTTCCCGCCTTTCTCGCCGGCAACATCGGCACACCTCTGATAAGCTTCGTCGAACACAGCCGCGATGACCATATCTATGTGACTGAAGTCTCAAGCTTCCAGCTCAAGTACACCGAACACTTCAGAGCATCCATCTCCGTCTTCCTCAACATCTCACCCGACCATCTCGACTGGCACTCCTCTTTCGACGACTATTATCGATCCAAAAAGAACCTCCTGGCCACTCAAAATGAAAAAGACGCCGCTGTCCTCAACCAAGATGATCCCCTCATCTGGGCCTTGAAAAAAGAGGGAAAAGCCCAGGTGTATTCCTTCAGCCGGAAGACCGAGGTCGAGAAAGGATGTTTCATCCAGGGGGGCTGGATCGTCCTCAAGGATAAAGAAGAGGAAAGGCTAATCAAGGCTTCTGACATTCCTCTTTTCGGGATCCACAACCTGGAGAACGTGATAGCCGGTGCTCTAGTGAGCCATATCCTGGGAGTACCTCTGCCCGGAATCAGAGAATCCATCCAGAATTTCCAAGGCCTGGAACACAGGCTGGAGAAAATCACGACCATAAAAGGAATAGACTTTTACAACGATTCCAAGGCCACCAATGTGGATGCCGCTTTAAAGTCGATCCAGAGCTTTGAGCGAAAAATCGTCCTCATCTTAGGAGGAAGGGATAAAGGAGGCGACTTTAAGAAGTTAAAGGGACAGGTCGACGAGAAGGTTAAACACGTCCTTCTCATCGGCGAGGCTAAAGAAAAAATCAAAAAAGCGCTGGAAGGAAGCGTGCCGATGAAATCTGTCTCTTCATTAAAAGAAGCGGTCAGAGCCGGATATACCCAGGCAGAAGCCGGAGAAGTGGTGCTTCTGGCGCCGGCCTGCACCAGTTTTGACATGTTTCAAAACTTCGAAGAAAGAGGCAGGGTCTTCAAGCAGGAAGTCCTGACTCTGGCAAAAGAATTAGAGCGGGAGGAGAGCTAAAGGGATGGAAATCTTCAGACCTTACGGCTTCGACAAAACCCTGTTCATCACCACTCTGATCCTGATCGCCATCGGCTTGATCATGGTCTTCAGCTCCTCAGCCATCCTCTCCATTGAAAAACACGAGAACACATTCTACTACTTTCTCAACCAGAGCATCGTAGCAGCCGTCGGGCTGCTCCTCATTTTCCTTATGCTTCCCATAAGAAAACCGTTTTACAAGAATTTCTATTTTGTCTACGGACTGCTTTTCCTTTCTCTCGCCCTTCTCGTCCTCTGTCTTCTCATGCCAGCCCTGGCCAAAACAAACCGCTGGATACAGTTTCTCGGGCTTCGCTTCCAGCCATCTGAACTGGCAAAGCTCAGCCTGATCCTCTTTTTTGCCTATTATTTTGACCGGAAAAAAGACAGGATGAACGAATTCCAGACCCTTGTCTTTCCCCTCATCATCCTTTTCCTCTTCATAATACTCATCATCAAAGAGCCAGATTACGGCACAGCTTTGCTGATTTTTCTCATCTGCTTGACCATGCTCTTCATCGGGGGAGTGAAGCTCAAATATTTTCTGTATCTGGGAATACCGGCCCTCGGGCTCTTCGCTTTTTATCTTTTTCAGGCCAGTTACAGACTGGACAGGATCCTCGCTTTTTTATCGCCGACCAAAGACCCTCAGGGTACGGGTTTCCAGATCATCCAGTCCAAGCTGGCAGTCGGCTCAGGCGGCCTCTTCGGAGTCAACATCGGAGGAAGCACTCAAAAAATGTTCTTTCTTCCCTGTTCTCACACCGATTATATCTACGCCATCATCGGAGAAGAACTGGGTCTCCTCGGCACCCTGGCCATACTCTTTCTTTTTCTCGTTTTTCTCTGGAGGGGAATGATGATCTCCAGGAGGGCGCCCGACCTCTTCAGTCAAATCCTGGCTGCAGGCATCACCCTGGCTGTCTTCTCCCAGGCTATGCTGAACATCAGCATCGTGCTCGGACTGGGGCCTCCGACCGGAATCCCCCTTCCCCTCATCAGCTACGGCAGGTCTTCGCTCCTCTGCACGCTCTTCGGCATTGGCATGCTTCTCAACATTTCCCAGAGAAAGCAAAATTTTCCAGGTAAAACATGAAAGAGAGAAAAGTCATCATCAGCGGCGGCGGCACGGCAGGACACATCTACCCTGCCCTGGCTGTGGGCAGCAAGCTTAAAGACAGAGACCCGAACCTTCAGCTGACTTATATCGGCACTCACAGGGAATTGGAAAAAAGCATAATGGACTATCATCAGGTCGAGTTCATCCCGCTCAAGATCGAAGGTTTGAAGAGGAGGGGTCTAAAAACGATAAAATCCCTTTTCCTTCTTCCCATATCCTTTGCGAAATCCTTCGCCATCCTGCGCCGCCTCAAGCCTGACCTGGTCATCGGTGTCGGAGGTTACAGCTCAGGGCCGGTTGTCCTGCTGGCATCCTGGATGAGAATCCCTACCTTGATACTCGAGCAGAACCTTCTCCCCGGGTTCACCAACAGAATGCTTCTTCCATGGGTAAATAAAGCTGTTGTGGCCTTTGAAGGCTCTCTCCCCTATTTTAAAGGAAAGGGAATACACATAGGGAATCCGGTCAGAGAGGAGTTTTACCGGATCACTCCCAAGCCCAGGAACTCGAGGCTTACCATCCTTGTCTTCGGCGGAAGCCAGGGTTCTCACTTCCTGAACACGGGGATCACCGCTTCCCTGCCCCTCCTTAAAAAGGAAAAAAAGAACCTCAGGATCTTCCATCAAACCGGAGAAAAAGACCTGGAATGGGTCAAAGAACACTACGACCAGAACGGTTTTAAAGAAGCGGTCGTTGCTCCCTACTTCCCGGATATGGCCGATTATTTTCAAAAGTCAGACTTGATCATCAGCCGGGCCGGGGCAACGACTATCGCCGAATTCATCGCTTCCCAAAAAGCGTCTCTGCTCATCCCGTTCTCCCAGGCTGCGGACAATCATCAAGCTTTGAACGCCAAAGAGCTGGAAAAAATAAACGGAGCCGAGATTATCCAGGAGGAGGAATTCACTCCAGAAAGGCTCACGGATAAGATCCGTCATTTCCTGCATCACAGGGAAGAGATCAGCCGGATGGAAAAAAATCTGGCTCAAATCAAAACGGAGAAAGTGGCAGAGAAAATCACTGGCCTCTGCTTTGAATTAATGAAGACCGGGACGAAGGATTAGAAAGTGACGAAACACGTCTACAGGAAAATCAATCACATCCACATGGTCGGTGTCGGCGGCACGGGTATGAACGGAATCGCTGAAGTTCTCCTGAACATGGATTACAAAATCTCGGGGACCGATATCACAGAAACAGAAGTGACACAGAGGCTGGCCCGCCTCGGAGCGAGAATATCCATCGGCCATAAAGCGGAACATATCGAGGGAGCGGATGTCGTTGTCGTCTCCACGGCCATCAAAGAGGGGAACGTAGAGGTCGAAGAAGCGCGACGCAGGAAAATTCCGGTCATTCCCAGGGCAGAGATGCTGGCGGAGTTGATGCGGATGAAATACGGGATCGCAGTGGCGGGATCCCACGGCAAAACATCAACGACTTCAATGATCGCCCAGGTCCTGGAGTCAGCCGGGTTTGACCCGACCATCGTGGTCGGCGGCCGTTTGAACACGGTCGGAGCCCACGGCAAACTGGGCCAAGGGGATTTTATCGTGGCTGAAGCGGACGAAAGCGACCGTTCCTTCCTCTATCTCTCTCCGTTTATCGCCGTCCTCACCAACCTGGACAATGAGCATTTGGACCAGTACCAGACGCTCGACGAGATCAAGAACACATTCATCAATTTTGCCGTCAAAGTCCCGTTCTACTGCCCGGTGATCCTCTGTCTGGATGACCCCAATCTTCAGACCTTGATACCCAGGCTTTACCGCAGAATAATCACCTATGGGTTCTCCACGCAGGCGGATATATTCGCCAGAGACAAGCAGTTTGAACATTTCTCGAGCACATCAATTCTCTACTGGAAAGGCAAGAAATTCGGAAAGCTCAAGCTCAATGTGCCCGGAACTCATAATATCTATAACGCCATGGCTGCCGTGGCTGTGGGCCTGGACCTCGACATCTCACCCAAGACAATCCTGGAAGGTCTGGAAAGCTATTCCGGCGCCGGCCGCCGCTTCGAATTAAAGGCAGAAGTCAATGACTTCATGATCATCGAAGACTACGCTCACCACCCGACAGAGATAAAGGCCACTCTTGAGGCATCCAAAAGGGGATGGCCGCGCCGGGTGGTGGCTGTATTCCAGCCTCACCGCTACAGCCGCCTCTCTCTTCTGATGAAAAGCTTTGCCACCTCCTTTAACCAGGCGGATGTTCTCATCACCACAGAAATCTACGCCGCCGGGGAAACACCGATTGCCGGAGTTTCAGGAAAAGTCCTTTACGAAGAGATAGAGCAGTTCGGGCACAAGAACGTGTATTTTGAGCCGGACATGAAGAAAATCGCTTCTCTTTTAGGGAAAGTCGTCCAGCCCAAGGACATGATTGTTGTCATGGGCGCGGGCAACATCTACACAATCATCCCGGAAATCCTTAAAACACTGGAGCAAAAAAAATAAAAATGGCCTATAACCTCAACCCGACGCTCAGACACCAAACGCACGATTACATCTCGGAAACCATGCAGTTTCAGCGCGGAAAAAGGAAAGTCAAGACGAAAAGGATCCAGAGAACATCCAAGATGAAACTCAAACATATTCTTTTCTACTTCATCCTCCTCGGAGGAATATTCTATGCGGTCCAGCAAACCTACCTCTTCCTGATCTCCTGGGATAAACTGGATGTCCAAGACGTTGAGGTCGTCTCCGGCAAGCCTGAGATAAAAGAAGAAATTCAAAGGTTCCTGGAGGGAAAATCCCTGGGCAATATCCTTCTCCTGGATATCAGTCTCCTTCAGGAAAAATTCACTGCCCACAGATGGATCAAGGAAGTTCGAGTCAGGAAAATCCTTCCCTCGACTCTGAAGATCGAGGCCAAAATGAGAAGCCCCATCGCCCTGTTGAAACTGGACGATATCTATCTCATCGACAGGGAAGGAGTTCTCCTTGAAAAAATCGAGAAAGGAGAAAAGGCCAACCTTCCGCTCCTTATCGATTCAAATAAATTCCAAAAAGACCAAAAGGAAAAATTTCAGTTAGCCTGGGAATGTCTGGACAGTCTGTCCCCAGATGAGAAAGAGCAAATCGAGGTCCTGGACCTGACTGAATACGAAAACATCTCTGCCCGGCTCAAAAACTGCCGGACAACGCTGATTTTGGGCGATGAGCGATTCTCCCAGAAGCTCAGATTATTCAGCAAGCTCAGATCCAGGCTGGAAAGGTTCGGTGAGCTCGAATATGTCGACCTCCGCTTCCATGACAGGCTCTATATCAAGCCCACTAACAACCCTTTTCAGAACAATATCATTCCCAGTTCTAATAAGGAGGCTTTTTGATGCCTAAAAACAGCTATATCGTCGGACTCGATATCGGAACCAAAAAAATCGCCGCGATTATCGGCGAAGCCGGAGAGGACGGCAAGATCGAAATCATCGGCATCGGAACAGCCGAATCCAGAGGATTGAGGAAAGGAGTTGTAGTCAACCTCGAGGCCACGGTCAGTGCCATCAAAAAAGCGCAGGAAGAGGCAGAGCTCATGGCAGGGTATGAAATCGACCGCGCATTCGTCGGGATATCGGGAGCGCACATCAAAAGCTTCAACAGCAGAGGAGTCATCGCCGTCTCCGGGAAAAACAGGGAAATCGCTCGAGATGACATCAAACGCGTGATCGAACAGTCCAAGGCCGTATCCATCCCTCCCGACCGAGAGGTCATACACATCATTCCCCAGGAATTCGTGGTCGATGACCAGGACGGTATCAAAGACCCGCTGGGGATGAGCGGTATCAAGCTCGAAGTCAACGTCCATATCATAACCAGTGCCACCACTTCGGTTCAAAACCTGAGAACCTGCATCGGACGAGCCGGGATCGAAGTGGAACAGATCGTGCTGAACCAGATAGCCGCCAGCGAGGCCACGCTCACTCATGACGAAATGGAGCTCGGCGTGGGAATGATCGACCTCGGCGGGGGAACGACAGAGATCGCTATCTTCGAAAGGGGAAGCCTCTGGTACACCTCCATCATCCCCATCGGAGGAGACAATTTCACCAACGACATTGCTGTCGGTCTCAGGACTCCTATCCCGGAAGCAGAAAAGATAAAGAAAAAATTCGGGTGTGTGTCCAGTACTCTCCTTGACGAACAGGAAACGATCGAGGTTCCTTCAGTCGGAAGAGGAAAAAAGGAACGCATTCTTTCCAGACAATTGCTGGCCGATATCATCCAGCCCAGAGCGGAAGAAATCTTTCGACTGGTCGATAACGACATTAAAAGAATGGGATACGAAAAATCCCTGAATTCCGGAATTGTCCTCACGGGCGGTACCGCACTCCTTGAAGGCTTGGAAGAAGTCGCCGAGGAGATCTTTGACCTGCCTGTGAGACGCGGGGATCCCGCTGGTGTAGGCGGGCTGGTTGACAGGGTCAACACGCCAGATTACGCCACTTCGGTCGGCCTTCTTCTCTATGGCTACAAGCAATGGAAAGAAAAAGGCCTATCCAAAGATAGAAAAGGAAGCCTTTGGGCCAGGCTCAAGGAATGGCTCAAAGAGGCATAGGAGGAAACAATGAGTGAGGACATGAAAAACGTATTAAAATTTCATCTGGTCGAGGAACGTTTCGGCGCCAAGATCAAGGTGGTAGGTATTGGCGGCGGCGGCGGTAACGCGATCAACAGGATGATCCAGACAGGGATCGAGGGAGTGGAATTCATCTCGATCAACACCGACCTCCAGGCTCTCAGCAGCAACAGGGCCAGGACCAAGGTCCAGATCGGGGAGAAGCTCACCAAAGGTCTAGGTTCGGGAGGAAGGCCGGACATCGGCAAAGAAGCGGCGATCGAGGATACGGAAAAATTGATCGAGATCCTTCAGGGCGCGGATATGGTCTTCCTGACTGCCGGCCTGGGCGGAGGGACAGGAACAGGAGCAAGTCCGATCCTGGCCAACCTCGCCTCAGAATTGGATATGCTGTGTATAGCCATCGTAACTCTTCCTTTTGAGTTCGAGGGAAAGGTCAGAGCCAAGCAGGCCCAGGAGGGCTTGTCCCAGTTGAAAACGGCCGTGGATACAGTCATCGCCATTCCCAACGAAAGACTCATCCAGACAGTCAACCTGGACACCTCCATCCAGGATGCGTTCAAGATGGCCGATGACATCCTCAGGCAGGCCGCCCAGGGCGTCTCTGACCTGATCACCAGACCCGGTCTGATCAACCTGGACTTTGCCGACGTCAAATCCATCATGAAGGGTATGGGCATGGCTTTCATGGGGACAGGCATGGCATCCGGAGAGAACAGGGCTGTCGAGGCCGCGCAAAAAGCCATATCCAGCCCACTCCTGGTTGACACTTCGATCGAAGGCGCTCAAGGAGTCCTGATCAACATCACCGGAGGCAAGGATATCACTCTCCATGAGGTCACCAAAGCCTCGAAGCTGATCTACAGCCAGGCTCACCCAGAAGCCAACATCATCTTTGGCACGGTCATCGATGAAGGTTTGAAAGAAATGGTGAAAGTGACAGTGATCGCTACGGGCTTCGATCTGACAGCGCGAACCGAAGCCTCGCATCTAGAAGAATTCGCTCCGGAGCAGAGAAAGACTTCTCCTCCTTTCCAGGTCCAGCGTGAGACACCTCCCTATCTCTTCGAGCCCAAAGGCAGCGAAACCCTCTGGGAGAGACAGGCCTGGGAAAAGAAATGGGAACCCTATGAAACGCCATCTTTCATCAGGAGAAATAAAGCTACTCCTTTAAGAAAGACTCCCGATGAAATCAGCTGACCTGGCTGTCCTGGGATGCGAGCAGCTCGTCACCTGCAGAGGCCGGATCCCAAAGAGAAAAGAGGCCCTGCAGGATATCGGCGTCCTGGACAAAGGCTGCATCGCCTCCAGCAAGGGAAAAATCGTATTCATCGGTGACGAGAAAAGCTTCAGCCAAGAGTTCCGGTTAGAGAAAAACGGCGTTCATATTGACGGAAGCGGCCTGGTCGGGCTTCCCGGATTCATCGACCCCCATACCCATCTCCCTTTTGCGGGAACGAGAGAGGAAGAATTCGTTCTTCGTCTCAAGGGCTATTCCTACCAACAGCTGGCTGAGAAAGGCCTGGGGATCCAGACCACGGTTAAAGCGACGCGAAAAGCATCCAAAGAAGAGCTTGTTTCTTTGTGCCTCTCCCGCCTCGACAGGATGCTTCTTCACGGGACCACAACCGTTGAAGGCAAGAGCGGTTACGGCTTGAACCTCGAGGATGAGATCAAGCAGCTGGAAGCGATGCGGGAGGCTGACGCTCTCCATCCTGTGGACATAGTCCCTACTTTCATGGGAGCCCATGAAGTCCCTCCAGAGTACACCACACGGAAAAACGACTACATCGACTTGCTCATCCACACAATCCTTCCCCAAGTCAAAGAAAAGAAGCTGGCGGAATTCTTCGATGTCTTCTGTGAGAAAGGTGTTTACTCCATCGAGGAGACAAGAAAGCTGGTCAGAGCCGCGAAAGAGGCCGGGTTGAAAGTCAGGATTCACGCCGACGAATTCTCCCCACTCGGAGGAGCCGAGCTCGCTGCCGAAGAACACGCCAGCTCAGCCGACCATCTTATCAACATTCCCGAACACGGCATTCTGAAACTCGCTCAGAGTCAGACAGCGGCTATTCTGCTCCCTGCTGTTTCCTTTTTCTTGATGCTGGAAAAGAAAGCTCCCGCCCGAAGACTGATCGAAGAAGGAGCCATTGTCGCCCTGGCTACGGATTTCAACCCGGGAAGCTCAATGACCGAATCGATGCTCTTCGTGCTCCAGCTGGCTGTCTTTACCTTGAAAATGTCCATCGAAGAAGCCATCCAGGCCGTCACAGCGAACGCCGCTTATGCCTTGGATAAACACAAGGAGGTGGGGAGCCTCGAGGTCGGAAAAAAAATGGACCTTGTCCTGTATGAAGTCCCGAACCATCCGACCATCGTCTATCACCTGGGCATCAACCCCGTCAAGCACGTCATCAAAAACGGAAAGCTCGTGGTCAAAGACGGACAGATCCTGAGGGGGGATTGAATGAGAACTGGCCTCTGCTTCCTGTTGATAATATCACTGCTGGCTCCCTTCATCATCTCCCAAGTGTACGCCACAGTTGAGATAGCCGAAGAGACAGGAAAAAGCTGCGCTCACTGCCATCTCGACCCATCAGGGGGAGGAGAACTGACCAAGGCTGGCAAGGACTATCTTCAAAAGATGTCAAAAAGCGAAGATGAAAAACAGAAAGAGCTGCTCAAGCCAGGAAATAAATTTTTAGAAATAATCCGTTTAATCGCCGGTTATCTCCATATTCTCACCGCCATTTTCTGGTTCGGCACCATCCTCTATGTCCATATCATCCTCAAGCCCTCTTATGCTGCTCACGGTCTTCCTAAGGGTGAAGTGAGGCTGGGGCTAGTTTCCATGTTCATAATGGCCGTCACCGGCACAATTCTATCTTACTTTCGTATCACTTCCTTATCTATTCTCTGGGAGACACGT
>Ga0224506_10002183_pt1 | contig 13500 bp, 15 predicted proteins | sample SF_Jan12_sed_USG_2_FD_169108 | JGI IMG/M metagenome (GOLD analysis project Ga0224506, IMG submission 169108) | Sediment microbial communities from San Francisco Bay, California, United States - SF_Jan12_sed_USGS_8_1 | ecosystem: Environmental > Aquatic > Marine > Sediment | place: USA... | reverse complement strand
AAAAAAAAAATAAACGCCGACCGGCAAAAAAATAGCGTAGCTAATTAAAAAGGACACGACTACATTGAGGTCTACGGCTGAACGGCAAAGAGTATACCAATGTCGAGGAATGTTGCTTCAGTGAAGGTTGGGTAAAAATTCCTTTTTTAAGTACGCGCATATAATTTTTTTATTATTTTCGTTAAAAATTTGACATCTCCTTTTTATTTTACTAATTTCAGTAATAACAGAAATTACTGAAATTTAGGAAATTGCATGAAGCTAACACCTGTAATGGAAAAATATGTCCTGCACTGGGGTGAAATGGGCACGCGATGGGGAGTGAACCGTACGGTTGCACAAATCCACGCCTTGCTGTTTTTATCTGAAAAGCCGCTGAATGCAGAGGAAATTACAGAAACCCTGGGTGTAGCACGCTCTAATGTTAGTACCAGCATCAAAGAATTACAGTCCTGGAACCTGGTGAAAACTGAGCCTCTGATGGGGGATCGCAGGGAACATTTTACGACCATGAAGGATCCCTGGGAATTATTTTACACCATAATGGAAGGACGTAAGCAGCGTGAACTTGATCCCACTATGTCTGTGCTTCGTGAATGTGTACTGGAAAGTGAGGCTGATAAGAAAACGCCACAAGAAGTAAAAAACCGCATCAAGGAAGTACTGGAATTTATGGAAACGTTGGACACATGGCATGCACAAATCAAGGGACTGCCAAAATCAACCCTGTTAAAGCTGATTAAGCTTGGTGCCCGGGTGAAGAATTTTATCAGTAAGAAGTAGCTTTTTATTTACCTATTTATTTCTGTTAATACAGAAATAAGTGAAACGAATAAGGAAGGCAATATCATGAATACACTCGCTCTTTTTCTTATCGAAGTATTAATTTGTATTGGGATTAGCTTTTCTGTGTTGTATCTACTAAAACCATTGTTACGGCAAATACTTATTGATACATGTGGAAACCAAACTCGAGCAGAGTTCTGGGTAATGTTCACTCAGCTGATGCTGTTTATTGCGCCATTGTTGATTGTTATTTTCTTTGCACCAACACAGGAAGTGACAACGATTCATGTGACTGAAGTGATTCAGGCGACGTTATTCAGAAGTTTACTAGGTGTTTTCCTTGCATTAACAATGATTGGTCAGGTTATCTGGAAATCAATTGATACTTCAACAGAACCTTTGACATCAGGTCTCGAGCAACACCAAGATTTAAGCAAACAGGATGAATAGAATGAATATTCTTATCACGGGTGCGACTGGATTTGTCGGAAGCCATATTACCGATGCACTTTTAAAAAAAGGTCATGAAGTAACAGTGTGTGTACGTAATGAGTTGGCAGCCGTGAAACGCTGGGCAGGAGTAAAAACTGTGCCGGTTGATTATGTTACGGATAACCAGGTTTCAAACTGGTTAAACCGGCTTGAAAGTATAGATGTTGTGATTAATGCCGTAGGTATTATTCGTGAAACAGGTAATCAAACTTTTACCGGTTTACATACTGCAACACCAATTGCTTTGTTTAAAGCCTGTGAAGAAAAAGGTGTTAAACGGGTGATCCAGGTGTCTGCTCTTGGTGCAGATGAAAACTGCTTTGTATCTTATCAGAAAAGTAAAAAGGCTGCAGATGATACATTACGAAACATGACACTTGATTGGTTTGTTTTACGACCATCACTTATATATGGAGAAGACGGTACAAGTACGCGTTTTTTTAATTTCCTGGCTTCTTTTCCTTTATTGCCAATAATTGATGGCGGTAAGCAACTGATACAACCTGTGCATATTGACGACCTTGTGGATGTAGTATTGGCATGTCTTACTTCTCCGAACACTCAACAAACTATTGATGTGGTTGGTCCTGAATCTTTCACGCTCGCAGAATGGTTACAACGACTAAGAACAAAAAAAGGTAAGGGGAAACTATATATTATTCCTATTCCATATATGTTGATGAAAAGGATGGTACATGTTTTAAAGTATATCATTCCATTATTTACACCGGATAATTTAAAGATGTTGCAGCAAGGCAATGTTGCAAGTAGTGAGGGTATGAACAAATTACTAGGGAGGAAACCACGTGAGTTACCTTAGTCTAAAAGTTATACATATTCTTAGCATGGTACTTCTTTTTGGTACCGGTTTGGGAAGCGCATGGTACAAGTGGATGGCAGACAGAAGCAGAAATGTCTGCCATATCTCAGTAACGAATAAACAAGTGGTGTTAGCGGACTGGATATTTACTACACCAACAGTCATTATCCAGCCGGTAACAGGTATTGCTTTGTTATATGTACTGGATATACCGTTTAGTACACCCTGGGTGATGTGGAGTCTGGTTCTTTATGCAATTGCAGGATTATGCTGGATTCCTGTGGTCTGGTTACAAATCAAAATGAGAAATATTTCTCAAGAATCATGTCAGGATAATTTGCCATTAAATGAAACATACTGGCGATATGCCAGGATATGGTTCTGGTTAGGTGCGCCTGCATTTATATCGATGATTGTTATTGTAATGTTAATGGTATTTAAATTTGGCTAGGAGAGCATAATGAACGAAAACAATATTATGAAGCAGGCACTATCTAAGCAATGGTCTTCACTACCTCTTGCCTTACAAGCGCATTACCAGGATGAAGATAACAAGGATATTGGTAAATTAAGTGTTGAATATCCAGGTTGGATGCAATTATTCCTGAATATACTTCATTTATTTGGTGCCTTGTTAAATCGAAAAGGACAAGATATTTCTACAGAAGTAGAAAAAACAATGCAGGGAAATACACAATACTGGTATCGTACTTTAACGTTTGAAGATGGTAAAAAAGTTTATTTTAAAAGCCGGTGGAATTATGTCGGTGGTAATAAAATGGAAGAGTATGTAAATTCAATTCTTGGTTTGTGTATGTCTGTTAAAGTGAAAGATGAAAAGCTATTTTATGAAGGAGAATATTTCATTCTAAAGCTATGGAAATTTAAGTTACCACTACCTGAATGGATGTTGCTGGGACATACCACAATTGTTGAAAAACAAATTGACCCTGAACACTTTGAAATGGATTTTAGATTGACTCATCCTTTATTTGGTCAAATTTATCGCTACACGGGTAAATTTTCTACAAGAATTAAAGAGGGTAGAGCTCTTTAAATAGAAAAGTATGCAGAATGAGAAGAGTATTAGTAATGAAAATACTTGATCGAAAAAGGCAATATGCTGCTTATTTTGTTCTATCCTTGCTGGCAGTTAGTTTTACGCTCGCTGTATTTTATTTTTCAGAAACAAACTTTGGCAAAATCCTTGGTGAGTTTAATCCAGTAGTAGTAATTTGTGTTTCTTCTGTTGTAGGGTTCATTGCTTTGTGGGCGCTACAGCGTAATTATGGTTTTGTGATATTTAAAGGTTGGGAAACTCTTCGAGGCTGCGGGGTTTCTGTTGTTTTCGCTACGGTACTTGGCGTTATTATTGTTATAGCTGACTTGATACTTAAATATCCACAAAATATAAATATTCAACCTCCTGCTGCTTTCTTCTTTTATCCTGCTATCGGCTTTGTTGCAGAGATAGCATTCCACGTTGTGCCTTTAACATTGCTTCTTTTTGTTTTGAAACCATTATCTGATCGGCTTGGACAAAAACGAATTGTTTGGCTTTGTATCTTACTGGTGTCTTCTATTGAGCCAACTTACCATGTTTTGTTCACGGGGTATTATTTTACATGGATGAACGTCTATACATGGATTCACATTTTCGTAATCTCTCTTTTGCAATTGTATGTCTTTTGGAAATATGATTTTGTATCGATGTATTTATTTAGAATATTTTACTATATTTACTGGCATATTGTATGGGGGGTAATTCGCTTAGATGTCTTGTTTTAGTTGCAATAGCTAAAGGAGATGGACTCTTTAATTTGAATAGCCTTAATATATGGTTTAGCTTCTATTGATTTCCATGATATAAATAACAATGGAAAATTTACGACACATTGGATTCAATGACTGGTTTCAAGCGCGTGTTGAACCAGATAAGTTAGCGCAACATGAGATTGCGCGGGTGGTTTCGGTACATAAAGACAGTTATATGATCACCAAAGGGCAGGCTGATGTCTTTGCTGAACTCACGGGTAAGCTTATCTTTACTGCAGATTCTGCTGCTGATTTACCAACTACGGGTGATTGGGTTTATGTCGATTTTTATGATGATGATACCCATGCGATTATCCACGATATTCTCCCTCGTAAAACAATTATTCATCGAAAAACGTCGGGCAAAAATTTCGATTTACAATTGATTGCAGCAAATATTGATACGGCATTTATCGTTCAATCACTTGATTATAATTTTAATCTTAGACGCTTAGAACGTTATTTGGTGATGATTAATGAAGCCAATATCACACCGGTTATTCTGTTGAGTAAGTGTGATCTTGTATCGAAAGATGAAGTGCAAGAAAAAATTAAAAACGTTAATGGAATTTCACCGCAAACAACAGTATTGCCATTTAGTAATGAGAGTGGTGAAAATATTGATAGTATTAAAGCACTGCTTAAGGCAGGAGAAACTTATTGTTTACTCGGTTCATCGGGTGTTGGTAAAACAACGTTGCTCAATAGTATTTTGGGTGGTGCGCGTTTTGAAACTAAATCGGTAAGTAAAAAAGAGAGTAAAGGGCGACATACGACAACAAGTCGTGAACTGATACAGTTAGAAAATGGTGCAATGTTAATAGATACCCCGGGCATGCGTGAGCTGGGTAATATTGCCGTTGATGCAGGACTTGATGAAACCTTTTCTGATATTGTTGAGCTAGCACTGAATTGTAAATTTACTAACTGTACACATGTTAATGAAAAAGGCTGTGCTATTCTCACAGCGATTAGTCAGGGTGAGTTGTCTGAAAAGCGATACCAAAATTACTTAAAAATGAAAAATGAATCAGCATTTAATGACATGTCTTATTATGAAAAAAGACAAAAAGATAAAAATTTTGGAAAAATGATTAAATCTGTTATTAAAAGTAAAAATAAATAGGAATCAATTAAAGGGGGTATATTGCTCTCTGATCTAATTACTGGAACAAATAGAACACGTTATTTAAAACCGTTCTAACATGGCAGGGTTATATGAGTCTGTGGATGAACTCAATCCTGCCGCTTGCATACGTTCATCATGAAGCTGAATTTTTCTCAGCAAATCTTCCATCGTAATGGTGTTATCGTCGAGTTCATAAAGTTGTTTTGAACCACGTAGCATAAAATTCATGATGATCATGGCATCGTTATCATTATTTTCAATTGCGGCTTCTATCTTGCGTTGTTTGCGATGTATTCGATTTAACTGTTGTTTTAAATCCCAGACATAGACCACTTCATACAGATAAGGATGCTGACGAAATTTAGTGAGTGAAAAAGCGACGATAGCCACGCCAACGACGACACCTGCCAGATTGTGAAAAAAATATGAATCTTCAGGGTTACTAAAAAGGGAAATAAATAGTGCAGAGGTCGCGGGTGCGATAATTAAAAGAACAAACGCGATGCCAGCAAATACGATTCTGTAGTGCTTGCTATAACGAACCTTATCGATTTCTCTGAGTTGCATATAAATGACCTAATAGTAATGAAAGATGATTTTACCTTACTTTCGAGCAGGAAGCCCGTTACTATTCATTGGGATTAAAAAACGACCGCTGCTTAATCATTTAAAAACTATCATTTTCAACTTCTTGAAAAACATACGCGATAACACGTCCCATTTCGTTAAAATTGTGCCAGTCTTTAAACTCAGATAAATCTTTAATGACTTTTTCTTTCATTTCAAAATCAGATAAACCTTGGTTGTAGTAACGGGTAACCGACTCTTGTAATTTAACTAAAAAGCGTAATGACATTTCAGGTACTTCGCGTCCTCCACTTAAACCATGACCGGGTATAAATAAAGTCGAAGGGCCTTTAAGCATTACATCGATAGCATTAATGGTTCCTTTAAAACTTGCATCTTGCGGAACGTCAGAATTAGGTACACGTTTTGCTGCTACAATGTCACCAAAAAATAAACCTTTGTCTTCGACGACTTCAATCATAATATCGCTATCCGAATGTGCCTTTCCGGTATGATGTATTTTTAATGTTGTGCCACCGAGTTTTAATGTTTCACCGCCTTTAAGTCCAATATTAGGCACAACAACCTGGGTATCTTTAATTACATTTTTTGTCATGCCCATGAGAAGATTTATCCACTGTTGTCCATCACCATCTTTAACGCGGTCTATCATGCGTTGATGTGCATAAATAGGTACCTGAGGATAAACCGTGCGTATACCATGATTCCCCAACCAATGGTCACCATGTACGTGGGTATTAAACACTGCAATAACAGGTTTATCAGAAATCGTTTTAATTTTTTCTAATAATTGTTTACCAATTTCTTTGCTGCTGCCCGGATCAATAACAATGATTCCTTTTTTTGTTGTAATGATGGCGGGGTTATTCATAAAGCCGCGAGTCTTTAGGCTGGGTAATGCCTGTGTACCATGAACGACATGAATATTCTTTGTGAGTTTTTCAAATGAATAATGCTCGAGTGACGCGGGGATATCCGTATCATGAGCCTGTACCCAGCCCGTTAAGTTAATCAGTAATAGTGTTGAAAGTATTATGTTTTTCATTATTTAAATACCACTGGTGATTGAGCTTGAGTATTAACATGCAGTTGAAAGATGTCGGGACGAGAGTAGTGTCCGGTAACATCAAACGCTCTTTTTGAGATAGCGACTTTATCCTTGTCCACTTCACAATATAAGATTCCGGCTTCTTTATTCATGGGGCCGGCAACAATTTCACCACCGGGTGCAATTACAAGAGAATCTCCGGGGTTTATCCATTCATCTGTATCGGGATAGAGTTTTTCTTTGTCTGGAAAGTCATCAGGTATATCACTCCCTTTCATAAGATTGCCGCAACCAACTACCCAACAACCGCCTTCACGAGCTACGTGTTGAAGTGTGCCAATCCACGCTTCACCACTATCATACGTTGGTGCGATATAAATTTCGACACCTTGTGAATACATTGCATAACGTGCGAGCGGCATAAAGTTTTCCCAGCATAATAATGTGCCAATGCGCCCGCAGGGCGTATCAACGACGTTTAATCCTGATGCATCACCAAAACCCCATACCATACGCTCTGGATTTGTTGGCATGAGTTTGCGGTGTTTATTTAACAATGTACCATCTGAACCAATAATGATAGCGGTGTTATAAAGTGTAGACTGACTTAAGTGGCTGTCGCGTTCTTCAATACCGCATACGATTGTTATATTATGTTTTTTTGCTGCCTGATATAAAGGCGTTAAATCATCTGATTCCATAACGATGGCATTATTTAATAATTGTTGATGTAGTTCTTCTGATAGATTCCAGTCACCGCCGGGTCTTAAACGCCAGATCCAGGTGGGGTATCCGGGAATAAATGCTTCGGTAAAAACAATTAACTCAGCGCCATTCGCGGCGGCTTCTTCTACCGTGTTTACCGCAACGTCGATAGTTTTGTATTTATCAAGAAAAACTGGTGGCTTTTGTACAATCGCTAGTTTTGACATGGTTGAGCATCCTTTTTGATGAAGACTATTAAGCTTCTGCTGTCACTGGGTCGACCATATGACTGATTTGAGTAATTACGGTTGCAGGAAAACCACTTTCTTCTGCATGCTCTCGAACCAGATCTTCATTATCTGCAATATAAATACAAAATGTTTTGTTATCAGCGATATAAGAGTGTTCCCATTGAATATTCTTCTGTTTCTCTTTCATACTTGCGAGAACACCGTTTGATTTATTTGCTGCTTCGCGCAATTCACCTTGATTAGCTGAACCAATTTCAGGGATATCGCGTTCTATGACGTATCTTGGCATGACCTTTCTCCTTGTGATGTTGTGTATGAAGTAATTATTGACAATTTTCACAACAAAACCAGTGCTATAAATGCACTACTTTTTAAATTGAGAGTGTCTATACTTAATTGGAAATTATAAAAGGAGTATTTACTATGTCAGTATCGAAAGGATATGGGCAATTTTGTCCGGTCGCTATGACCTCACAAATATTTACCGCTCGATGGACACCGTTAATTTTAAGAGAATTATTATGTGGTAGTACACGCTTTGGTGATTTACGAAAAGGTTTACCACGCTTGTCCCAGTCTTTACTCACACGTCGCTTAGATGAACTTAAAGGCAGCAACATTATTATTAAAAAACCACTAACGTCTGGTGGCTTTGAATATCGGCTGACTAAAGCAGGTGAAAAACTAAGGCCCGTTATTGAGATGATGGGGATTTGGGGTGCAGAAAATTTGATGCATAACTTAACCCAAAATGAACGTGATCCTGATTTACTCTTTTGGGATATGCGACGTACAGTTGACTCATCGACAATTGATACTAAAAAGCGTTTTGTTGCACAATTTGATGTTTCTGGTTTGAGTCGGGCAAAACGTTTTAGATGGCTGGTGAGTAATAATGGTGAAACTGATCTTTGTTATCGTGACCCTGGCTATGAGGTTAATTTAACCGTGCACGCATCGTTAAAAACACTTGTCGATGTTTGGGTTGGAGAACAATCACTTAATAGTGCAATTGCAAAAAATGACATAAATTTGACTGGCTCGAAAACAGATGAAAATTTATTTAAAAAATGGTTTGTTTTGAGTCCTTTTGCAAACAAGAAAAATCAGCAAAGACTTTCAGTAAATAATTAATATATCGATTAACGGGGGAAAGTATAAAAGGGGGCGGTGACACGATTTAATTTGGATTTAATTGATTTAGTGAGGCCTGTCCTCAATTTATTCTCGATAATATTGGCATCATTTTTCGTCGATTTGTGTTAATATCCCTGCTCACTGTAAGGCAGCCTCTTATTTATTGGTCTTTTCTTGGCTATTTCTACGGCACACTGAATAATTTCTACATTTCTACATTTCTACATTTTATCTCGCGCTTAGACGACTGCTTTTTCTCTACGCATAACGTTGCTTAAAAAGACGTTCCTGATATTCATTATCAGGTGTTTCTATTTGCAATTCATTTATTTAACTATTTAGTTCGGAAAAAACAATGCATATAGAAATAATTACTACCCCTAACGACGCGTTAAAAGAAAGTGGATTTGGTTCGCTTAAGGCATGTAACAGTGTCTTGCACGCCACTCAAAGGATGGGGCACATAGTCAAACTAAATGTTTGTGAAAGTAAAGCATGTATAGATGACGTTATTAAACGAAAACCAGAATTAGTCATTTTAGCGGTAAAGTATATCCCACTCAAAAATGAAGATGATATTTGGTTGTCTGATTATTTATCGCAACATAATGTTAATTTTACTGGTTCATCAAGAGAAGTACTTAAATTTGATTCCAATAAGGTTAAAGCTAAAATGCATTTAACCAACAAAGGAATCAAAACTGCTCGCTATTTTATCGCGACACCTGGGCAGTATAAAACCGAAAGAGAATTACCGTTTACCTTTCCATTATTTTTAAAACCATTAGATGCTGCCAATGGTAATGGCATTGATGATTTATCTTATATAACAAGTTTTGATAATTTTGAAAACAAAGTTGCATCGTTATACGATTCATTTAATCAACCTGTTTTGGTCGAAGAATATTTAGATGGCCGTGAGTTTACTGTTGCAGTAATCAAAAAGAACAACAATGAACTGATTCTTTCTGCCGTTGAAATCATTCCTCCGACATCAACGAATGGTCTTAAGATTTTAGGCGCCCAGGCAAAAAAAGATGATTCAGAAAAAATGATCATGATTACTGATCACTCTATAAAAAATAGAGTGACGACACTGGCTGCCAATGCTTTTAATTGTTTAGGGGTCAGAGATTTTGGGCGTATCGATATTAAAACAAACAAAAGTGGTGAATGCTTTTTTATGGAAGCAAACCTTGTGCCCGGTATGACCTACGGTTCCAGTTATTTCCCTCAAGCTTGTAAAATCGCAAATGGATTCGACTACGATAAAGTGGTCGAATTATTATTAGCCAGTGGTATTGCTCGTGCTTCCATAACGACGCCTCCAAACTTAAACCCTGATTCTGACGCTGCTATTGTTGCACTGTAAAGTGTCGGAGTATCTGTCACTATAACTAACGTATGCTGATTTAAAAGTCATCGTTTAACGTGTTTGACGAGCTTTGTCTTTAGTCATAACGTGTTAGCATTACTTAGAATAAAATACATGAATTTAGGAAACTCTGTTGTATGTCTGATGAGCTTTTAGTTGAGGTTTTACGCGGTGGTACTGTCGAAAGTCGACACTTTGGTGCTGCTGTTGTGTGTGACTATAAAGGCAATGTTGTTGAAAGCTGGGGTAATATTGATAGACTGATCTTTCCTCGTTCTGCATTAAAGCCAATGTTAGCTATTCACTTAATTGAGAGTGGCGCCAGTGAACATTATTCTCTGAATGATGAGGAATTGTCTTTAGCTTGTTCCTCACATCAAGGCGAACTCATCCATCAAAATTTGGTGGAGTCATGGTTAAGCCGACTTGGATTAACTGAAGAAGATTTAGCTTGCGGTCCAGTGTTACCTGAAGATACTGAGAGCGCGCATAAGTTGTTGGCTTCGGGTCAACAGGGCTGTCGAATTCATCATAATTGCTCCGGTAAACATACTGGATTTTTAACTACAGCATTACATTTGAATCTGTCTTTGAATGACTACCATTTACTAGAACATCCATTGCAACAACTCTCTTTAGATATACTTTCCGATTTGGCGGATGTTGATCTTAAACAGTATCCAATCGGAATTGATGGTTGTGGATTACCTGCACCGACGATGCCTCTTATTCAGCTTGGACGTGCCATGGCTCGCTTCGCAAATCCTGTGGACTTATCAGACACTCGTGCGCAGGCTATTTACCGTCTTCATGAAGCTATTACAAATGAACCGCTCTATATTGCCGGTCATGGAATGGTGGCGACTGAATTAAACGACGTCACTAAAGGTGCGGTGCTTGCTAAAACCGGGGCTGAGGGAATTCTCACTGCGGCCTTACCGGGGCGAGGTTTAGGTATTGCCGTAAAAATAGCAGATGGAAGTTCGCGTGCCACTTCTGTTGCTTTATTGGCCATCCTTGATCATTTAGATGTTTTATCGGATGAAGAAAAACAAAAACTGGCATCTCATATAACACCAACCATAGTAAACTCAAGAGGAGTTACAGTGGGTGAGATTCGTCCGGCTATATCATGGTTGTCTCATTAAATTAGAGCAGAACACATTATTCTCTAATATAAATAACAATAGTTAAAACGAAAATACAAAAAAAGGGGGGGCAGACTTGATTTAATAGACCCTATATTAAATCCGTCCCCTGATACCCGAGAATTTGTTTAAATTAAAGTGATCAGAGTCATTTTATTTTAAGTACTCCGACCACTTTAGTTCTGTTCAATATAATCTAAATATTATAGTGACAGTTTTTCTGCAACAAAGTCTGCATCTTTATCGCCACGACCTGATAAATTAATTAAAATATTTTTATCTGCAGGCATGTCTTTAGCAATCTTCATTGCATATGCGACTGCATGGGCGCTTTCTAAAGCCGGAATAATGCCTTCTGTTCGGGATAATTCCATGAAGGCATCAAGGCAGTCTTTATCATCAATCGCCTCATAACGAACACGTTTAATGTCTTTTAGATAACAATGTTGTGGCCCTACGCCCGGATAATCTAGCCCTGAAGCAATTGAATAAACAGGTAGTGGATTACCTTCTTTATCCTGTAAGTTATAACATTCAAAACCATGGATAGCACCTTTAGTGCCCAGGGTTAATGTTGCTGCATGATCGGGTGTATCTAAACCTTTACCCGCAGGTTCTACGCCGACTAATTCGACTGACTCATCTTCAATAAAGGCGGTGAATAAGCCCATTGCATTTGAGCCACCACCGACACAAGCCATTGCTATATCTGGTAATTTGCCTTGTGCATCGATAAATTGTTTACGTGCTTCTTTCCCAACAACACTTTGAAAATCACGAACCATTTTAGGAAAAGGATGTGGTCCTACAACAGAACCGATGGCATAAAATGAATTAACCGGATCTTTTAGGTACTCTTCAAACGCACTGTCAACAGCATCTTTTAATGTGCGGGTGCCACGACTAACGGGGACTAATTTACAACCTAAAATTTTCATTTTGGTTACATTTGGGTGTTCTTTCTCTATATCAATTTCACCCATATGAATTTCACATTCGATACCGACTAACGCACAAGCGGTTGCTAAGGCAACACCATGTTGACCTGCACCCGTTTCAGCTAATACTTTTGTTTTGCCCATATGCTTAGCAAGTAACGCTTCGCCTAAACAATGATTGATCTTATGTGCGCCAGTATGATTTAGGTCTTCACGCTTTAAAAAAAGTTGTGCGCCACCCAATTTATCGCTTAACCGTTTTGCGTGAAAAATAGGGCTGGGTCGACCAACATAATGCGTATACAAATCATTTAATTCATTTTTAAATGCGTCAGTATTACGAATAGATTCATAGGCATCATTAATTTGATTCATGATTTCGATTAAATCAGGAGGAATAATTTGACCGCCATATTCACCAAAATAACCTTTGTCATCAGGCATAGGAAGAAATTCTGTACTCATAATGCTCTCCAGTTGTATTTATTTGATAGAAAGGTATTACGTAATTTAAGTCAGGTACTAAAATCTAACATGAAATATGTATAAAACAGAAATATATATTTTATAATTAATAGGGTATGTTTCATTAGTTTTCTGTCTTTTTTCGAATTAAGGAGGACAGAGTCCTTTAAATACAATGAATTAAAAGGTGAAAAGGTAGCTTTTTCTCACTTAATGTTCATACCATGTTTTTCATTTTAATAACTTCTATACACGATTTAATCAATATATCCCCATTCTATTCAGGTTTCGTTCAGGTATCCCTGTCTAATATACAAGAAAAGATATGTAACGCGGGAAACATAAGGAGCAACCGTTATGAAAGTTTATTTACGTTTATTGCTGATTTCATTTTTTATCAGTCTTGTGACTGCTTGTGGTGATCACGGTCATATATATGGAACCGGTACAGTAGTGTTAGAAAACAATAATAGCTCGTTGTCTATCGATGAGTTTAATTTGTCACCCTATTCTCAATCGACATGGGGAGCTAATGAATTATCATCACCTTTACTCGCGGGTTTATCTTTTGATATCTTATCAGTACCAACAGGTACTTATGATGCGCGCGCACTGGTTAAAGGTCAGTTTAGTACCTATTCAACTTATCTTTATGATATTTCTGTATTTGAAGATAGTCTGGTTACCGTGATTTCAACGGATTCTGGTTATACAGGGTCATTGAAAATAGTGAATGGTACGACTGATGCAAAAATAACGGCTCTTTATATTTCTCCATCTGCTTCATCCGTATGGGGAGAAAA
>Ga0224506_10002182_pt1 | contig 13503 bp, 13 predicted proteins | sample SF_Jan12_sed_USG_2_FD_169108 | JGI IMG/M metagenome (GOLD analysis project Ga0224506, IMG submission 169108) | Sediment microbial communities from San Francisco Bay, California, United States - SF_Jan12_sed_USGS_8_1 | ecosystem: Environmental > Aquatic > Marine > Sediment | place: USA... | reverse complement strand
GTGATATTTGCTGAAATTTCGACCTTATTAAACCAACTCATTCTTATTCCATCAATTTTTATTCATTACTTAAGTCGTTTATCTAACAATTTTAATTTGTTAAAGAGATAATTTATTATGATGCATCCAAATGATCCAAATTTGGAATTTCAATTAAAATTTGATCCAATATTATTAGAAAAGATCTCCGATTTACAAATACGAGGGGAATTGCATAATATAACAAATTTTAAATTTCTTGCAGAAGGGTCAGATGGTATTGTTAATTTAATTAAATTTGCAGAATTTGATTTAATATTAACCTTAAAAATATATTTCCTCAAAAAGAAAAACATAAAAAATTTAGGACAAAGTAGTTGTGAAAGGGCTAAAAATGAATTTTACGTAAATCAACTCGCTTATAGAAAACAATTACCTGTTCCTAAAATATTTGGTGTAATTAAACTTGATGAAAATATTGAAAAGAATAATATACAACTAATAAATTTGCAGAACATTAAATTTGAATGGTTAAAAAAGGGTCATATTGATTGTAATGAGCAAACAGGTTATTATGGTATAATAAAAGAGTATATTCCTGGTAAAACAATACAAGAATTGATATCTAAAAAAAATCAATCTGAAAGAAATTGGAATTATCTGTATAAAAAAGATAAATTAATTGTAGAATTTGAAAAAGCTGGATTTATAATTAAGGACTCTCATTTAAGTAATTTTGTAATATCTACACATCTCAGTCCATATAATAATAAAATCTATTTAATTGATTGTCAATCATTAGGGGCAATTCCTTAGTTTGATTGTATAACTACAATTGATGCATCATCCTCATATTTTCCATATAAATGAAGTATTTTTTCTGATAATTCTAATGGAGGGATACGAAGGAAGTTCTTATTCATTTCTACAATCCAAGATCTAGATATTCCATCTGAATGTAATACAATTGTTATTGGTAATCTATTTGGAAATTCAATAGTAGAAATTTTAAATAATTTGGGTATATTCTTTCCGACAATACCATTTATTGAATGTAGTGATTTTGTTTGCACCCCTTTAAGTACATACCCTCTTACATTTCCAATACCGATATATTCCATTAAATTCTTTTCCTTGCATATTTTAACAATCAGAATTTGTGATCCAATAGTTTTCAATGAATATTGATGGATCAAATTAACTAATTCTTCCAAGCCTAAATTATGATTTTCCTCAATCACCAAAGCCGCAATTTCAGAAGCCAACTTAGCTTCTACTCCCGACCCTAATCCATCAATTATGGCTGCAATAATGTATCGATCTTCATTTATTTTTACAATATCATCACCTGAAATTTGGATTCTTGATTTTGATCTTACTAATCCGTCTATTTTCCATAATCTTTGAGAAACAAGTTGTTTGTCTTTATTTCTTCTTATTGTATTTATATTTTCACTAATTTCATCAATACTATTTTCTCTGATTTCAAATTTTGATGTCAAAGGTAATTTTTTTCTGAAGATAATAGTTGTACCTGATGATACATTTTGATTTTCAAATAATCTAGTTTTTATATCTAAATCATCACTCATTTTTTTCATTGCACCAAGACCTAAACCCAAACTATTTGATGTTGAATATCCATCCAAAAATGCATTGTTAAGATTGGATATACCCGGACCATAATCAGTACAAGTAATCTCTATTCCAATTATTGAATTCTCTTGAATCCATGCCTTAGCATATATGTCTGCTCTACTTTTTGCATATTTTTCGACGTTAGTTAGCATTTCTGTAATAACTAATAATATTTCTTGTAAATCTTTTTCATTAAATCCTAATCGAATTCCAAGATTTTTAACTGATCTTCGAATGAAAGATGCGTCCCTTGGATTATAGAAAACTCCATTAAATTCTAATGTCATTCTAATACCTGTAATATACTAAAATATAGCTATTCTCTAATGTAAATCCTTCAGGGATAAATGTACCAACTTCGAGAAGTCTATTTATGAGACTAAATTTTAGTAGAATCAAATTTGATTTACAATCTTTCTTCATATTAACACCATTTTATACGAATTAGCGAGAGCAATAATTCTTTTGGGACTGCAAGGCAATTTAATTAATTCCGTAATCCCCTTCTTTAGTAAAATTTCTTTTAAATCCAAGTCTAGGTATTTGTAAATTCCCCATGAATATTTTGCAAAGAAGCTTCTATTTTGAAAATTGATATCAACTGAAATATTATTATAATTTACAATTAATAGATCTATCCTTTTATTGTCTATACTATGTAAATGATCTAATTCAACTAAATCGAATTCAAATCCATCTTGCTTGAATATTTCCTTCATATATTGATATACTTCTGGATTTTTATCTATCAGTACAACTTTCAAATACATTCCTCACATATTTTGAATAACAATAATTGAGGATTCCTCATCTTCCCTTCCATATTTTTCAATTATATCACGTGCTATTTGATGGTGATGATATTTTTCAAAATTAATATTCATATCCATAGACCAATCACTTGAAATTCCTTTACTAGTTAAAATAATAGTTGAATTATTTGATAATTTAATTAATTCTATATAAATGTCAGAAATGGAATCACTAACTATTCCATCCATACTCTGTAATTTTTTACCATTTTTATTTGAAATTAAGTATGCATTTAAATTTCCTATATTGATTAATTCTATGGTTGAGATGATTTTATCAAATCTTAACAAAATCAAATTCACACCTAGAGAATTCATAATATCTCGACCAATTTGTGTAGTTATGGTATCTAATGATGCATTCAAATTTTCACGAATTATATTGCCTATAACTTTGTTATCTAATCCTATTGTACTAATATCTTTTCCTCTTCCTTCAATCATACATAATAGCAGAGTGTTATCATCTTCTATCCAAATTGAATGATGAATTGAATTTGGGCGATTATATTTTCCCTTTATTTCCGAGGCAATCCTCAATTGACATTTATTATGTACTTGGGATTCAAAATATTGCTTATTATATTTTTTTCCTTTTTTAAAAGATATTCTAGTCCCTTTTGGTGATATTTCATCTTTTGAGTGAATTGCAAATTCATCACTTAATCGTGAAATAGTTCCTAATCCAACCCCCATACTTCCTGATATTGAGTTACCATCTTTGACCCAATAGCTAATGTCCTCTATTCCATCTCCATAATCTTGTACAATAACCTCTATACCAATAAATTCACCTGATTTAATCCAAGGAGATATTTTTATTTTTGCATAATTGTCACCATATTTTTCTACATTTGTTAAAATCTCGGTAATAATTAAGTAAATTTCCTCTATTGCTTCTTTATCAAAGTTATAAGATTCACAAATTTGTTTCATTTTGTTTTTTATTGAGGTGAGGTTGTTATTTTTACCAAAATCCAAATGAACATTATAATCCAATCAATTCACCTCTGAAGTAAAAATAAAGAATTAGTATTATAAAACAATTGTTCTATTAAAATTACATATTATCGAAATTTTTGTGAAATATCAATATTTTACTGTTTAGCTCTGTTGCATTTTATTTTGTTCATCCTTTTCCATCGTTCTAAGATGATTGTCCAATTCTAAAGCTAATTTTTGTAATTGTTCTGAATAATTACTTTGATTTTTTAATAATGAATACAATTCTTTGTTAACATCTAATTTATTTGCTTGTTGTAATAAATACAGTAAATCCTTTGTTTTCTCTTCAACATGACCTAATTCGGGTTTATTAATTTCTAAATCAATGGTGCGGTCCTCAGGTACAATTTTCAATTTTGATGAAGTTAATTTTACATGATTCTGATTGAATTTATAAGCATCTTTCGCATATAATAGTAAATCATCTGAAATTGAATTGGGTATGATGACTTCATTTATTAGTTTAATTGCTTCATCAATTTTTTTATAGCATTTGATATTATTAAACTGATCCATGTACTTAGAAAAAGCTAATGCAAATTGACCTGATATACCAACAAAAATGGTTTCTACACCCATCAAACTAATTGCTTTAATAAAATTTTTCAATTTTACAATGCCTTGAGATATCGCTGTTATTACCCTTTCAAAATTTATTATAATAACCTTAATGCTTAAATCTTTTATAGCTTGTAGTATTTCAAATATTTCATCTTCAATGTTGTTTGGAGTCAAAAGAGATGGAACATCAAAAATTATCAACTTATCTTCAAGTCCAAAACGTAGATTCGCATTAACCATTTAGTTTCACCTTAGAATTTATTATATTTAGAGCTTTCTTCTTTAATTAATTTCTGATTAATTACCTTGTTAAGTAATTTAGTTAGGATTTCGCTAACATCAGTCATTAAATGCTTAAGTCTAATTATTTTATAGCTTTCATTTGAAATCAAAGCAATAATTGCAATGTTTAACAAAGGATTTGTTTTTATAAATATTTGATAATTTCCGAAGGTAATTTCCTCCAGTTTGTCATCTAATACACTAATAGAAAATATTTTAATCGTATCAAGTAATTTTTGAATAAAGATGTCACTCTCTTCTTTAAATCGACCATTTCGATAAATTACTTGTGACTGCTGAATTACTAATAAATTAGTCAGTAGATTGGAAATCCATTGTTGGTAATCCTCATTCGTAGTTTTCAAGTATTTTCTCAGCGTATCATCTCTAGTTTTGAAAGTTTTGTTTATAATATTAATAAAATATGTTTCAGTTAATGGTTTGTTGATGATATCATCAAATCCATTTTTCAAGGCATTGATTTTTAATTCATGAGAATCAACATCAGTAGTCATAATACATGTACTTTTACGTATCTCATTTTTAATTTCCTTCATTAAATCAATTCCATTGGAATATTCTAAATCATAATCGATTAATACAATTTCAGGTGTAAAATGATTTAGTATATTTCGGGTTTCTCCTATATCTTTGGCATAAAATGAGATAATATTGTGTTTATTCAAATACTGTGATAATTTTTTCTCATCATTTTCATTATTATTGATTATTAAAATTGAATTACTTTCAAAATTTTTGTTATTATCTCTGTAAGTATCCATTTAAATCAGTAATTTAAGTCATTTGCGCTACATATTTTAACGCAGTAGATAATCCGTCTGCTAAGTTGCTTTTGGTTTTTAATTGTTTTAAATCAATCCCTAATTCAACAATAGTTTGCGCAAGTCTTGGACTTAAACCTGTTATTATTACCTCGGATCCCATTAAATTTATTGCATTAACTGTTCTAACTAAGTTTGCACCGGTAGAAGTATCAATTAGTGGTACTCCAGTGATATCAATGATAACTACCTTTGCGTTAGTTTTTTCTATTGTATTCAAGATTTTTTCCATTATCTGAAGAGCTCTGACAGAATCCAATGTTCCTAATAATGGAATAATTGTAATTTCATTTGTTAATCTTAGAACTGGTGATGAAAGTTCTAATACTTCCTCTGATTGCGCTTTGATGATATTTTCTCTTGCATCTATATATGAAGTTACCACTGCACCAATATCCATAAGCATTAATTTTCCAACAGCAGTTACTTTACTCGCAAAGTCTTTTACATCACTTGTTGATGCTTCAATGAGTTCGACTAGTTTGGTAAACAATACAGTATATGATGCTAAATACCATAAATTATCCAATCCTATTCTTTCATGTATTGCTCCTAAATTTCTTCTATTTTCAAAAAAGTCAAGATTTTTATCAGCGCTTAGAAAGTCTTCAAAATATTCTATTTGTCTAGCTTTAGTTCTGGCTAATAATTGTTCATTTTCAAAGAAAGACTGGGGATAATCAAATTTTAGTAATTCATCATAAAATAACTCTATCATTTTTTTTAGATCGTCCTTCTTCATTGTTTTATGTAGATTTCTCAATATCTTATGTTCCTTATCTCCTACATTAGCTAAAGCTAATAATTGCTGTAATTTTCCCTGTGTTAATTTATCACTTTGAGAAATGTTTAATTTTCTAGACATATCTGACAATGTAAGTTAATCAAATTAGTTAATATAACTTTTATCATTAGAAAATAAATTAAGCAATATATTTTATTTATTTTCAATATTGTCACTTAATGTAACTAAGATATTTGACTACAATGATTGATGAATCGTCATAATCATGAATATATTTTCCATGAATACCTTCAACAATTGATAATGGAGTCATTTTTACTAATGCATCAAAATCGTATTGTCTCTCCCAAGATTTTGAGATGCCATCTGTATGAATAATCATAATACAATCATTCCTAATTTGATATTTTTTTTCTTTTATCTTTGGTATGTTTTGACCAATCACTCCTCTCTTTGTTGGTAAAGCGATATTATCATCTTTTGATAAAAGATAGCCTTGAACATTGCCAATTGATACATACTTAATAATATCATTAATCTTATCAATTTTAGCCAAAAACATTTGGCATCCTACAAATTTTGTTAAATGATTGTGTAATTTATTAATAATGTTTTCAAAAGTAACTGTTTTATGTTGTCTAAGAATATTTACTGCTTCTTTACTTGAAGTTGAAGCCTTTTCACCATGTCCCAATCCATCAATAACAGCAACGACGAATTCTTCTTTTCTATCACGAATAAATATTGCATCTCCATTATATGATTCTCCCTTTTTTGGATGACTTTTACTATAATATTCAAGTTTGAATTTATTCTTGCTACTTCTTTTTGGCCTTGATTTATTAAAATCTGATTTAAACGATTTCTTAAATATTATCTGTAATCCAGATGGAGTGTTTTCATCGATATATGGATTTGGAGATATAATCAATTGACTGCTATGATTCATAACATAGTTTATACCGGTAATATTTTCTATATTACCTTCTTCTTCAAAGTTTATTATTTTCTGAATATCTTTAATTCCTACACCATTATCCTTCACTTTAATTTCAATACCGTTTATCTGTTTCTCATACAACCAAGGTTTAATATCTATTACTACTGTAGAAAAAGTATGTTTAAATACGTTAATTACCAATTCATCAAATGAAGAGATAATATCTCTGATAGTGTCATTTTTGAATCCCAAACGTATACAATATTGTCTAAGCTCATCTCTAATATACTTTAATTCTATTTCATTTTTAACAGTAGAGGAGATAGAAGATAGCATAGATTAAAGAAATATAAACTATTACTATTTTATTAAAGCTACTTTATTAAATAATAAATTTGTGTGAGAAAAAGAAAAATGAAAAGAAATTGAACAAACAATTATATAGGTTCGTTACATAGGATAATAACAGAGGATTAATTGTCTGAACTTTTGGAATTCCCTATTAATTATGAGAAAGATCTCAAGGTATTAGTAGAAAGAATTGAAATGATCCAGAATACCTTTGGATTATCAAAACATGATTATACAAAAATTAGTAGCGTTCTATTAGATATTGCGTACAACATGTTGAATGTGGGGTATAAGGGAAAAATGAATGTTCGAGTGAAATTAGTCGCTTTAAAAAAGATCTCTCTTTCAATTGATACCATAATTTTCGATATAGATCAGTTTAATTTTTCTAGATTCATTTCCCAGAATAGTTCATGGATACAGAGTTTTGGATGTACCCTGTATAGTCAATATATTAATTCAACTGCAACAATTTACTGTACATTTCCAGAATTACATATTTTTCGATTAATCAATAATGAGACTATTATTCAATTAAGTGAAATATTAGAATATTCACATGAAGAAAGTCTACTCAATAAATCTAGAGATCAATTAATAGAAGAAATTCTTGCTAGAAGTGCTAAATTAAATGAAGCAGTTGATTTAATCACTCAGATTAAAGAGAAAAATAAAGAAATAGAAAAACTAAATGAAATTCAAATACAGCAGAATATTCAACTAAGGCTATCCATGGAGGAATTAAAAAAAGCAGATCAGATGAAAACATCGTTTCTAGCAAATATGTCACATGAATTACGTACTCCCCTTAATTCTATTATTGGATTCAGTGAATTGTTAGAAGATGGTACATTAGGTCAATTAGATGAGGATCAACTCGATGTAATTCATTATATCTTACAAAGTGGGAGACATTTACTAGAATTAATAAATCAAATTCTTGATATCTCAAAAATCGAAGCTGGTCAAATGGAATTGCATTACGAATCAATTAATATTTCCTTATTACTTGACGAGGTTCATACTCATGTTTCTCCGCTTCTTCTCTCTAAAACAATAGAACTTAATAAGACCTGTACTTATATGGAAAGCACATTTTTTGATCCAATTCGAATTAAGCAGGTATTAATTAACCTTTTATCCAATGCAATAAAATTCAGTAATGAACATAGTAGAATTGAATTAATTTGTGATAGATTTAATGAAGGAGATTACATCAAATTTTCTGTAGTCGATTATGGGATCGGAATCAAAGATGAGAATTTAGAAGAAATTTTTAAGGAGTTTAAACAGGTGGATGAATCTCATACTCGGGCATTTCAAGGAACTGGATTGGGGTTATCACTTTGTAAAAAATTAGTTGAATTACATGATGGTAAAATTTGGGTGGAGAGTATTTATGGAGAAGGAAGTATTTTTTCATTCATTTTACCAATAATCAATGGTGAATAATCAGTTATTTATTAACAAAATTATGAATTTATATGATGATGAGTTTATCTATTGAAATACCTGTATTTAATTATAATATTACACTATTTAATACTTTATCAAATTGTGAAATATGTTTTAACAATATAAATAAGGGAATAAAACTCCAATTCAAAGCTGAAATTTATACTAAATCTATCATTTTGTTTTGTTCTATTTGTATTAAAAAAAATGGGATTCGTATTTCAGGATTAATTGTTCAAGTTCAAGGATGGGTTTACTACTTAATTCATAAGGGATTATTTATTTATATTCCCGAGAATTTACTTGAAAAATGTCTAAATTATTTAGATTAAACTCAATAGTATTTTCAGTGAATCAATAAACTGCTTCTCTCTGTTTACAACTGGGATCAAGAGTTCTCGGATAGATAATTCTATATCATTAATTTTACATTTTTTCACATCCCATTCTTCCTCAGTTAGAAAGGAAATTTTATTTAGTAACTGTGATCGTGCTTTTAGGAATAAATTTAGATTATGTTTTACAGTTTCTTCACTAACGGTTATTTTTGCCATCTGTTTATTTTCATCATAATCATGGAATTTAATGATATCAGTTCGTTCTTCTGCAAATATTCTTTTTATCCTTTCTGCAAATACTTCTCCCATAATTCTCATCATAACCAAGATTTCAATTGGTGATTTTGTTTGTTCATCTGTCTTTATTAGTTGTTTTACTCGGGGAATTTCCCAAAATATATCTGCTAATTCTACTGATGAATTGCTTAAAGAAGAATGTATTTCATTGATTGATAGCTCTGAATTTTCTTGTGTCAATGTATCCACCTAATGCGAACTAAATGTGTAAGGGTTATAAAATTTATAAAAATCTCCAAATAAACAATTCCCAATTGATTAGATTATGAAAATAAATAGCTAATGTTACAATAAATCTGCTACCTTGTTTTCAAGGAGTTGGTATACATGGTTGATTTCATGAACCTTTGAACCTCCACCTGCAACAACATCACCTCTACCGCCTCCACCACCGCCAAGAAGTTTACTTAATTCTCTAACCAATTTAGAAATATCCCAATTACTGTTTTTACTCCTACCAACTACGCACATCGCTTTTTCTCCATCATTACCTAAAATAACAACTATGACATTACCATATGTTTCAGTTTGTTCCGAAATTTGTGTTGCTAGATTTAGAAGGTCTGCCTGAGGTCCATTTTGTATAGTATATATTAGTGATATTGTATTTCCTAATTTAGTACTAATTTCCTTCTTTTGGTTGATTAACTCTGGAATTTTTGCAATTGCTAGCTCTTTACTTAGTTTTGAAATAGTTTTTGCTTGATCTTTCCATTCGTTGAAAAATCTCTCAGCTGTTTGAGGTAATTTTTCAGGATTGATTGAAAATGTATCTGAAGCTTCGAATAATAGGCTATAGTCATGCTGTACATGTTCAACTGCTCTTTTGCCTGCAGTAATTGTTATTCTGACGATACCATCTTGAATTCTTTCACTTCCAATAATTCTTATATATCCTATATCTCCGGTGTTATTTGCATGTGTGCCACCACAAGCCTCTGTATCAATACCCGGGATTTCAATAATTCGTAAAGTTTCACCAGGGACAACTCCACCTTGATATATGGTGAATCCAAATCGTTTTTCTGCTTCCGTCCGTAATAATTCATGCTTATGTATTTTTACATTTTCCATAACAATAGAATTAGCAACATATTCAATTTCATCAAGTGTTTCTCTACTTATTGATTCCCAATGAGTTATATCTAATCGACCTCTATCTGGAGTTTTATCTGCACCTGCTTGCCAAACATGACTTCCTAATATCTCTCTTGCTGCACCACCTACAATATGTACTGCAGTGTGATGTCTCATCAAAGCCAATCTTCTTTCCCAATCTAATTTCATCATTACTTTGGAACCAATTTTCATTTTATCTGGGATCTTTCTTAATTTGTGAATAATTGCAGTACCAAATTTTTTAACGTCTAATACAGAAATTTCCTGTTTTCCAAAAATTATCCATCCGTGGTCTTCCGCTTGACCACCACCAGTAGGATAAAAAATGGTTTTATCAAAAACCACATGTCCTGTATCCAAAATAGCTGTAATAGTGGCCTTACTCTCCTTCAAATAATTTTCATCATAATACAATTTCGTTGTTTCTAGATCTTTTATTTTTCCTAAGTCGATTTGAGGTTCATCTGCTTTTTGTATTTGATTTTTTGGTATACTTTCTTCTACTTGCTGATAAAAATCAAGAGGAATGGTTATCTCTATTCCCTTTCCATCAGAAATATTTTTAACAGTTTCAGGGGGAATTCCTCTGGAAGTATATAATTCAACTAGTATGTCATCTGTAATTTTTTTCTTTGATGCAATTAATTGATTTACATATTTTTCACCCTTACTTATCGTATTATTATGTCTATCCCTTTCAATATCAATTATACTCGCAGCAAAGGAGATTACTTCTTTAATTCTTGGATATGATTGAGATAAATATAATGCAGATCGCTCAATTAAATCAGTAATATCTACATTGAAACCTCTAATTTCATTAATTGTAAACATTCTGCGAATGACGGTTCTAAGATTATACCCTCCACCTACATTACTGGGGATCGATCCATCCGCTAGTGTAAATGCTAATGTTCTTGCATGGTCTGCTAATGCATATAATGCCTCTATATCTGCTAGTTCTGAATTTAATTCTTCTAATGAATAACCCAGTTGATTAGCGATTCCAGATCTCGCTGATTTTAGGTCCTTTACTTCATTAACATCAACTAATCCCGCTAGTTTAGCATAATTAATTAACAAGTCATTTTTTATTTTAACTCCTGTGGATTTAACTAAAAAATCAAGTACTGGGCCAAATGTTGCCTCATAAATGGTTGGTGTACCCTGTGAAAACCAAGAAACTCTTTCTAAACCCCAACCAACATCAATTACCTTTAAATCCATCTCCTTGTATCCACTTGGAGTATTTTCATACTGCATAAATACACTATTTACAATTTCTGTTCCAAATGCAAAGCTTTCCAAATTTGGGCCAAAATTACCACCACCCATCCAGATATCTTCTACATAAGTAATATCCTCTACTTGTAAACCAAGTCTAGAGGTAAGAAAATCAAAGTTCAACTCGATGCATCGATCCATCCAGTATCCATTAGTTAATTTCTTACTGTTGAATGAATGTTGTCCAAACATTACAAAACTAGTCAAATGTCTACCAGTTCGTCCTACATTGTCCAAATCGCTAAATTCTCCACCAAAACGAATACAGGGTTGAGCGACTACTAATGGGTTAGCTGGTGGAGGTATTGTTCCATTAGTTACCCATGGTTGAAAATCTGCTATTGATGCTATTGTAAACTCTAAATCATCTCTCCATCTGGCAACAGTTGGATAAGAATCAATTGCAGTGTGATTATTTTTTTCAAAAAAATCAGTTAACTGAGCAATTGCTTGATGAAAGTTCCAATTAGGTCCCTTCCTTCCAATAAAGGTATATCCACCCTCACATGGAGTATCACCACAAGTTTCTCTATCAGGAAGTACAGACCAAAAATAATGATCACACGATCTACATTTCTTACGAATAAACTCTTCTACCTTGAATAATTCAACCTGGTATTGTTTAGGTGTGAATATTTGTTTTAATTCTGTTTTATTCATCCGTTATTCTCAATATTATGTAGTGGCAAAAAAGCAATATGATATAATCAATCCTAAAAAATACTATATTTCTAACTACATTCTATTTTCATAAATAGGTATTTTTTAAGATTAATATATAATATGACATAAGCAAATAATGAATAATAATACTACGTATCCTGAATGGTACCCTTTTAAACAAGATAAAAGTGGACAAAAGACTTTGAGAGATGATGAAATAATTAATTTTATAGTTGATCGTTATAATCTTTATAGTCCAAATGGTTTAAAAGATTTTATTAAAGAAGGATACGAGGATTGGAGTGAATTTCTAGAAAGAGGTCAAAAAGATCGTAGACAACACCGCTTAATTGCTTTAGGAGTCTGTACAGATGCAAGATTAAGTCAATGGTTTATCGAAATGGAGGGAGATTTATTTAGGCATAGATTTGCAAAAAATTCAAATTGGGAGGAAAAAGAATCTATAATAAATCACTTGTATGAATTCAATGGTGAAAAATTATGGAAAACATTATTTGAACTAGAGGAAGAGATAGAGGAAGATCTCCATGAGGTTCTAGGTATAACCGAGCATACATCAAAACGAGTTAGGACATCAATTCATGGATCATACGAATTACAAGATATCTTAGGTAATTCAAAGGTCATAGCACTTGACTTTCGATATGCAACAACTCTAGTGAAAAATCGGAAAAGTATTCTTTACAATGGCTGGATAATTGATACTGTTGAAAAATTAACAACCACCATTAAAAATAGATTTGAGGAATTACTTGAAAATAAGCTCAGATCAGATGAGGAGCGAGTAAAATATCAAGCTGGTGGTGAAATTAAACGTCTGCAAGAAATGATAAATCAAAAATTACAAAAATTAGTACAAAATAGATTAGAATATAAGTTTGAGAATATCAAATTAGAAGGAAGTTTTCAAAATCATTATCAAAAATTTCCACCATGCATTCAAGATCTTATGAATGCTGTTGATACTGTTGGTTATATTGGACATTGGGAAAGATTTCAACTTGGAATATTTTTAAAACAAATGGGAATGCCTGTGGATGAACAATTAGAATTTTGGTACAATAAAGCAGTGGATAACATAAATCTATCATTTGATGAATTTAAAAAGAAAGCAGGATATGTGATTAGACATATATATGGAATGGAAGGTGGTAAAGTTGATTATGATATG
>Ga0224506_10002181_pt1 | contig 13505 bp, 13 predicted proteins | sample SF_Jan12_sed_USG_2_FD_169108 | JGI IMG/M metagenome (GOLD analysis project Ga0224506, IMG submission 169108) | Sediment microbial communities from San Francisco Bay, California, United States - SF_Jan12_sed_USGS_8_1 | ecosystem: Environmental > Aquatic > Marine > Sediment | place: USA... | reverse complement strand
AAGCATGTTTACTGTAAGCTCTGGAGCCTCTTTGTAATGGGTACCGGATCGGAGTCCGGTACGACGGGCGGCCATTTTAGTGCTTAAGTAAGTGCCATTCGGGTATATCGTCTTTGCGGACTTGATCCGCAATCTATCGTATTAATAACTCAGAGCCAAAATTCGTAGTGAAAGGCCCTGTTCATAACCGCGAAGCCTTTGTAACTGGCAAAGTATCGTATATTTGCTGTCCACAGGAATGCCCTTGGTCTTTACTGGTTTTCAATCGATACTGAGCCCATCGATCCATAAAGGACCAGGTAGGTTTGCAATCAGCCCGCCTTTCCCACACAATCGAAGTGGAAAATAATTATAAAAGGGCTGCAGCAAATATGAAGTCGCCTCTAAAGGACAGACCGCTGAGGAATCCGGGACAATCGAATAAAAAGGGTAGCGTCCCCCTTTGTTCAGAAGCGAGACAGAGTGATGTTTGGATTTTGAATCCTAAGGCGTTGCCGGCTTTTATTCCTAATAGTGGGGAGCAACTAACTGATGAGGATGTGGGGTTGGTTGGGTATCATTTGTCGAGGTTTGTTAGGGCGGGAGATTGATGGGTATGAAGGGTTTGGTTGGTGTGGATTGTTTGGGATCTTTGATAAGGGCATTGCCCCCTTATATTGCAAATGTTTAATACTTTTGGAGGCTCAAATGCTAATAGCGCCTGGGTAATGGCTGCTAATGCCCTAATTAATGGTGATGGCGTCAGCCAGATGACTCGCCTAGGTGAAAGTAAGGAGCTACTTCATGTTAGTTTTCAGTTAACTGACCCAAAGCAGCGATGGATAACCGCCCGTACTCCCGTAATCAGTCCCGCATTCGCCATAGCTGAAGTCTTTTGGATATTAAACGGTGATAATAATGCAGGTTTCATGAACTTTTGGAACCCTTGCCTACCAAAGTATTCTGGAACTGGAGATACCTATCACGGTGCTTACGGGCACAGGATGAAAAAGCAATTTGGAGTAGACCAATTTGAAGTTGCCTACCTAGCGCTTACTAATAATCCTGACACTCGGCAGGTCGTTATTGAAATATGGGATCCTAGAACTGATTTGCCAAACAACAAAGGAGAGCCTGTCGCTGCCGATATTCCGTGTAATATTTGTTCATTGCCAAAAATTCGGAACAATAAACTTGAGTGGCTCCAAGTTATGAGAAGCAATGATGTATTCCTTGGCATGCCATATAACATTATTCAATTCACAACTATTCAAGAAATATTGGCAGGCTGGTTAAATTTAGAACTTGGTGCTTACTACCAAGTTAGTGACAGTCTTCATGCATATACTCATGATCTTAAGCAGTATTCAATAAATGATGAATGCGAGACCATTAGCAATACGGATAGCTTGGCACTGAACAAGCAAGATTCTGATGAAGTTATCAGTGAGTTATATAGCCTGCTGAAATTACTCATCTACCCAAATTTATCAGCAACAGATCTAAATGATATTATTTGTACTGGAAGCTCTAATCTACCAATTGGCTATAGAAATTTATTTTTAATTTGTTGTGCTTATGCGGCAAGGAAAAGGGGCTTGGAGCATCAAATGCTTGGAGCGATAGAGTTTTGTGAAAATAAAACATTAGTCAATATTTGGAATCTTTGGATAACAAAAAAATAGGAGATAGGGGATGTCGTTTTGGAGTGGAGAGAAACTTAAAGAAGAGGTAAAGAATTGTATAATAAGTCCATATGATGCAGATGAAGGCATTGACTGTGCGGCATATACTTTACATGTGGGTCCAGAAATATTTGTGACACCAGATCATTATGAGACTAATCCAAATCAAAATACCAAGAGATCATTAGAAGATAATGAACCTTTTAATATCCCATCTGGCATGTTTGCTTTTTTGTTGACGGAAGAAGAGGTTCAAGTGTCAGACAATTGTATTGCCTTTATTTCGATGAAGGCAAAAACGAAATTTAAAGGGCTTGTAAATGTTTCTGGTTTTCACGTCGATCCTGGCTATAAAGGGAGGTTGATTTTCTCGGTATACAACGCTGGCCCGATGCCTATTATGCTTAAGCGTGGCATGCCACTGTTTTTGATGTGGTTTGCGGATTTAGATCGCTCTTCAAAGAAGATCAAAAATGTGAAATCAACACTTGGTCTAGAACTCGACATAGTGAACCCAATTCATGGCCCAATATTTTCTCCACAATCAATTTCAGATAGTGTTCGTGAATTTAGAATAGATGTTACCAATGATATCCATAAAATAGATAAAAAAGTTTCAACCGTTGTTACAATAGCCTCGTTTCTAGCAATCATAGTGGTTGGTTCGGCAGGCTACCAAATTAAGAGTTTAATAGATGAGCTTGAAGGAATTACAGAAAAATATATTTCGTTAAATAATGAAAAAACAATAACTAGTGTGGAAGAACTTGGTGCGAAAAAACTGCCAGAAATGAACGACAAAGGGAAGTCAGCAAGTAAAGCACCTTGATTCTTTGGATCTCAAGGAGGAATAAATGAACGATAAGGAAAAGATATTTATTAGCCACCACTACAAAAGGTGACGTGGTCAAGTCGACAAATTTGCTTAGCAAGAATGGATTTGACGTACGCAACAGCTCCATCTTGGTAAAACCAGCTAATAAAGAACGTTTTGATAAAGGCCTTGTGAAAGATTCAACTATTGAAAGATTGCTCAGAATGAAAATTTCTTGGGCAGGTACGGTAATAGTGCTCGTAGGGAAAGAGACACATACACGTGAGGACTCGGAGTTGTTGACGGAGATATCGAGGTTACTAGTTGGAGGCCTCTGAAAAAGAATATCCTTAGTCGACTTTTCTACTCCATTTACGTTGTTAATAAACTAAGAAGTGACTCTGCTTTTGCCGCAGGCAAGGATGCTACTACGTTATTAAGTTGATTATATGTCTTGCTCCCAACTTGTTTTTCAGGAATTAAAACCGCACCTTCGCCAGTGATTAGCCAATGAATATTTGGAGCAGCCCCATCTCTGTTTCTAATTGTTGCTAATGAAACTAATTTTTCGGTGTCCGGAAAAACTTCCCCTTTCCACACTCGTCTTAGTACCGTTGTATTCGCGTAGCCTAAAACTCTAGAAATATCCTTGGTCGACATTTTTAGATGATCTTCGACTAGTGCCTTAAATCTTGTACACATGGATTTTCGGATCTGTACATTTTTTTGAGTTCTTGGCATGTATGATAATATAAAAATAAATATTATATTATCATACAACGAAGTGTACTATAATATCAAGATCGCCCAATATCAGGCGCATATCTATTATTGCTAACAAGAATATTACCCATAAAGGTTAATACGCATGCCTAAAAAAAACATTGCCCCGTATGGTTTCGTTAAATTGCAACGGCCTAAAACGTCTATAGTTTTCGATACATACTGGAAGTTTGCCGTGAAACGTCAAAATGCTTTTTTTTCTCGTATTGAAGGAAGCCGTGGGCCTTGGAGTAGCGATCCTATACTTAATGAATTTAAATTTACCAACGCCTATCGATCATCTGACCGTGTGAGTCAATATCTTATTAAAAATGTAATCTACTCTAAGAGCTGGTCTTTAGAGGATACGGTTTTCAGGATACTTTTATTCAAATTATTTAATAAAATTGAAACATGGGAATTACTTGAAACCCAGTTTGGAGAAGTTAGTCTTACGACATTCGATATAGATAGATATGACAAGGCTTTAGAAAAGGCAATGTCTTCTGGCGGGGCGATATATTCTGCCGCATATATTATTCCTTCGGGATCAAATAAAAAATATGTAGGCGTACGCAAACATAGATTCCATTTGTTATTACTTGATTCATTAATTAAATCAAAAACCCCATCGCAACTGCATAAATCTTCCACAATGGAAGCTGCATTTCATGTGTTGCTAAATGTGGAGTCTTTTGGACGTTTTCTAGCTTATCAGTTTATTACGGATTTAAATTATTCAGAATGGCTAGATTATTCAGAGTCCGAATTCGTTGTGCCAGGTCCTGGCGCATTAGACGGAATAAGAAAATGCTTTACTAGTTTTGGAGATTATAGCGAGTCCGATATCATTAGAATGATGATGGAAGAGCAGGACATAAACTTTGAACGACTAGGATTAAATTTCAAATCGTTGTGGGGGCGTCCCCTGCAGCTTATCGATTGCCAAAATTTATTCTGTGAAGTAGATAAATATTCTCGGGTGGCTCATCCTGATATTCAAGGTATAAGTGGAAGGACTCGTATAAAACAAAAATTCAAACCTAATCCTCGCCCTATTAAAGTGTGGTTTCCACCGAAATGGTCTCTAAATGAAAAAATCAATCCAGGTCTTGAGGAAGCTTTTGCAATGTGAGTGTTCGTTTATTTGCGTCAAGAATTAAGCGTCCATTTTTTTGCTTATTCAACAGCCTAAATAATTCGTAGCCTTTAAGAATGCAGTCTTGCCATTCCCATGGTTCACAGCTTTCTACTTCATAACCGCGGACCAGATTTTGAATACGATTAATGAGATCTAAATCTATTCTTGTCATTCCTTCTAAGAAATTTGAGGTGCTTCGAGCATAATCGTATATATGATTTATCACAGCCTCTTCAACTATCGCTGCTCTAGCGCCATCCTGGATTTCATCGGTCTTTGGATCGCTCTTTCTCTTTAATTTAAGCATTCTTCTAAATACCGGTGACCAACCTAATGTAACGACACCTGCCAAATGAAATACATCATGGAACCTATAACCGTCTTCCATATAAGAATTATCGGTTAATCTGTCACCTATCGCGACATCATTCATTTTTAAGATAATTGTTTTTTCGTCAATACTAATTACGTCAATTGAGCATTGCCTTGGTAATTGTTCGTACTTTGGAAAATTTGCGTCAAATACGCGAGCTGGCGCGTTATTGAAATTTGACCAATAAGCCAAATTTTTATCGCAACTTTGTTTTGCAATATCAGATAGTGTTGTATTTGCTAGCCTTGCTAATGAATTCAGATCATTAAATATTTCCGTGATTATAATCTTTGATCCAGAATTGTAAGCTGATGAAGGGCCAACTAAACTATCTTTTTTTTTATATAAAGCAGTTACATCATCATACAGTTTAAATACTCCATCAAACGTGGATGAAAATTTTATAATAGTTGTTGGCCATTCATTAAATGGTATGCTTAGCCTTGATGCTATCGTCATTACATACCATAATACATCGCCCAATTCTTCAATAAAATCATCATTGAATGATGCGTAAGAATCGCCGTCTCTCTGGTGCTTTTTAATGACTGAAGCAAGTGTGCCTACTTCTCCGATTGCACCTAAAATAGCTATATCAGAGCCGTGTTCATTTTCCCAATTGATACGCTCCGTCCTTTTAGCTTGATTTTGATATTCATACGCTTCCATTACAGTTATCCTTAAAATCGGTTTGCTAGTGTAGTAATCTTATTTAGCCCAAGATTGTTATGCTTATCAAGCCTTGCGTAAGTTGAGTGACAAACTAATGGACCGACAGATATACCAAGCTCCCTTGCTACAAAACTTTGCAACCTGGCTAAACCGCGTAAGTTACCAAGAGCTTTCTGTATATAATCTTGCGACCGATATAATGCGGTTAAAATTATTTCGCTTCTATCTTCATTCAATTTAAAACTCAAATGACTTAAACAGGGGAAGCCCATTATAGTTTTATCATTTCTATTTATTGCTATCGTTTCAATATCATCCAGTGGTAGTTCATAAGCGCATCTGATTGCACCGTTGGTTCTATTGAGCTGGGAAATTAGTCTTGTTAGTACATTTTTTAATGGATTGCATTGCTCGCCATTTGAGTCAATACCTCTGACTAAACGCAATGCATAGGTTCCTTTGCTATTATCCGAATTGCACTTGATTTGTGGGTAAATAACATCTGGGTAGTATTCCATCACCCCTTTAATACCATGTTTCTTGTATTCTGCAGCAGGGAAAATTGTTTCTGCAACAGTGTTAATTGAATATAAATTTTCATTCGAGTCCTTCAGTAATCTATCTAACTCAAGTCTAATGTTCTTTGATCTTTGGTCAGTAGCTGCAGGCCGTCTAATTTCCAAAATCAAGTTGTATTCGAGGTCTATTTTGTTATCGATAAAATGCTTTACTGCTCTTAGCCAGGCCTCTTCATTTGTTTTTCCGTATATTGGTATCATTATATTCTCGACAATCTCAGTGACATAAAAACTCTATTAGTGACGAATTTAGACGTTAACCATGCATACCCATTATTCGCCCAAGACTCGCCCCAACTATTTCTTATAAGAAAGCAAAGTTCACCATCTGAATATCGACCGTAACCTACAATGATTAATGCATGGCTACCAAAATCACCAATATTGTCATCAATAACACCTGACTCTACAGGATTGAAAAAATGAGAATTCAAGCTAACACCGATTGTGACAGCAATTTCACTATCAAGAGATTCAGATAGTTCATGCACTAAATCATTTTTATCATAACCTTTAGCATAAAATAACTCGGCACATGTTCCTGATGGTGTGGATGGTTTGATAGCTGCATCACTATATGGCTCAACATAATCATGTGGCTGCCCATGATTTTCTAGTGCCTGCTTTACTGAATGCAAAGTTAATCCTTTTGTATAATCAGTTATACCGGCGTCTTTGTATGAATAGTAAGATAGATACTCGACAGAAAATGCTTCATTCTCGTCATGTATAAATGAATTCAAATCACTAGTTGCAAATGCCAAGCATAATGGGCGAGGCCCTTGATCTCTAATCGAAGGAAAGTAATTTCGTAAATCAACCACTATGTTTGGCTCAGAATCATACTTAACGCTCATGCACGGGCAGCCCTTGGTAATCCTTCTTCCTTTCCCTCAAAACTTATATTCATTTCAAATATTTCAAGTGGTTTTTTGCTCTTTCCCCAGTTCCTTTTTTCTTCAATATATATCTTAGTATTTTTTTGTCCGCGTAAACTTAATCTACGTTTGTTGATACTACCAACATTAATATCTGGCGCTGTAATGGTTTCATCATTGAGTAACTCTAAGACAGAATCACTATATATTTCCGACCACAAATAACCGCCGCCAGTGTGTTCTGGGAGTTCGATTATAATAGTATCTTCTGGGCTAGCTTGAATATGAGTGCCATTATCCGATGATGTTATCAAGAACACATCCGACCATGGATTTACTATATTTTCGCTTCTGAGAATATTTTTTTTAGTTATTTTAGGCTGTATTTCTCTTAGGGATTTTGCTGTATTAAAATCAATAATTTTATTTTCAAATAATGCAAGTCTAGTTGCGTCGTAGCTCGTACCAGTCCGTAAAGAAAGTTGATAAACGATATTAGGGTTTCTTAAATCGGTTTGATGCCAGCCTTGTTTTTTTGCAGTTTTTACTATTAAAAGCTTAGGTAACAAAAACTCTGATGCGAAAGCTTCCGCTTCAACTTCTTGGATTGGAATGTTTGTAACCCCTTGCCTTGCTAAATTCATGGATTCCTCGCTGTCTAAACTCTCTTCATGTTTGAGCCAATAATGTCCAAGCTCATGAGCAGCAGTAAACCGTTGTATCGGTAGCCGACGATTGGTGGTAACAATAATACCTTTATCGGGCTTACTCACGTAAGCGCCTAATAATCCCTCTAGTGGTTGACACAACATTGGGATATCGAATTGAAAAATCGAATTGAATATATCTACTTGCTCAACTCCCTCTCTAATTTTCTCTCGTAAACCTAAATTAATATGTACTTCAGCCGCGGCTCGCACACCCCTTAGTTTCGCTTCTCGAATCGTCTGCGTGTCCATGATTACTTTTTAGGCCTCATGGCTAAGAATTCTGCAAAACGCGTCAGCTCTTCTTTATCGTTTTTTGAAAGCTCTGAAAAACTTCTGGCAAATACAGCTGCTTCAGCGTCCAGCTCGATTGAAAAGTCGTCATCGGTAAAATATGCCATAGGTCGTTGATATAGCTTGGCTAGCTCCATTAGCTCAACCGTATCAAGCTTTCTCTTGCCAGTCTCAATAAGCGAAATTGCGGAACGAGAAATGTTTGATGACTCTGAAGCTTCTTCTTGAGAAATACCTAGGTATTCTCTTGCTTGTCTCAGTCTTAAACCTATATTTGTTCTTGCTTCATCATTCATAGTTTTAATCCTCAGCTTTTTTGTAAATCAAGTTCTAGTTGTTGGATTAAATGGGAAACTGCATCTTCTACTGAATCATATCCACCTGGTTTTATCCATTCAGGTTTTATTTTATGGCCAGTCACTTTTTCAACAAGCGGAGATAGCTTAATTACAGTTTTCGAATCTACTAAAGGTGTATCCCATAAATCATCCTCATTTTCATCTTCTGTTTCAAAGTCACTCATATCTATTTCTACCTCCAATTCAGCTTCAATTTTTTCAGATAGTTCGTCTTTAATCTTAAGAAAATCTGTATAAGAAAGCTTGGGTGTCAAATTAATGGTAGACATGTAATTCAATCCTTGTTCGAATATCTAACATTATAGGAAAAATATGCGGGAATATCAAACGGATTAGTTATATTTCCTTTGCTGTAGCCCAACTAATTAAAATTTTTGAGCCAAATACGATACCTCCATGAAATTCCTTGTTATCAAACGTAATCTTTGTTTTTAAAAATTCTGGATCGATGAGTTTTGTTATTACTATGATTTCTGCTAGAGAAGGATTATCGGGGAAGTAAAGCGGGTAAAGGCATTTAAAAAATGCTTCTTTTGCAGAGAAGATCAAATTAGCAAATTCTGATTCTTCGATGTTACTGGGATTTGCTTGTTCAATTTCATGAGGAAAAGCAAAGGTTTTCCATACATCTTCTTGAAGGCATTCGGCTCTTTCAATATCTAGCCCTATCGATGAATAATTTTTTCTGTATCCTAGTAAGGCTCCACAAAAGTTTCCTTTATGTGAAATGGAACCAACAATCGGTGCAGGCCATACGGGACAACCACCACTATCCTTGGATATAGATAATTCATTAATTCCTAGAAATTTTGCTGCTTCTTTGGCTATAGACCTGCCAGCCCTAAATTCTATTTGCCTTGGAGGGCTGTAATCATTGAAATATTTTGATTCTATTGAGGTAAGCTCGTTTTGATATTTAGATAGCTCACCGGTAGCGAGATAGCAATAATTTGGTAATAAACTATTGATTTTCGATGTGATGTTGCTGAGTGGCATACCGACAACTAGATTAACATACTGCCATTCCGGTTGAAATATAGAATTGATTGATGGTGCCAACATTGTAAACTTCGTCGATACCGGAGCTATTTTGCAACCAGCACCATCAGGCTTAACAGAACAACCTGATAGTAAAATCCTTGCCTGTCCAAACTGTGGTCCCAGTACCGAGTTGCAGGGACAGGCCTAGTTTTTAGCCCCGCCAGTTAAGGCTGATCAAAGAGACTAGATTGAAGTAAGCTATCGAACCGAAAGCTAAAGCAGTTCCCGAAATTTTAGTCCTATCCAAAATGTAACGTAGATAAAGTGCTTCTTACTGCAAAGAAAGGCGATAATTCCGGAAATCAATTTTGGGGGAACCTCAAAGCCCTCTAAAAAAATAGTTCTAGCTAATAACCTTCCCCGGACCCAGGCAGGAGAGGTCGCCCCAGCACCGCAGGTCAGGTCAGGCGTTTTTTGCCGTAACCCATCATCATTAAATTGATAAAGCTGTTGGGTTTCACAAACAGCATTCAACCCAACCTGCGAACTGAGCAAGCAAGATTTGAAATTACATTTATGCCAACGATAAGGCGGGAGCTCTAAATACTCCACCTAGATCAGCTTCTCGGTGCCATTTAATGAAGTCCACATCGACTTTCGGCTCACCTGGTAAGGGGTCTCTTATTGGTTTTCCGTGCAAAGCACGAACTTTTTCCACTGCTTCATCACTGCCCGTAAATTCGCGTGATACAAGAATTCGTCTATCATCTGTTAAGGTCCAGGCACCGGCATCAAAAAGTTTGTGAATGGTTGGTTCTAGTGTGAGGCCATTGGATAGTGTGTCGGGCCCGCTGTAAGCATGCCACTTGACATGTGCTGCCTCACATCCAAAGAAGCTTCCCCCAAGGGCAGCTCTAAACCCTGTCACAGCACATCTGTGCTCATACGCCCTCAAAACCATCTGACGGAATTTTGGGTCGCGATAACGGGCTAAAGTTTCAACGAAAGGTTGTTCACGTATTTCATTCGGGGCAGATAATTTTAGTCCTACTGCGGCTATTAGATCTTCATGTATAGAAGGTGGAAAATGCTCCTCAAGAATAGTGTCGACAATAGTTGATATAGAATCTGGATATGATTCAATTAAACCGATTAAGTCATCAGATAGCCTCCCTGACGAATTTCTGATTGCGCTCATTCTGGGGAAACCATTTGCCTGTCTCGGAAACGTCTCTGATCCGTCAACTAGCCATAACTCATCAGACATAAGGTGCCAATACGGAAGTTCAGGCTGATGACGGGAACGCACGGGTGGGGCATAAGCATTTAGTAGGGGAGTAAGCGATTCTTCGATTTCGGAAAAAGTGAGTTCGCGCTTCCCTTTGGTTAGGGCGCCTATAGCAATAAGCAACAATAATGGTTTGTGGGGTGCACGTCTGTCACCGCTTCTAAAGGTGTTTAGATGGGCTATTTTTTCCAGGGTCTGCTTTTTACTGTAAGGCATATTCAGGAAATTCCATGATTTCAGAAAGTTAGCTGGAGGGCTAATAAATTATAAAGGCGCGGTAAGTAGCTGTAAAATTTTCATCCCTAACATTCTTCGTGTAATCTCCGAGGAAAACCATTATTCACAACAAGATAGTGGTTAAACAAACTATCCAAAGGATGAGCATCGATGAAAATAACCGCAACCAATGTCTATGTCGGTCCCAGCATTTACGCTAATTTTCCAGTCATTCGTATGGTGCTGGATATCGGTGTGTTGATAGACTGGCCTTCGGTTAAATGTGGTAAAGGATTTACTCTGGGGTTACAGAAGGCACTCCCCAGCCTGATTGAGCACGGTTGCTCCTACCGTGAAAAAGGGGGGTTTATTCGCCGTCTGACCGAGGACGAAGGTACCTGGATGGGGCATATCATGGAGCATGTTGCACTCGAAATTCAAAATATTGCGGGTTCTGGCGTGTCGTTTGGTCGTACCCGTACTACGGGTGAAAAAGGCATGTACAACATGGTTTATGCCTATAAGCAGCGCGATGTTGGCGTTGAGGCCGGGCTTCTGGCGCTGCGACTGTTAATGCATTTATTGCCGAAAAAGCTACAAAACAAGATCGATTACGAGATCGACGACAATTTTGATTTTGAAAGCGAACTTGAAGATTTTGTGCGTCGCGCCCAACGCCGTGAATTCGGCCCCAGTACCCAGTCTTTGGTCGATGCCGCCGTTGAGCGTGATATTCCCTGGCTACGCCTCAATGACTTTAGCCTGGTTCAGTTTGGTCACGGTAAGTATCAGAAAAGAATCCAGGCTACAGTGACCAGTGATACCGGCACTATCGCTACTTCGCTGGCGAGTGACAAAGAGGGGACACATAGTCTGCTCAGGGACATGGGCCTGCCGGTGCCGAAACAGAGGATGTTTTATACTGAAGATGATGCTGTGGTCGCGGCAGGAAAGATTGGCTATCCGATTGTTATCAAGCCGCTTGATGCAAACCATGGTCGCGGTATTAGTATTAATTTAACCACCGACGAGCAGGTTCGGGAGGCTTTCCATTTTGCCAAAGAGCAGGGTAAGTCCCGGGCGGTTCTGGCGGAAAGTTTTGTGACCGGATTTGACCACCGCATGCTGGTTATTAATAACGAACTGGTCGCGGTCGCCAAGCGAGTGCCCGGACATGTAATCGGTGATGGCAAGTCGTCAATTGCTGAATTAATTGATGTTGTCAATTCCGACCCGCGGCGCGGCATCGGTCACGAAAAGGTTTTGACGCGGCTGGAAATCGATAAGCCGGCAACCGACTTGATGAAGGAAGCGGGTTATAGCGAAAAAACAGTGCTGAAGAAGGGCGAGCAGTTTTTTCTGCGTTCCACCGCAAACCTGTCGACCGGTGGCACCGCCATCGATTTAACCGATGTGGTGCACCCGGATAATCGTGAAATGGCAATTCGAGCGGTGCGGGCGGTGGGCCTCGATATCGGTGGCGTCGATTTTCTCACCGACGATATCACTCATTCGTATAAAGATGTCGGCGGTGCTATCGTCGAGGTGAATGCCGGTCCAGGTTTTCGTATGCACGTCGCACCGAGCGAAGGCGAACCTCGCGATGTTGCCGGTAAAGTACTCGATATGCTTTATCCGCCGGGTACCCCTGCCCGTATTCCGGTGGCGGCAATTACGGGTACTAATGGTAAAACCACGACCACACGGATGCTCACTCATATTATGAAGACCAGCGGGCATGTGGTGGGCATGACTTCTACCGGTGGTATTCAGGTCGATGGTCGCGTCACGGTCAAGGGTGATATGACCGGGCCCCAATCGGCTCAGATTGTATTACGTGATCCAACCATCGATTTTGCGGTACTGGAAACTGCGCGTGGCGGTATATTGCGCGCCGGACTTGGCTATAGCGAATGCGACGTCGCGGCCTGCATCAATATTTCAGCCGACCATATGGGGCTGGGCGGCATCGAAACGCTGGAGCAACTGGCGCGGGTTAAGGAAACTGTGGTGCGCATCGCGAGCGATACCGCAGTGCTTAATGCCGATGACAAACTCTGTCTTAAAATGGCCAATAATTGCCGGGCCAAACATATTTGCTACATCACTATGGATTCAACTCATGGCCTGGTACGCGAGCACATACGTGCCAATGGCCGTGCTGTGGTGCTGGAAAAAGGCATTAATGGTGACATGATTACGATCTATGATAACGGTGCCCATATTCCGTTACTCTGGTCGCATTTGATTCCAGCAACCATCGAAGGAAAAGCCATGCATAACGTGCAGAATGCGATGTTTGCGGCGGCCATGGCTTATAGTTTTGACAAGGATCTGGACGAGATACGAAATGGCTTGCGAACCTTCGATACCTCTTTCTTCCAAAGCCCCGGACGCACCAATATTTATAATGAGCACCCGTTCAAGGTCATACTCGATTATGCGCATAATCCGGCCGGGTTCAGGGCGATGGCTGATCTCGCGGAAAAACTGGAGCCAACCGGGAAAAGTGTCCTGGTTATTTCGGTACCGGGTGATCGACGCGATGAAGATATTCGAGAATCGGTCGAGGCCTGTCTGCCTCAATTCACCCATTTTGTCTGCAAGGCTGATAATAATCGTCGCGGTCGCGGGCACGATGAAGTGCCCCGGTTAGTGCGGCAGTACCTAATGGAAAAAGGCGTTGATGAAGCTAATATTTCGGTCGTTGCCGATGAAGAACCTGCGGTCGATCATGCCCTGGCAATGGGTGAAGAGGGTGACCTGATTGTCATCACT
>Ga0224506_10002180_pt1 | contig 13509 bp, 13 predicted proteins | sample SF_Jan12_sed_USG_2_FD_169108 | JGI IMG/M metagenome (GOLD analysis project Ga0224506, IMG submission 169108) | Sediment microbial communities from San Francisco Bay, California, United States - SF_Jan12_sed_USGS_8_1 | ecosystem: Environmental > Aquatic > Marine > Sediment | place: USA... | reverse complement strand
GAGTCATCGTAAACAAATCTTGGCCGCCCTCCAACGTCCGGCGGATATCATAGTCAGTAATCAAACCTAATAGACGTTGCTGATCATCAATAACTGACACGGCTCCCGCTCGCTTGCTCGTCATTTCGCAGAGCATCGCACGAATAGACTGGGACGCATCAAGAGCAGGGTTCGCGTCGCCTTGGCGCATGCAATCGCCGACGGTCAATAACAACCGTTTGCCTAATTGGCCACCAGGATGAAATAACGCAAAATCATCCGACTGAAAGTTACGAAGTTTCATGAGCGCCATCGCCATCGCATCGCCCAAGACCAAGGCGGCCGTGGTGCTACACGTGGGAGCCATATTAAGCGGACAGGCTTCTTCTTCAATCGGCGTCACCAAGACCAGGTCGCTCCCCCGGGCCAACGCGGACTCAGCCTTCGCGGTAATGGAAATAATTCGTGCGCCAATCTTCCGAATAAAAGGCAATAAGACGAGCAGCTCTTCACTTTCACCAGACTTCCCCACAGCAAGCACCACATCGTCTTTGGCCACAATACCAATGTCACCATGCATACCTTCAGAGCCATGAAGAAACACGGCTGGAGTCCCTGTAGAAACCATCGTCGCCGAAATTTTATTGGCAATCAATCCAGATTTGCCCACCCCCATCAAGATGACTTTGCCTTGACAAGCCTGTAACATTCTGACGGCTTCTTCAAATTTAGGCGTCACGCTCTCCTCCAAATGGGCGAGCGTTTGAGCCTCCAACCGAATCACCCGACGTAATTCTTGGAGAATATCCATCAGCCTATGTCTTCATTGAGCTATAAGACCTGTCGCTCAATTTGCGAGGAATGACGAAGAGCGCATAATCACGTTGGTTGGAAAATGCGAAAATGTTCTTCATGAGCAATGGCCCAAGAACCACAATTCCAAAAGAAAGGCAATGAATCAATACGGACCAAAGAGAAACTGACTGACCAGTTTCAGGAATGGAATTTCTCCCTTTCGAACGTCTGAGGGAAAGAGCCTAATGAATACACCAATTCAATAATTTGGTCAACCCTATACAGGGAAATGACCATTTAGTCACGTTTCAAGAAACGGACCCCCAGCACCTATTCATTTCGCGACTCAAACAAAGGAACAACCGACGAACTATGGCCCCTCCACTATCAAAAACACCGCGCCTCGCAAAACATACCGCCCAGCAGATTGCACACATCTATCAAAAGCTGGATTACCAGGGCCTCGGACCCATTTATTGCGACGAAGGAGGCGATGAATTCTGGGAGGACCGCCGAGGGCCCTGTCAGAAAATGGGAAGCGCCATCGCCAAAGCCCTCAAAATCCGCCTCCCACCTGGTGGACGAAGCCTCTACGTGGGGGCTGGCGTCCCGGAAATACCCCCGCTGCTCATGGAACAACTGGAATTGAATCGTACCGTCTGTCCCTACAATCTGCGCCAAGGAGAAGTGGATATTCTGAACGAGGCCGGAGGAGAAAACGGTATTCCTTTTATTTGGGGTTCCGCCGAATCGGCAACCGGCACATTTGACCATCTCTGGATCGTCAGCGTGCTCAATGACCCGGAAGAATTCCCCAATCTCTCCGTCCTCTTTTCGTATGGTCGAGCTGACCCGCTGGCCTTTGACGTCTCGGCTTTTTCGTCCGAACGAGAAACCGGTGTGCGATTATTCGCCAGCTGCATGGAAAAACTGAACAAACTGGGATTACTCACCACCTCAGTGGAAGAACTTCCCTGGGTGGAACATTGGTGCGCCACCCATCATCGAACGTATTACATTGAAGAAACGACCTATCCAACCGCCCTGGTGGGCGATCCCGTGTGTTTTGTTCGCATGGAATGAAACCAAGGAGTCCACCTAACTGTTCGGTTAGGCCAAGAGAAAACAACACAGGAATCTCCCTTGCACACACCCATAACAGTAGGCCTCATTGGACTAGGACGTCACGGCAGTCGCTATCTCCATCATTTACTCGATGAAGAAACCGGTGGCCAACTGGTCGCCATCAGCCGGCAACAAGAAGCCAAAGGCCGACAGCAGGCCGCTCACCACCACCTTCGATATTTCCCCGACTATCGAGACCTGATCACCGCCCCCGACATCCAGGCGATCTTGGTCGTCACTCCACCTGCGTTGAATACTCAAATCGCCCTAGAAGCCATCGCACACCGAAAAGCTCTACTCGTAGAAAAGCCCTTGGCTGTGAATTCAGGTGAAGGAAGGTGCATCGTCGAAGCGTCCACCCAAGCCGGCGTCCCCTTCATGACAGGGCACACATTACGTTATGAACCCGTCATTCAAAAGATTCAGGACATGAGTAAAAGCGTGGGAACGTGGCAGTCCTTGAGCGGAACGATGCACCTAGAAGAACGCCCCGAGACTTATCACAATCAGGAAGCCGGCCATGGCGTTCTTCTGGAATTCGGCATTCATCTGTTGGATTGGATACGAGTGATGCTACCCACAGAATCCCTCATTGTGTCGGCAAAGATGACATCCTCATCTCCGGGCACACCTGAAAAACAGGCCGAGATTACACTGACCACCCCTTCCGGTCTCTCCTGTCATGTCGAGATCGCCAGAGTACACACCAAACGGGTCACGCACATTGAACTTGTTGGCACAACAGGGCGCGTACGAGGTGATTGGACGAGTGGGCTAGTTCAAGTCTTTGCCCAGGAGCGCCTCATCTCTGAGGAAACGGTGCCGGCCACGCCCACTCTCGTGCCCATGCTCAAAGATTTTTTCCGGGCACTTCAAACAGGCCAACCGATGCCCATTACCGGGTTCGATGGACTACGCGCCGTGGAATTGGCTGAAGCCTGCCAAGAGGCGGCACAAACCGGGCAAAGGATCCGCGTGAAGTGAAGCCACACCAGGGGGTTAAGACGTCCCACCTGGCACTTTCATCTGCCACCCCTGATACACTTTGTACAACGATCGCCCCTGACCACGAAACACCGTTTCGGCTTGTTGGAAAAGATCAACCATCAGATCCCAATCGGCACGCGTCACATTAAATTCCTGCAGGGCGAAGGCTAGCTTCTGATCCTCCCAGAGGGAATGCTCCTGATCATAGGCAATAAAAGCCCCCAACACTTTCGCGGTTAAGCCCCGGCCTTTTGCCTCTTCTGCGACGCTTTCGGCATGTTGGTTCTGCCAAAAACGATCAACTGCCACTTGATAAGCCGCGAACTCTGGTGAAGTCGATTTCATCACAGCCGATTGCAATTGGATCACACTGTGGATTATTTGATTGGCTTGCGAGGTTCCCTCAGGCGGCAACACCCCCGCCTCTTCCAGCGTGGCCAATAAGGCCATGATGGTGCCAACGGCAGAGGAGCTAGCGCGTGCCGATGTCGTAATTTTTTGAAATTGAGGAAACCCGAAACGTGCAGTTCTCCCCTCTGCATGCACCAAGGCTGTGCTTAGCCCACCGATCTCGCTAGAGCGGAGAACTATCACCAGCGTCAGCACAATCAGCACACAGATACTCCTCCAACAACTCCTCTGTCCGCGGCGAAAGACGCGACCAGAAAATCGCTCTACTTGGGTTGTTTCCATAAACCTTCAAGAGTACGATAAGTATGGTTGGTCTGTTTGTGAGAATTACCTAGCATGTCATCACCACCTGCTCCATCTCCACCCAATTCCAATTTACAACGCTCCCTACAATATTACCAAAAAGGCGTGCTCCAACCGGAAGCCTGGTTTCAAATCGTCGAACAAGATTACACCCAGCTTATCGCAGCCATCAATTGGGAAGAACTGTTTCCCCACGACCGAAAAGAGTTTCAAGTGGTGGATATTGGATGTGGGACAGGACGCTTCCCCCACATGCTGCGATCCCATTTATCTCCCACACTACGTATTCACTATGACTACCTGGATCCATCCGCATATTGTCTGACCACCTGCCAGAAAGCGCTCACACCCCCATTTCTCGCGAGATATGGGTGGCAGACCACACTGGAACATTCGCAAAAGATGCTGACCCCTGGGCTGTATGATCTGGCCTGGGCCATTCAATCGCTCTATTGCCTGGAACCAGCCAATGTGCGAACCGCACTGACACGACTCATCCAAGCCCTCCATCCCTCACGAGGGACCGCCTGCCTGGTCCTAGCCAAACGCGAAGCCTTTTTCCCTCAAATCCACCAAATTTTCTTTGAACATTGCGCCGAACAGACCCCTCCGCCGTACCTGTCAGCGGAATCGGTGGTAGCCGCGTTAGGAGAACTCGGGGCCATGAGTGTCATCCGAGAATTGCCCTGCACCCACAGCATTTCCATCAGAGAAGATCGCCTGCTTGAACAATACCTCCAACAAAGCGTCATGGATACCTTGCCGCTCCCCAAATGGCGACAACACCCCCGGTTGCGGGCCTTCTTAGAATCGCATCGCCAAGACGATATCTACCAATTCCCCAACCCTTATTGGCTCATCCTCAGCGTACCGCCCTCCGCAGGGGCAGCCGGGAAGCAGCGCCTACACACCTACCTCTCCTCCGTCACTCCATCACCACGAGCAAAGTAGCCCGGCCAACGTGGCTGTCATCTTGCGACTATCCCACGCAACAGTATAAAGACCAAAAACCGCGACCGTGTTCGACCGTAGGGCTTTGTGCAGGCGCAGGGGGAGCGGGTCTTTTCTCAACGTCCAAAGCAAGGACTTCATGGGGGACGTTGCTTGTCTTTGCCTCGATTCCTGACCTGAACTGGCCACCAATTTCACTCGATATCCGGTCATCCGCTTGATGAAATTGACTGGATGGTGGATCAAGATGTTTCACAAAGATGAGGTTTCTGTTTTTCTGATGATCTAGCTCTGACGCTGTAGAAAAGAAAATGCGTCGAGGGATAAAGATGTTCAAGCGGATACACTCCTAGAGAATTTTAACTTTCAACGAAGACCATTCAGAACTCCCTCGCCCTTTCAGGGCTTGGCCTTGAAGAGAGGACAAGGGTTGGGGTGAGCGTGGGATCTCATTGAATAGTTAAACGACTATATGTCATGAAGCACACGCCTTGACGAGTCGATTTATCTATTCCAGGAGTGATGGCCTCATTGAGAGGTCCCGTCGTACGCAAGACGTATGCGGGAAACCATAGGAGCGAGAGGCTATCGGGCATGAAATGTTAAGCCACCCAATGCCCCAAAGTGTGTCCTCTGCTCACCAAAGGGTGGCATAACCAACAACACGGGAACATGTTATTTGGTAGTTCTCCCTATATTTGAATAGGACGAAACCAAGTGCATTCTTACAATGAGGCAGATCTACCCCCCGCACTGGTCTCTTCCCTTTACTCGCAGGATGAAGATCTGCCCGTCAGCGATGACCTCCAGAGATTGATCCATTCACAAGTTCTTTGGTACGTTCCTATCGACACAAAAAAGCCTTTTAGCACTCCAGGTTTCACCCTCCGCAAGGAGCATTCCATAACCCCCCATTCCCCTCGTGGGGATTCAAGTATGTTTGTACTCATGAGGTAAACCATGACACCTGTATCGTTAAAGCATCTATTCCAAGGGCCTGCGATGGGGCTTCTGTTAGCCATGACCCTGTTAACTGGGTGTGAAACGAATCCCTACACGGGCCGTTCACAACTGTTGATGGTGTCCGCTGACCAAATGAACCAGATGGGCGCCACGCAGTATGGAGAAGTACTCAAAGACCCTAAAGTGGTTATTTCGAAAAACCCTCAAGAAATCGAGCCGGTCAATCGAGTAGCCAAACGAATTATAGAGGCAGCTAAGCGATCAAAATATGCCGAGGCGGCCAAGGCCTTTGAGTGGGAAGTGACCGTCATCAAAGATGATGCGACCAAAAACGCGTGGGCGATGCCTGGAGGAAAGATTGCCGTGTACACCGGGATTTTTCCCATGGCAAAGGATGAGGCTGGGCTCGCGGCGATTATGGGCCATGAAGTGATTCATGCTCTCGCGCAACATGGAGGAGAGCGAATGAGCCATGGGGTGATCGCCCAGGCAGGGTTAACAGTGAGCAACATTGGCCTGGCAATTCTCGGCGTGGACCCCGCGCTCAATCAACTGGCCATGGCCGCCTTAGGTGCGGGAACGCAAGGTCTGGTACTGTTGCCGTTCAGTCGAAAACATGAATCAGAAGCTGATTATGTGGGCCTTCTTCTAGCTGCTGATGCTGGGTATGACCCACGAGAGGCCATCCATATTTGGGAACGCATGGCGGCGGCATCTGAGGGAGCTCCACCGGAGTTTATGTCCACTCATCCGTCTCATGAAACACGGATCAGTGATCTTAAGCGTTGGATGCCCGAGGCGATGGCCATTTATGAAGGTGCTCCGAAAGCGGCTTCAGCTCCATTACCTCAGGTTACTCCGTCTCCGTCCTCTTCTGCCAAGCCAAATTAGGGTGGAACAGTTTTTCAATGGGGCTATTGAATAATTCTTGAAAATTGCCCGTATAGAACCGAAAAAATTCCAGCAAGGCCACGACTGGCATGGCTCATCCGGAAGAGTGACACTCTGGTTTTGCTCGCGGAGCATACTTCCAGTACGTGAGCACGGGAAAATGGTGACGACGCCGCTGGCGGCTTTTTTCAACAGGCCCACTGAAGAAATTCTAGCTTCTCGAGCCCCCTAACAGCACACTTCAAGAAAGTACGTTGGAAGGCTCCCAGCAGTTTTGCTGGGTTACTTCTTTTTCAGCAGCACGTTCGTTTTTTTCTGGGCGATTTCGACGATTTGGAAGGCACGGTCCTTTTGACCAAGAGGGGCATCCTGCTCCACTTCCTTCAAGAAATCTTGGGGACCATGAACCGGCGCATAGGTAAGGGTGACGATCACATCCATGGACGGCGCATCTTTGGGGGTGGGGAAGGTGAAGACTTCTTTGCGGGTTTCTTCCGGCTGGAGCAGAGTGTCTTGTAACACTTTTTTGGCTTCAAAATCGAAGACGGTTTCTTTCCCATCCCCGCCGCCAAACACTCGTTGATAAAACCGTTGTTCATTATAGACGGTTTTCAAGTTTTTCCCCTTAATGGACAGATCGACGACGATTCTTGACCATCCAGGATGGGGCATCGGCAGGTTATGGGGTACGAGACTTTTAATGGAGACATCCACCTGAGACGTCGCTCCATTGACGGTCGTGGAAAAATCGAGTTCAACCGCGTCCGCTCGAACTTTCCCAAATCTTCCAGGGAAACTATGGTTCGCCACTTTCCGAATCTTTTCGCCATTGGCTGATTCATCAACGGCTTCGGGCATATGGCAGGCCTGGCAGGGCTTGCCACTTGTTTCGGCTTGAGAGGCCTTCCAATCTCCCAACCACCCAGGGAGGTCCTTCGCTGTTTGTGGGGTCTGTGGCAAGGAATCATGACAGGTGACGCAGAGCTGTGAATTCCTAAAGAGGTCAAGCTTTTGGGATTGATGCGCCAAGTTTTCGGCCGCCTTATCGTAACTCCCAAAAATTGTTTTGCCTAATTCAAAGGTGGGTATCGGGGGGTGAGACGCGACATCCACCTCATGAATTAAATGACATTGGGGACAGCCCACACCATCCATCTGCGGATCCTTGGATTGCACTTCTTTGATGAACTGGGGCAAGAGCTCTCCATATTCAGCAATATGTGGAGCATGGCATTGAAAACACATGGCCTGATCTTTTTTATCAGCTTTGGCCAAATACCGTTCTAAGGTGATACGGAATGGAGCAGAGACGATTGACCGGGATTGTGCCGATGCTTCCCATTCTTCAAAAACCCGGAGATGACAACGTTTACATTTTTCTGAGCTCGGAAAGGCCTTTTCCAGTGGCTTTTTAGCTGCCCATGTTGAAGATATCCCCAAAGCCAAAACCGTGAGCACCAGGATGCTCCCCATGATGGCCAAAATTGGCCTGGCTGATAGCGTTGGTTTTTGTATTGTCTTATCCATGAGCCGGTTCCTTTAATATGAAGCCTTGAGACTTGGGCAAAGACGGTGCTCCCAAAACTATAAATTCATCGTCCGGAACGTCAGCAACCGTGGCGACGAATAATCTTGAATAATGGCTTCGGCCTTCTCACGATCCTTGTCCGTGGGTAGGGTGGCCAGATATGCGGCCTTTAGCTCTTCCGTCGGAGTGGGAATTAAGGCATAACTCAAAGCAGCTTCCAACACCAATCCTTTGGTTTCCAATGACGATTTCAATGAAAAAGGAATGTGCCGCGTTGTTCCTCCATTCACCAGAGGCCGGGGAATCGGTCCCCGCAACAATTCTTCAAACGTCTTTCCAAACCGCTCTTCATATTGATCGACAATTTGTCCATCTTCCGTTTTAAGCGTGACCGTCACAAAAAACTGCTTCAGAACTGGGTCTCCTCCAGGAAAAGAATGCGGAAGTGCTCCATTTTTCACGAGCACTTCACCTTCAATCACGCCTTGACCAGGCTTCACGTCAATATCAACACGAGAAAACCATTCGGCCTGGAGGTTCCGGTTACTCAGCATGATTCCTGGAATAACAATGCCTTGGAACCAATGCCGCCCAATGGGCCGGGTTAAGGCTCCCCGTTGGGATGTCGAACTCCCAGTTGATTGTTCCATATGGCAATCCTGGCAAATGGTCCCTTTGAGAATTTCACCTGGTATATCTTCCCGCATGACATCTTTGACTTTGCCAAAGTGGCAAGAGGCACAATAGTGGGCGCCTTTATAAACATCAGCCTGTTTCGAAGGATGGACCAGATTTTCATCTGGCTCGGCGTAGGGACCAAAGATCGTCGCCCCCGCAGAAATTTTAAACGTCGGGTGTCCATTCGGATTGTCTTGGGTCCCAGAAATCAAATGGCAGGCACTACAACTGATCCCTTCAACGGTGACATGCTTTCTGCCCTTCATCACCTGCTCAATAATTCGATCAGTATGCTGAGGGAACACCGTAACCGACGGGGCATGACACGAGAGACACCGATTCCGTTGATCGGCATCCGGTTTGGTTTGGAGCCATAGACCCAGGACAGTTTGGAACACCGGCGAAGTCAGCGCAGTGCCATGCAACAGGGCGCCATCCACCCGACCAAAGGTTTTGAGATCCATGGTTTGCTCACGCATGCCCTTCCATTCTTCATAATGGCGGTCATGGCATTGCTTACATTGCTCAGAGGGGATAAACGTCTGTTCAATCTCTTCAATCCAGGTTTGGTCGGCTTCAGCAACCGCTGACTCGCCTTGCGCTCTGACGATTCCTACCAGACTGAGAACCAGGACGAGGCTCCCAAGCCAAACGATTGGTGGGTTCCATCTCCATACCGTTGGATGAGCAAATCGGTTCAACATTGGTAGGTCACTAATCTTGCAAAATCCGAACAAAATGAAAATTCAATCCGCCAGTGACACCCACGCCACTCATCGGTTCATAAGTAGCGACCGTAAAATTTGGCGTGGACATGGTCTTTTCCAACGCATTTCCCAAATCGACCAAGGTCCGAATTTCAAAAATATCAACTTCTTTAATGACCGCTTTGACTTTGATGCCAGATAATTCGGCAGGCGAACCCCCGATGACCGCAAAGACCACCACGCCTTCGGCCTTGTTCAGGCCAAGAAGCTCCTTAATTTCTTCATCAACTTCTCCTACGTCCACACCGAACTTCTCCGCAAGCTGGATCGCCTTTTCTGCCGTCATGGGGCTAACCGCATTAGGGTCCGACTCAGGGGTGGTAGCGAGACCTGTATGGGCGAATAAGATACACCAGAGGACCAGCAGGAACATGATGGTAGCCTGCTTGGTAGACCTCCGACCAACCTCTTTTTTAATAGCATCCTCTCGCATTATGAACCACTCTTATTGTTGACCACCGGATCGATTTGCAGTTGCATCCACGAGGCCACGGCCTTCTGTCCATTTCGCTCTTTGTTCTCCCCATTCCAAACGGCAAAGGCAATGGCTTGTAGGCGACCAGGAATCAGCATCGCCTCATTCTCCAGGTCATCTCCATCGACAGTCAGAGGCCGTTTCATCACCAGCCGCCAGAGTCCCCGTTTCCACTCTGCTTGGCCTTTAATGCGTCCTTGCCGTTCCTTACTGGTCAAGGTACTGAATCCGCCTCCGATCAGATCCTCCACTGAAGACGGTCGACGTGGGATGACTTCAAATCGACGTGGGCCTTTTCGTTCCCGCTTAGATTCCTGAGCGCGGGCTTCTCGGCGATCCACGTCGCTTTGCCAATCCGCTTTCCAATGCCAGATATTCACATAATGGTCTAACTGTCCCATACAAAAGAAGGCTGGTGCATCGCCAACCGGAAGCGCCACCGCCGCACCATCCCTAAACACTCCAGGCGTGAGCGATTCATTGACTGTGGCATCCTGCCATTCCATTAAAAATGCGACCTCTTTCCCATTGTGAATCGACCGGATCGATAACGCACGGACACTCGGTTCTGGCCAGACAGGCCGAGTAATAATTTGTCCGCTCAGGGGAAGCGGAAGCGGTGAGACTTTCTCCCACGCTGGATCCGCTGGATGATCAGGCACCTCCCCTTCTTGATAATGCGCGCGAACGACCATGCCCTGTGAACTCACTAATGGCACTTCGTACCAAGTTAAGCCAGAGAGCAGAACTAAACCCATCAGGCCCCACAACCACAGTGGCTGCATCAACAGTGCGTTGATCTGATTGAGTGCCTTATTCAAATTAAAGAACCCTTTGGATATCTCTTTACCCAACTCATTTGATGGAAACATAGATTTTCGATAGGCCATATTCAACAATACCCTGCCCCATCCCGGACAATGCTATGACTGTCATTTCATCTTACCATTTTCAATTGAGAGAACGCATAATCGAGATGACTATCCCCACATAGAATAGAAAGATTTCGAAAGTTGAGAGAAAAGGGGTTCACGGAAAAGAAGAGGGAGTCGACGATTGTGACAACAGCCACAGAAATTTGACGAATTGGTCATTCAAGGAGTGGGGAGGACTATCCCAATTTCACTCGTCGAATTTTATTTTCATTACGCTCACAAATATATAAATGCCCTTGGGAATCCAAGGCTAAGCCAGACGGCGTATTCACGATCGCCTCTGTGGCCAACAGACCATCTCCATGCTTCAACATGCCGGCGTCTTCTTTCGCCACAAAGCGAGCAGCCCCACAGCCACCCATATTTTTGTCATCATACCCACTGTCTCCATTGCCCACGACAGTGGTAATAATGCCTGTCTTGGCATCCACCTTTCGTATCCGGTGATTCATGGAGTCGGAAATATAGACATGTCCTTCTTCGTCTACCACCGCACTTTCCGGAACATTCAACATCGACTGGACGGCCAACTTCCCATCCCCATCAAACCCAAATCGACAAACTCCAGCTATGGTAGAAACCAGACCCGTCTTCATGTCGATTTTTCGTATGCGATTGGTGCCCTTATCCGTCAAGTACAGGTCACCTTGGTGATCGATATCTATGCCGACCACATCATAAAACTTACATTCCGTCGCAGGTTTTCCATCATCAAGATAGAGATCTAAATCCAATCCATCGGAGCACTTCGGACGCAACAATCCTTCGTCGTTACTAAAATCAATTCCAATCGCATCGCCAGACAACACAATGAGGTTTTGCGCGGTTAACGGACTGATTCGCTCATCATCTTCATCTGTCCAACAACCACCAATCGTCGTCACAAGACCCGTTTCAGTATCATATTTTCGAATTCGATGAGCTTGCGTATCGGCAATGTACAGGCAATCATGGCTGTCAAAGACAATGGCAGCTGGATAGGTGAGATTGACCTCTAATCCTGGACCGTCCCCATTAAATCCCCATTGTCCAGTACCTACCACTGTTGTAATAATTCCAGTTTCCGCATCGATTTTCCTGATCCGATTACTCCCAGAATCACAAACATAAAGATTATTTTTTGAATCACAGGCTACATCTAAAGGGAGATACAACCCTGCTTCAGCACAAGGACCATAATCACCGCTATAGCAGGTTTCCCCGGTTCCGGCGAAATTATGGAGGAGGCCAGTTTCCATATCAACTCGTCGAACCCGGTCAGAACCACATTCGGCAATGTAGAGGTATCGCCCTTCTCGATCAACGGTGACCTGGTTCGGAAGTGGAATGCCGGCTTTCACCGCGCGCTTCCCATCTCCCGTACTGCGAGACTTCCCATTCCCGGCAAAAGTCTCAATGACCGAAACGTCTACAGCGGTCTCTGTGCCCATTTGAATCTAATCCTCTTCTTAGCTAAAAACTGTCTAAATTGAACTATACACACTTTTTCTCAAATGCGACCTTGCCTCTCCTAGGCCTTGGCTGGTTCAGCCATGGGCTCTTGCGAAGCAGGCTGAAGCACCGCTGGTTGTGGCGCTGAGGAAGCTTCAACCGACGTCGTCTGGTTAGGCTGCGGGATTTGCTGAGTGGCTGCGGGAGGAGCGGTCGCGCGCTCTTGCGCCTGGGCTTGAGGGTCAACATCAAAAGCCTCCGCTTCATGAACGGATTGCTTAAAGCCTTTAATCGCTTTTCCAACGCCCTCACCCAATTGTGGCAATTTCCCTGCTCCAAAAATAATGAGGACGATCACCAAAATAAGAATCAATTCGGTAAACCCTAAACTTCCAAACATAGCGCATCTCCTTGCTAGGATATTACTTTTTTGCCGTTTCCCGCGAACGTTTACTAAATCGCTCTTTTAAACGATTACGTGTTTCTTCCGCCTGCTCAAACATCTTGCATTTTTCATACGTATTGATCAAATTATAATAGGCTAACGGTTCATCCGGGTTGCTTTGGACGGCATCTTCCATCACTTTCACCGCCATGTCAGGCTTCTTGAGATTCAAGGCAATCTCCATGAGCTTGAAACTCGACTCCAGATGATTGGGGTCAAATTCCAACACTTTCATATAGGCTTGCATGGCCATGTCTAAGGTATTGAAATCCGAAATTTGAGGGTCGTCCAATTTTTCGTAGACTCCCGCCAAGTTATACCACGCGATCGGATCTTCTGATGAAATCTCAATGAGTCGCTCAAAATATTCTTTAGCTTCCATATATTCCGCTCTATCATTATGCAATCGCCCGACGTTGAACAAGGCCAAGACATCATACGCATTGAGTTCCAAGGCCCGTTTGAATTGGGCAATCGCGTCATCCAACATCCCTTTGGTGCCATAAATCGTCCCCAGATTCGAATAATACATTGCCAGGGACCGATCCATTTCTACACGCAAACCTTCTGCCATTTCGATAGATTTTTTGACCTCAGATAAGGCCTCGTCCATGCGCCCTTTATTGAAGTAGAGTTCGCCTAACCGACAGCGCGCTTGAAAATCATCAGGCTCCTCACTCAGAAGTTTTTCCAGCTCGGCAATTTCCTCATCAATGGTCAATGCGCGCTCTTCAGTAGCGACATCACCAGATTGTGCGTCCATCGTTTGAATTCCAGCAGCTTGTTCTTCCATGGCAATATCCTAACTACGGTGTTTGTTCCCCGAATACGGGTCGAATTGGTTG
>Ga0224506_10002179_pt1 | contig 13513 bp, 14 predicted proteins | sample SF_Jan12_sed_USG_2_FD_169108 | JGI IMG/M metagenome (GOLD analysis project Ga0224506, IMG submission 169108) | Sediment microbial communities from San Francisco Bay, California, United States - SF_Jan12_sed_USGS_8_1 | ecosystem: Environmental > Aquatic > Marine > Sediment | place: USA... | reverse complement strand
AAGCAGGTAAATATTATGCATGAAATCAGAAATATTGCGTTTACCGGCCAATCTGGCGGCGGTAAAACGACTTTGGCTGAAAAATTGTTAATGGAGTCTGGAAACATTAACAGCTGTGGTGACGTTGAGCATGGATCAACTGTCAGTGATTTTCTGGATCAGGAAAAAACCGAAGGACATTCGCTAGAGACAAGTTTAATCGGTATAGCGTTTAAGAAAAAACGCATTCAACTATTAGACACTCCTGGAGCCGCTGATTTTAGTGGACGTGCCATGAGTATTCTACCTGCTGTTGAAACAGTCGCCGTGGTTATTGATGCTAGTGAGGGCATCGATATTTTAACTGAGCGAATGATGGATATTTCCCTGAAACGCCAAAAGTGTCGAATGATTATCATTAATAAAATAGACAAGGCTCCTGAGTTATTGGAATCACTGGTCAGTGATATTCAAGAGCGTTTTGGCAACGAATGTTTGCCTGTTAATTTACCTTCAGATAATGGCAATTCAGTAGTCGATTGTTACTTTAAGCCTGACTATGATGCTGCTGTCGACTTTGCAGATGTACAACAGATACATGATGCCTTGATTGACCAGGTTGTAGAAGTAGACGAAGAATTGATGGCACTGTACCTTGAACAGGGCGAAGAACTTAACCCAGAACAATTACATGATCCATTGGAACAGTGCCTACGAGAACAGCACCTCGTTCCTATATGCTTTACCAGTGCCAAAAATGGCGCTGGTATTTCGTTACTATTGGACACGTTGATAAACGTTATGCCAGATCCATCAGAGGGCAATCCACCGCTGTATTTAAAAGGTCAAAAACCCGCGGTAGTAGTACCTGACGCCGAAAGACACCTGTTAGCGCATGTATTTAAAGTGTCGATAGATCCATTCATGGGCCGTCTTGCTTATATAAGAATTCACCAGGGAACCCTGCGGCCAGATACGCAACTGTTTATTGGCGATAGTCGAAAGGCATTTAAAGCCAATCATCTATATAGCATTAATGGTAAAAACCGTAAGGAAATTCAACAAGCAAAACCCGGCGACATTTGTGCCATTGCAAAAATTGACGATCTTCAATTCGACCATGTTATTCATGACAACCACGAAGAAGACATGTTCCACTTGAAAACTATTGAGTTTCCACCGGCGATGTACGGGTTAACTTTGGAGCCAGTGCGCACTGGTGATGAACAAAAAATGTCAGATAGTTTGAAAAAACTGTGTGACGAAGACCCCAGTCTGCAACTGGTACATAAAGCCACGTTAAACGAAACCGTGCTTCAGGGGTTAGGTGAAATACACTTAAAAATAGCGCTGGAAAAATTATCAACGCAATTTCACTTGGAGGTTACCACCGACCAGCCTTCAATTGATTATCGAGAATCTATTACGCAACCGGCAACTGCAACCTACCGTCACAAGAAACAGTCTGGAGGCTCTGGGCAATTTGGTGAAGTTCAGATTAAAATTCGTCCCAAGGAACGAGGAACGGGATTCGAATTTATCAATAAAATTGTCGGGGGCGTTATACCTGGGCAATACATTCCCGGCGTTGAAAAAGGCATAATTCAGGCAATGGAAGAAGGTGTGATTGCGGGCTTTCCAATGCAAGACATCGAGGTGACACTATTTGATGGTAAGCATCATTCTGTTGACTCAAAAGAAATAGCCTTTTTCACTGCGGCAAAAAAAGCGTTTCAAATTGCATCACAAGAAGCTAAACCCGTCATTCTTGAACCCATAGTTGAAGTTGAGGTTCAATGTGCATCCGATCTGATGGGCGATATCACCGGTGATATCGCCAGCCACCGAGGTATGATTACCAACACAATCGCTCAATCTGGCAATAAAGTATTAATTACCGCTACCGTACCTCAGGCTGAAATGCGAGATTATGTCGCCCGAATGAAATCAATAACCAGTGGTGAAGGCAGCTTCAGACTAGAGTTTAGCCACTATGATCCCGTGCCAACAGTTGTGCAACAAAGCTTTAAAAAGAAACAGTTCGAGAACGATGAGTAAATTACTTTAGGCTATAGTCGATAGGAGCCTATGTTTCGGCTCCTGCTCTATACTTTGGTCTCAACTTAGTTAACCATAGTTTTCATAAGGTCTTATTACTGATAATCTGCCCTTTTTCTGACAAGGACAGCAGAATGAAACATATTAGCAGGCGCGTATTTTTTCTCATATTTATCTCCCTATCGTTTCCCTCACTTGCTCAAGACTGTTCAGAGTTCGGCAATAATCATTTCATGAAATGGATAGACTTTGACGCATCCTGCATTGGAATAGAAGATCTCGTTTCCAGGATAGAAGGCGAAGGGAAGTGGGAGCTAATGAATCCTGAAGGCATTAAAGACCATGTTTTAAATTATCAAAGCAAGTCAGATTCAGACATGTCACTGGAAGTTATGTTTTTAGGGTTTGGAAATAAAGGTGCAGCTAATATCGAAATAACTATGAAAAGAAAGTGCAATTCCATATTACAAAGTTTAGAAAAAATTGGTTTCCCTAAGTTTGAATCAAAATTTTATGAACTATCAGATAAACAATATTTCAATGTAGCAATAAATGTTGGAAATGAGGGGCTGTTTATATTGCCTCACGAACAAGATGGATATTGTTCACATATGACAGTTATCAGTGGTTAAAGGAGAAATTATTGAAATCCCATCAACAACAAGGACAGTTGTTGATTCTGACCGGCTTTTTTCTACTAGCTATAATGGTGTCATTATTTGCTGTATTTAAGTCTGGCTGGATGACAACGGAAAAAACACGCTTGCAAGCCCACGCTGACTCAGCGGCCTATTCTGCAGCCTTGCTTCAAGCCAGGGATATGAATTTTCAGGCCTATATGAACCGGGCCATGATCGCAAACCAGGCTCAAATTGGTCAGTCTGTTGCCATGAGTTCCTATATGCAGGTTAACCAGCAAATGTGGTACTGGTTTGAAAATATTGGTGATGTGGCACGGTTTATCCCCGGCATTGGCCCCTTTATCGAAAGAGCCACAGAAATGGCGAAAACTGTTTTTGGAGGGGTTAACAAGTTACTACAAAATTCTCTTAATGCTCTAACTAAAACAGAAAATTTGACTATCGTTGGTCTATCCACCGCATCAAAAGCCTGGCATCTTGCTACCCTGGCTTCCACGCCGGTATTCATTCATGATCTGTTAAAATTAAACGACCCGGAAATTGACGTTCCGATAATCGCTCAGGCCTGGTTTGTAAATGACCTTAAAAATAATAACGAATATTTTACTCGGGCAGACATAGCTAAAACGGAAAGGCGTTCCTTTAACGCCCGCGACCGGGTAGCATTCGACCTGTTTCGTGGTCAGGTTATCAAGGGTCAAGATACATTTACCAAAAAACGATCTCGCCGATTCTGGGAACTGGCCGTTCCCGGATATAAATTTAAATTCATACAAAAAGGAGGCACCGAATTCGGTGTCGAGCCTGGTAAATCGAGACCCTATTACAGCTGGTCTTCAGTAGATACAGTGGGTTTCTTTCATAAATGCCGATGGTTTGGTTGCCGCTGGAATCAGGTACCTGTGTCATGGGGGCGACAAGCGACCTGGCATAAAAATACATTTAGATGGAAAGAGGACAAATCTCTCTGGGATAACAATATCGGTACCAATCCCAAGGCCTGGCGTATGGTTAAAAAGCGGGATCAACTCAGAGAGGGGTTCTTTGAAGGGGTAGGCAGCTCACCTGCCAAAGTTGGACACTATAAAGTCCAGCTAGGTTCCATTAATGACGGCTTCGGTAAAACCTTTAAATCGGTAAGTCCCGGTTTGAAAGATTTCTATTACCTGAGAACAGATCGAAGATTTAAACCCTGTGGTAACAAGTCATCCGAAAACATTGAGTCTATGGGCTGCCCTATTCATATTGGGGTTACTAAACCAGTCAAACTCTATGAAGCAATGCAAGACAACAACCTGCTTGATCAGAAAACACCCTCACTCCAGGCAATTTCAGCTGGCGCTGCAGTATTTGAACCTCGTATTTCAGGATCAGGAAAACCTATAGAATTAGCTAACTTATACCACCCTTACTGGCAGCCCAGGCTGATAGAATTACCCAATGAATTATTCCGTAATCAACTTCACGTGTTGGCTAGTGGTCCCTAAATCGAACCCCTGCTCCAAGAGTGTCTATACGCACAACCTCAGCGGCTACTCGACGGGATTCAATAGTAGTATTTTGAACCCGAAGCCATATAGTCTCACCTTGATTTACTTTTTTCTGATTCCTAGCAAATAGAAGAAATGCCCCCGTATCAGATACATCCTTGGTTCTGGTTTGCCAACTTTGATCATCCAGGTCACCGACTTGAACATCGACAACAATAGGCGTGCGTTGAGATTCTCTTCGATTTGTATTCATCTCCCCTCCTATTTCACATTACGGTTTAAGTTACTTCCTGATCAGAAGCTTAATGCAGGATTTCACTGTCTGCAAAAAAGTTGCACCAACTTTGTCGTAAATTTTTGTACGATAGAAAAATATCTTCAGTTAGTACCCTCTGTGTACTGGGTAAAACTGCCATATCAACAGAGAGTTTGGTTTTAATAATTTTACGTTATATTTTATAGGCGTCGATGTAAGAAACGCTATATTTGAGGTGACTTAATAATAACCAAACTTAATGATCCCACTCTAAATCCCCATTTTGTAAGCACGGATTCATTAACGAGCATATCAGGATTGATCAAATACATTCGGTCATCAACATTTATATCTATTGAACGTTTTTTATATGGGATATTCAGCACGTAGTTCATAAAAAGCGCGTTTCCAGAAAAGTTCATATCAGCACTTCCTACAACATCATTTGCACTTGCTTTATAGTTGTTGTCTTGAGTTGGGGTTAGCGTCCATATACGACGTTGCTCTTCACCATCATCAAAAAGGAAATCTTCTTCGAGTGTTATCACACCATTACCATCACGCCTTGCTAACATGTCGACATTAAAATATCGAATTACCTTACCAGAGCGATTCTTAACTATGCCATGTGCAGTCATTGAACCATCAAAATAGTCAGCAGTTAATTTGGGCTGGTTATTGACATAATCAGTAGCCTTGACTGATGAGCAGCCAACCAGAAAAGTCGACAGCAAAATGCTCAACAAGCTGACAATCAAATTCTTGTGTTTCAATTTTGTTAAATAATTCATGCCCAAACCTCGTAATAAGTGGTCAAACTACAACAGTGAGGTCGCACAACAGTGACACACCCTGTTTTTGAACACTAATAATTGAGTAATACTCAAAGTCGAGAAATATTCAAAGGTGACACATACTCAAATTTCACATCGACATCCAGATAGCGGCCATAGGCATATTCAATATTACTAGTACCGTCAAAATGTATGAGCCTTTCATACTCCTCATATGCCAGCATAATGGGTCGAAGGACCATATTAACCAGCCAGTGTTTTGCAGATATTTGAAACCTGGCTAATGGAGACTGATTCAAAGAAGTTTTTTCAAGTTTTAGCGGAGTGAGTCCATCTTGGGATGGCGCGAGATAGCTGAGTTCCAAAGTTTTATAAGCCATCAATTCTGTCCCGTGATTTTGAAGCTCTTCATCAGCCCCATAAACCACCCTGATCTGCTCCCCTGACCAATGATTCTTCTGAAAAACTTCAGGCCTGAAAACCGCTGGATAATAACTTAATTCTTTATTATCAAACGACTGGCTATCTATATTAATGTAACGATTCTGGTGCTTACCTGGTTCAGTATAAGAATGATGTTCGTAATATAACATTCCGTTGGTTTTTAGATTCACTGCTGTAGCCAAAATATCAATCTGAACATCTGAAGATACAGCCATGGGCAACCAACAAAACAGGATAGCTGCGCTTTTGATGTTCTTCATGTAAGACAGGCTCATGAGCTTTGCCCTTTCAACTGACGTGAAAACATAAGCCCAACTGGAAACAGGATTGACCAGATAGCGCCTTCAATTAGCAAAAACTTCACACCGGTTACCAATGTGCTACCTGATAATATTGCGCCAAAGTAGTAACTAACAGGCACTGACACCAGCGCACACAAGGCTGCCAATTTAAGATGCTTAGCAAACCAAAACAATCCATGAGCCAGTGTCGTTGCGAAAGCAATCCACAAACAAACTAACCAAATTGGTGGCAACAAAACATGAGTATCCACCACGTCTATCTTGATCGATCCACTAAATATGATGTACCCCAGATTCATTTGAAGGCTATCGACTATTACTCCAACAAGGGTAAATCCAGCAATAATTAGCCATTCTTTTTTATGATCAACATAAAATACAGAATGGATACCTAAAAATAAAATCGTCGCAGCAAGGGCCAGGGTATTATTTGCCAAAATACAAACCAACCAAACCAAGTGAAATAACACTAGATTTAACCAAGGTGGCGATGCCAGCCCCCGTTCGGAATGTTCCGCTAACTCACTCATTTCAGCGCCTTAAACCGAAAATCTGGTTTGGCACAAACAAAGTGAGCGGCACTAATAGCTCTTTCTTTGAAGCCACCTTCGCAATAACACAGATAGAACTCCCACATTTTGCAAAACTGATCATCGAAACCCATTGAACGAATACGACCTATGTTATCTGAAAACCGTTCCCGCCATAATTGTAAGGTACGCGCATAGTGAGGCGTAATATCATCCACACCCACTAATTGAAGATCGGTAGCTTTTGCAACATACTGGGTAATCACTGAATTTGATGGAAGACAACCACCAGGAAAAATATATCGTTGGATAAAATCAACTGAAGTCTTGGCACGTTCATAACGTTGATCTGCTATAGTAATAGCCTGAATCAACATAAGGCCGTTTTGTTTTAGCAGATTATTACATTGGTTAAAATAACTCTGGTAATACTCGTGCCCTACCGCTTCTATCATTTCAACAGAAACCAACTTGTCATATTTGCCAGTTAACTCTCTATAATCTTGCTTTAAAACGGTAATCTGACTATCCAGCCCCGCAGCCTTAACCCGCTCTTTAGCATAATTATATTGTTCATCTGATATAGTTGTAGTGGTGACTTGGCAGCCATAATTTTTTGCGGCATAAATTGCCATACCACCCCAACCCGTTCCAATTTCCAATAAATGATCATTAGACTCCAGTTGCAGCTTTCGGCAGATCTCCTGCAACTTGAAAACTGATGCTTTTTCTAGAGAAGCTGATGTCTGAGGAAAAATAGCTGACGAATACATCATGGTCGGATCTAAAAATAATTCAAAAAATTCGTTACCCAGATCATAGTGAGCAGAAATATTTTGTTTTGAATTGGTTTTTGAGTTTCTATTCAGCCAATGGAATATTCTGGTTGATACCTTATTGAATACAGATCTTTTTTTATCAAAATCATGGGCCATGGACATATTTTGAGCCATTAACTGAACAACCTTCGTAAGGTCTGGGCTTGACCATTTCTTGGCCATATAAGCTTCGCCTGCACCAATAATCCCGCCCGTTAATATGTCGCTAAAAAAAGAAGGATCATCAACAATAATTGTTGCTGCATTATCTTCAGATGGATTTAACACTCCAAACTGGAATACGCTACCATTAAGTTCAATAACTAAATAACCACGAGTCAATGTTTTTAGTTTTGAAAATACTAGTTTGCAAGAAATTCTGTCCCCTAAATCCATCGCTGGTAGTTTTTCCATATCTATTGCTGCAATAGTCATATCAAGCCTCCTAGTTTGATTTGTGCTTAGGGTGAGAAACGAAAGGCACTCTTTTCAAAAACAATTTCATTGCCTGAAGATAAATAGCCGCTAAAACTTTCAATGTCATAAATGGATACCCCAGTAGAATTCTATTTTGTGACTTTGCGTCCATAGGAATCCTGTTCAATGTAAGTCCCGCTGCGAAAACCCGGATAGTTTCGTTTCCCATATGTTCAGAACTATTCATGGCTATTGATAGCCTCTGGTCAGGTTTGTTACTACTCCAATCGTAAAATATGTTCATTTTTTGGAATGGAGACACATGAAATTGTTTATCAAAAATAATTCGTTGCTGATCGTTTTTTTGATCACATTTAAGTACATATTGGTGTTTTTCATGCCAAGGCGTATTAGTTACTTCTAACAATAAAGCCTGCACACATTCGTTGTCGTCAAAGCAATAATAGACCGTAATAGGATTTATGTTATATCCAAACATTCGTATATTAGTGAGCATTCTAACGGGCCCAATAACGGGGTAACCCAGTTCATCACTCACCCGCTTTTGTACCGCTGTTTTTAGGTCATCGGAATCGCCAGCGAAATAGTCCGAACGCATAAAACTCACCAAATTCTTGGAGTTAAGTGACCAGAATGAACTTAGGGAAAATACCTGGTCGAGTTCGTCCAGATCCAGATAGGCCATGAATATTTGATAAGTAAACACATGATTGATGGGTACAAATCGATGATGCATCATTTGACCAACATACAGTGCACTTGAGAGCGCTTGAATTTTGGTAGTTTCATCTTTCATGACCATGATGCTCCCAAACCTTTTGCAACCCGAATACCGCTAGCACAGCCATCCTCATGAAAGCCATTTGCCCAATAAGCACCACAAAACCAGGTACGATTAGGTCCATTAATTTCTTTCCAGCGATTTTGCGCCAATACCGATTGTTCATTAAACTGAGGATGAGCATAGGTGTATCGACCTAAAATCTTATCCGGGTCTATTTTATCAGTTGCGTTTAATGTCACTACAAATGTTTTATTTGAGTTTAGTTTCTGCAACATATTCATGTTGTAACTCAGAATAGGTAGGTGATCATGTTGATCTGAAATTTGGTAATTCCATGCTGACCATGCTTTTTTGTTTTTAGGCAGAAGCGTCTGATCTGTGTGTAATACAACGTCATTACTTTGATAGGGTATAGCGCCCAAAATTTCAGCTTCTGTTTCAGTCGGGTCTTTTAACAGGCGTAGTGCCTGATTACTGTGACAAGCAAAAATAACCTGATCAAAGGTTTCTTGCTGAATTTGTTCCTGACTATCTAATCGGTCTTTAAATTGAATGGTAACGGCAGAAGCATCCCTGACAACCTGTTCAATTTGACAATTCACAATAATTTTATCGGAAAACCCCTGAGTTAAAGGCTCTAGATAACATTTTGAACCCCCTATTATTGTCCGCCATTGCGGTCTATTTTTTATGCTCAATAAACCATGGTTTTTAAAAAATCTTATAAAAAACAGTGCTGGCATGTGCAGCATTTCTTGTTCAGATTGTGACCAGATAGCACTTCCCATGGGGATAAGATAGAGATCTCGTAATTCCTTGCCATATCCCTTTTTCGAAAGGTATTTCCCAAGGGGCAAATCTGCAGGAATTTGGTCCAGATCAAGTTCGGCTATTGACGTTTTATTAAAACGAAGAATATCGAAAACCATTTTAATAAAAGAAGGTCTGAAAATATTCCGGCGCTGACAAAAAAGAGAGTCCAGATTACTTCCTGAGTACTCCAATCCACTGATCAAGTGACGAACACTAAAACTCATTCTGGTTGGCTGACTTTCAACACCTAATTGATTCATCAGACGAATAAAATTGGGATAAGTTCTGTCATTAAATACAATAAATCCAGTATCGACATTAAGTTGATTTTTACCGTCCTGAACTGATTTTGTAGCTGTATGACCACCGATACGATCTGCCGATTCAAAAACGCGAACATCATGGTCTTTATGCAACAGGTAAGCTGCGGTTAATCCGGAAATCCCAGAACCAATGATGGCAATTTTCATATCACGCTCCTATTCGGTTTCTCTACTGACAAATTGAATCGAGCCTGTCTTGGGACGACTGGATTTAACCCACAGCTTTGGAAACCAACGAATAACAGATAACAACAAACTTAACCTTTTTGGAAAAGTAAGCTGCAGTTTTCTCTGTTCCGTTCCCTTTAAAATTCTTGTCACAGCTTCAGATACCGGTTGCTTAAATGGCATTGAAAAATCGTTTAATTGAGTCAAAGGTGTAGTCACAAACCCCGGCCTTATAACGCTCACATCAATGTCAATTGGACTTAAATCAATACGAAGAGAATTAAAGAAATAATCACTCGCCGCTTTAGAGGCCCCATATGCTTCGGCCCTGGAAAAAGGCGCGTTGATGGCTTGTGAAGAAATATAAACAATATGAGGGGCTTCCGATTTCACCAAAAAATCAAAACATAGATCGATACAATTTATTTGCCCGAAAAAGTTCACATTCATCATGTTATAAACTGCATCCCATTGCATATCATTAGGATCTAAATACTGACAATCGCCAGCATTTAGAATAATTCTATCAAGATGGCTGGTTATCGATGCCAATTCACGCTTTGCCTTGGATACACTGGTTTTGTCAGTTATGTCACAAGCTACCACGTGCAAGTTTTCATAGTTGTCCAGTAACTGTTCCAAAGGTTCAAGGTTGCGGGCCAGACCAATAACAACATTTTTCTGTTTCAATAATCGCTCGGTGAGCTCGTATCCAATACCTGAACTGGCTCCGGTCACTAGTATCTTTTCCTGGGTAATCATCTATTTGCTCCACGGATGCCTTTATTAGGCTTGATTACTTTTGAATTGTTTGACCATTCTGTTTTTAATCCATCTCGTCATTAGTCCGGCAACAGGAAGGTGTTCGTAAAGCATCGCTCCGAGATCGTAGACGTCTTCGTGAAAGTATATTTTTTCATTAAATTGAATGTGGCTAATGCCTTTGACCGTAATTACGTCCGTGCCAATTTTGGGATGCTGGAAATGCATATTCCATTTAATGTAAGCTGAGTCATGGCCTATTAGTTGATCAAGGTATTCGAATCGGCAGCTGAGCAAATTATTTGTCATCTGTGAGAAATAGGCATGAAGAGAATCCAACCCCCTAATTTTGTGGACTGGATCAATAAAGAAGACATCATCTGTATATAATTTATCAATATTATTTAAATCTGCAGTCATCATATCCCAATAGAAAACTTTAAAATGATCTATAAGTTCAGATGTTTCAGTTTTAGTCATTGTTCTTTCTCCTATCAATACGATATAACTATATTGATGATTATTCGGACAGGGATGACTTTTAGATCACTTTTAAATTGTATTTTTATTGTTTTGGTAGAGGTAACCTGAAAAACCAGGCTATTTTGCAAACAAGTAAACCTATGGATAATTTATACTCCTACAATTCAAATTTAAGGTGATCCAAAAATACAGAGCCTTCGTACAAGAGGTTAAATGTTACATAATTGAAACCAAACAAGACGTGACAAAATGGAAACCAGTGTGCAGGAAAAAGCAAATAGTCAGCTTATCAATGACATCGAAGCTGTTGCTAAATATAAGGATAAACAGGCGTTTAGTCGGTTATTTGACCGTCTGGCGCCCATGATTCGTGCCTTTAGTTTAAAAGCACAACCTGGTGCAACGCTGATGGCTGATGAAGTAGCTCAGGAGGTCATGATAAAAATCTGGAAAAATGCGGCTAAGTACCGACCCGAAAAAGCGGCAGTAAGCACCTGGGTGTTCACATTAGCGCGTAATGCCAGAGTTGATTATCTTAGAAAAAATGGCCGACATCAGTCAAATATAGATCCTGACTTTCTTTGGCCAGACATTGTAGAAGAAGATTCAGATCCATTTTTTGCTCTGCAGCAACAACATTCAAAAGAGCTCATACAGGAAAACTTCAAGAAAATTCCGCACGATCAACAACAAGTGTTATCAAAGGTATTTTTAGAAGGTAAAACTCATCAAGAAGCCGCAGAAGACCTTTACTTACCCTTGGGAACGGTTAAGTCAAGGGTACGGCTTGCACTACAAAGACTTTCAGTTTTGGTCAAAAGGCATTCATTATGAACACATACCATCCTTCAACAGACCTGATTACCGAATATACCTCGGGTAGCCTGGCGCTTAGTCATAGTCTATGCGTTGCAACACATATTGAGCAATGTTCCATATGCCGTCAGAAGATGTCGGAGCTTAATCAAATTGGTGGCCTATATTTTGAGGAACAATTGCCTACAGCAGCTACTGGAGAGCATTTAGATCACTTGAAATCCAGCGTTTTCGATTTATTAGATTCACTAGTGTCTAAAAAAGATAAAGACCAATCCAAAGGGTTTCAGCCCTCTGTTAACCATAAAACAACCTATGCCATACCCAAGAGTTTGCGTCAGTTTGTTGACGAATCTTACGACAAACTGAGCTGGAGAAACGTCACTCCCTCTTTCAAGATCGCAACTCTTTGCATGGAAAATGGAGCTGAAGTCACACTCACCAGAATAAAGGCTGGCGGTAGAGTGGCGCATCACAAGCACAGCGGTAATGAGATCACTCTGGTATTAGAGGGTAGTTTCTCGGATGAATCAGGCATTTATAAAAAAGGAGATTTTATTTTACGTGACTCAAAAGATGCCCATAAACCGGTAGTGACTAAAGATGCTGAATGTATTTGCCTAACCGTTTTAGAAGGGCCAGTTCAATTTACCGGATGGTTCACGCGTTGGTTAAACCCTTTATTGAGGAAACGACACCCGATAATTAGTGGATAAAAACACGGGCTCTTCGTTTTTTATAATCGATATCAAAAGGTCCCCGATTAAACACATCGGGGACGACCTGTAGAGAGCCGGGATGAGAGTCTTGCACTTAGTTTACTGTCCTGTACTCTGGTTAGAGATCAGGTTTTCAAATGTATTTACTTTGTCTTGAACCCGTATGACCAATACTATATAGGGATTCTTTAAGGCTTAAAGTAAAAGAATTCTGGCTAGGGATCAGCCCAACAAGCCCGCATCTACCTTACGAAAGTTTATAACCAGTTGTAGCAGGATCTAGGGAAATTGGGGTCGCCTATTCTTAATTGCAAACAGGCTGCTTACACAAATAGTCGACTAACAACTCTCTATCTTTTGCGGAAAGTATCGAAGTTCCATAATCAGTAACTTCGGTCATCGATCCTCCGACATAATCACCATCCGGTAACATACCTGCAACAAATAGATATTTCAGGTCTGCTTCAGTCCAACCGTTTTCCAACAACGTCTGAGTTCGAATATCCGGAGCTGCATTATCGTCTGGTAGCCGGGAATTTCCCTGAAAGCGTCTGGACAATTTAAGGCCACCTAACAAGTTTCGGGGGGTGTGACATTCTCCACAGTGCAATACATGCTCAGCTAAATAAGCGCCTCGATCTTCTGGATTTACGTTATGATTTTTTAAAAACAGTAATCGCCACCCTTTTAACAGGGGCCTTCATAGGACACCCAACTTAGTACTTGCTTTACCATCATATAAAAGGCACATTAAATAGAAGGATTTACCAACTCGATTTCACGGATGGAAATCATTATGCCAAAGCCCAGGTCAACTCTGGTGTCACTTGATGCCACACCTTATTACCATTGCGTTTCTCGCTGTGTTAGAAAAGCATTTCTTTGTGGAACAGAC
>Ga0224506_10002178_pt1 | contig 13516 bp, 14 predicted proteins | sample SF_Jan12_sed_USG_2_FD_169108 | JGI IMG/M metagenome (GOLD analysis project Ga0224506, IMG submission 169108) | Sediment microbial communities from San Francisco Bay, California, United States - SF_Jan12_sed_USGS_8_1 | ecosystem: Environmental > Aquatic > Marine > Sediment | place: USA... | reverse complement strand
TTTCGCGTGCGTTCATTTATTTTTTTGTTTCCATAAATCCATAAATGTTTTGCCCGTTGGTGCGGGAAAATCGCGGCCGTCGGTCCACCCGCCAAGAAACGGCAACCATGAAAAGCGCGTTCGTTTGCCGGCAAACATTTTCCATGCCCTAACCTTGAAGCCGGCAATCGAATGATAAAGTTTTGGTTTTGTTGCAACAAAGACCCACGCCCCAAGCCCGATTTTTGCAAGCAGGCTTTGTTTACCCGCATCATATGAGCGCACCCGATGGCGGCGCAAAAGTTTTGGCAACGGAATGCGCACCGGGCAAACCGCTTCGCAGCGCCCGCACAGTGTTGAGGCATCGGGCAGGGTGTGGGCTTCATCCATGCCGACCATTAGTGGGGTCAAGACCGAACCGATGGGGCCGGGGTAAACCCAGCCATAGGCATGCCCGCCGACCGAACCGAACACCGGGCAATGGTTCATGCACGCCCCGCAACGAATGCAGCGCAGGGCTTCGGAAAATTCACTGCCAAGCGTGGTCGAGCGCCCGTTATCAAGCAACACCAGATGAAATTCTTTCGGCCCGTCAAGGTCCGGCGTGCGCTTGGGCCCGGTGAAAAAGGTCGTATAAACGGTGATGTCTTGCCCAGTGGCCGAGCGTGCCAGCACGCGAAGCAGGGTTGATGCGTCTTCTAATGTGGGAACAATTTTTTCAATCGAACTAAGCGCAATGTGCACCGGCGGCAATGACTGGGTCAAATCGCCGTTGCCTTCGTTGGTTACAATTAACGCGCTGCCGGTTTCGGCGATTAGCATATTGGCGCCGGTTATGCCGACATCGGCATTGATAAAATCATCACGCAAAATTTCGCGTGCTTCATTTAATAATTGTTTGGGTTCGGAAATATCACGCCCGCTATCAAGGTTTGTGTGGTGTTGGCGAAATACATCTTCGACTTCGGATTTGGCAATATGAAACGCCGGCGCAATTATGTGGCTGGGCGGTTCGTTTTTAAGTTGCAAAATATATTCACCCAGATCGGTTTCAACCGCACGAATGGCATGTTGTTCAAGATAATGATTAAGACCAATTTCTTCCGACACCATGGATTTTCCCTTGGTGACGGTTTTGGCGTTATGGTCTTGGCAGATTTTTAAAATTATTTCGCGTGCATCATTTGCGCTGGCGGCCCAATGCACTTTGCCGCCTGCGGCGATTACGTTTTGTTCAAATATTTCCAGATAAGCATCAAGATTTTTTAAAACGTCGGATTTAATTTCTTTTGCCCGGTCGCGCAAAATATCGAATTCGTCCAAACGGTCCATCGCGTTTTTGCGTTTTTGTTGGAACCCTTCGCGGGTAATGCGTGAAAGTTGGGTTTGTAGATTTTTATCCAACAAGGCATCGTGCGCGTTTTCGCTAAAATTATGACAGGTCGGTTTGTCATAGGTAAAAAGATTATTGGGCGCGCCTGACATTATTTTTCCCCCGCGCCAATGGGGGCAACGTTTGCCATTCCGGCCAATATTTCGGCAATGTGATAAACTTTTATGTTTTCCCCCCGGCGTGAAAGCCTGCCTGCCATGTTTAACAAACAACCCAAATCGCCACCCAATAATGTATCGGCGTTGGTTGTTAAAATATCATCAGATTTTTTATCAACTATGGCGGTTGAAATTTCACCCAGCTTAACCGAAAAAAGCCCGCCAAAACCGCAACAGGTTCCGCCTTCGGATAATTCTTTTAAATTAAGGCCGGAAACATTTTGTAATAATTTTCGTGGTTGTTGTTTGATGCCCAGTTCACGCAAGCCCGAACATGAATCGTGATAAGCACAATCACCATCATAGCTGACGTCCGTTTTGTTCCACCCGCCAACGTCTGCTAAAAATGTTGTTAGTTCGTACGTGCGTGCCGCCAAATTTTCGGCCAGGGGTTTGTATTTTGCATCATCTTTGAAAAGTTCAGGATAATGTGCCACCACCGTTCCGGCACATGAACCAGACGGGGTTACCACATAATCATAACCTTTAAACGCATCTATCAGTGTGCGTGCAACTTTTCTGGCATCGTCCAGTGCGCCCGAATTAAGTGCAGGTTGGCCACAACAGGTTTGCCCATCGGGCACAACCACATCGGCACCAATTTCACCCAACAATTTAACAGCAGCAAAACCGATGTTCGGGCGCATGGCATCCACCAGACAGGTAACAAAAAGTGCGACGGTTTTGTTTTCGGGTAGCATTTAGTGCCTTATTGTTATTGCTGTTGTTGTTATTGCGGCAAAAGCGATGTCGGTAACAAAATAAAATATTTTCCCGCACGCTTCATGTTGCCGGCCATTTTTCGGGCGTTTGCCCCTGTGCCAAAAAATATGTCACCCCTGACCACGCCCTTAATGGCGCCACCGGTATCTTGGGTTATCATCAGGCGATTAAGGGGTTTTTTGCCGTCAAGCGGATCAATGGTTTCAACCCAGATGGGCGCGCCCAGCGGCAGATAGCGCCTATCAATGGCGAGCGAGCGCTCAGGCGTCAGGGCAACACCGGCCGCCCCAATCGGGCCGGGGCCGGAAAGTTCCCTGAAAAATACAAACGACGGGTTTTCATGCAATAGCTTGCGCCCCTGTTCGGGGTTTTGTTTCACCCACTCAGAAATTGAATCCATGGTAAGGCGGTCTGCCGGAATTTCGCCCCGGTCGATTAACACCCGCCCGATTGATTTATATTCCCGCCCGTTTTTTCCGGCAAAGCCAAGGCGCAAAACGGTTCCATCACCAATGCGCACCCGGCCCGAGCCCTGGACGTGCAAGAAAAATGCTTCGACCGGATCTGCAACCCAGGCAATCGGTTTAAGCTTTGCCCCCGATGTTCCGTTTTCGATTGCGCTGCGCGGGGCGTATGGTTTTAACCTGCCATTTTCGACCCGGCCCCAGATTGTATTGCCGGCCAGATCTTCATTAAAATCGCCCAATGATGCGCTAACCAAATCATCCGGCCGGGCATAAAGCGGGGTTTGGAATGCGCCGCCCCGGGCAAGTGCGCCCGCGAGTTCGGGTTCAAAATATCCGGTGAATAAACCATCTGGATTGGAATTATCCATCACAAGATAGGGCATAAACCAGTTTTCAAAAAATTGCCTAGCATCATTTGTGGATGGTGATTTTATTTTTTCTGCCGCCCGGCACGCGCCAACCCAATCGGCCGCCACCCCACCGGTTATTTTTGCGCTGGCGGCAACGGGTGAATTGGGTGACATTTTTTTTATTCGTTGGCACGACAACACGAACGCGCTTAACGCGGTGCGCCTGTCATCAGCGGCCCAGCCGTTAAGTGCGGAAAAAGTGCTGGGTTGTAATTTGACCTCTGCTTCTTTTTCTTTTTCAGGGGTAATTGTGGTTGGGGCTTCGGGTTTGCTTAAAAATTTTGGCGGGGCACATGCGGCCAATAAAAGCACCGCGCCCATAACAATATGGCGGGGAAATTTTAAAGCCGGTTTCACAGTTGTTTTTATTGCCACCTGTTTTGGCCCCCAAAGGTTACGATGATTGGCTAATCAAGCGTACCGGTTGCAACCAACGCCCAGTTAGGATCGCGCGAACGGGTGTTGCGTGAAAATGTCCAAAAATCCGTTACCTTCTCCACCCGGGCGGGGTCGCCTTCGATTACCGTGCCGTCTTCGTCACGCAAGGCGCTTATTTGTTCGCTTTCAAATTTTACCGTAACAAATGCATCGCGCTCTTCCATATAGGCTTCGACCAATTGGGCGGTGCTGATGCCAACAAGGGTTTCTTCCAGGGTTTGGTTTTTTTCTTCGCGTTCACGAATTGCCTGGGAAAAATTTGCGAATACTTCTGCGCTTAATAACGGCTTCAACGCTTTTTCGTTTCCTTCACAATAAAATGACAAAATCATTTCAAACGCCATTTTAGAGCCATCAACAAATTCCCGCACCTTAAACGATGGATCGGCATTGACTATGGCGATTATGCCATCTTTAAGCGGGCCCGGTTCAAAGCTATCTGCTTCGTTTGTCGGTGCCACATCAATATCAACCGCGGGCGTTTCATCGGCGCGAGCTTCAGGTAGGCGAATTACATTGTCTTCACGGTCTGCGCGATCATCGTGCCTGTCTGCACCACCAAAGCCTGCGTCGCGTTCGGATTTGTTGTTGTCGCTGTTGCCATCGAAACCATCGCGCCCGCCCAGCATTGAACGAAGCCGCAAAACAAGAAAAACTGCGATCAGGGCAAAAAGTATTATGTCGAAATATTGCATGTTGTGTTCTCTGGGGCTCCGCTGGTGATGTGGCTATTTTGGCCTTGATAGCACTAAACAGGTTAAAGGTGCAGTTGAAATGGGGCAATAGTTGGATGATGTAAAGCCCTGGCGTGCTTTGTGGTTATATATTTTTTTCCCGGTGGTTGCACATATATGGTTTAGGCTTAAATAAGCTTAATGTGAAGCAAGGGGCAAGCTTTGGGTTTACTCATTTTAATATTGCTAATTGGCGTACCGCTGGTCGAAATAAGCCTGTTTATCAAGGTTGGTGGTATTGTCGGCGGCTGGACGACCGTGGGCCTTATTGTGCTGACCGCGGTGGTCGGCCTGACAATAGTCCGCGCCCAGGGCTTGGGCATTATCAACAAATTAAACCGCGATATGGCTTTGGGCGCATTTCCGGTGGGTGCGGCGTTTGAGGGGATAGCCCTGTTTATTGCCGGTGCCTTGTTGATTGTGCCGGGGTTTATGACCGATGCCTTGGGTTTTTTGCTTTTAATTCCGCCACTTCGCAGGTTTTTGGGCGAAAAGCTGGCACCAAACGTGCATTTTCAGGGCTTTTCTGCCCATGCCCACACCCATACCGCGGGCCGGGGCGGACGGGGCGGGCAAAGTGGGGCCCCGGGGCCAGAAATATTGGGTGGTGGTAGCGGTGACGGGGGCGAGACAATCTCCACCAGCACCACCAGCGGCATAATAATTGAGGGTGAATTCAGCGAAATCAAAGACCCCGACACCGCCCAAGACGGTGATGACGTTGCGAATAACAACAATACATGATAACCAAAATCAAAATTTTGCCACCACCCCAACCTGACAACACCAGCCTGACAACAAAGGAACAATTTAATGGCCGATAGCAACAAACCAGATGGCGCAAACGCCGGGCCCATCGTTATCAGCGGACAATACATCAAAGACCTTTCGTTTGAGGCCCCCGGTGCGCCGACAATTTTTGCTAAGCTACAAAGCAACCAACCCGAACTAAACGTCAGTGTTGATTTGGGCGTGGCAAAGATGGACGGCTCAGACAACACCTATGAGGTAACAATAGTTCTGGGTGCCGATATGAAGGTTGGCGGTGAGGTCGGGTTTGTTCTGGAATTAAAATATGCGGGCGTATTTACCTTAAATATTGCCGAAGAACACATTGGTGCGGCGCTGATGATTGAATGCCCGCGCCTGTTGTTCCCCTATGCCCGCAACATTATATCGGACGTAACGCGCGATGGCGGGTTTGTTCCGCTGACGTTACAGCCCATAGATTTTGTTGCCCTGTACCAAAAGCGCCAAGAAACCTTAGCCCAAGAAAACCAACCGGCACCAGGCGCTTAAAAACGTGCGAATTTAATTAAACATCAATTACGCCAAATAGGGTTTTCCAGCGTATCAACAAATGCTGTCCATGCGGCTTCTTCTTCGGCGCTGGGGGCAAACGTTCTGGGTTGGCGCTGGGCGCGCGGTTCGTTGGGGTTGGCGCCCGCAACCACCAGCCCATTGGTTTCAAGACCAAGATTGGTTTGCCGCCCGCCGGTTAATTCTAAATAAACATCGGCCAACAAGCGCGCATCAAGCAACGCGCCATGCAATTCACGATTAGAATTATCAATATTAAAACGCCGACAAAGGGCATCAAGGTTAGCCGGTGCGCCGGGAAATTTTTTTCTGGCCATGCGCACGGTATCGGTTGTGCGCTCCATCGCGATCGGTTCCTTGCCGACAAGAGCAAGTTCGGCATTGATAAAACGCATATCAAATTCGGCGTTGTGAATTACCAGCTGGGCCGTACCGATAAATTCTAAAAATTTATCTACGGTTTTGGCAAACACCGGATGGGTGATTAAAAATTCTTCGCTTAGGCCATGAATTGCTTTTGCTTCTTCGGGCATGTCGCGTTCGGGGTTTATGTATTGGTGAAAAACATTTCCGGTGGCAACCCGATTGATCATTTCAACACAACCGATTTCGACGATGCGATGCCCGGCCTTGGGGTCGAGCCCGGTTGTTTCTGTATCAAGTGCTATTTCACGCATAAAATTATTTTCCCCAGTGTGGCCCCCACGCGCGGGCAGGAATTTTGTTCATTACTTTTATCATCTCTTTCACCTGACGCAAGCTTTCACCCCGTCCGGCCCGGGTGGATATTACAAAATCCGCCATTTGGCATTTTAGTTCGGGCGATAATTGGTTGCTTTCAATTGCATCCAAACGGGCGTCGTTCATGCCGGGGCGCACCAACACCCGTGGGCGTTGTACAAATTTTGGCGCATATACACAAACAACAAAATCTGTTTTTGTTTCCCCGCCGGTTTCAAACAACAAAGGAATATCTAACACCAACAAACTGGTGCGCCTGCGGGCGTGATGGGCAATAAAATCTTTTTGCATTTTTTCGACTAGTGGATGAAGGATGGATTCAAGTTCACGCAATTTTTTAACGTCGTTAAAAACAATGTTGCCAAGTTTGTTTCTATCTATTGCGGGTTTTGTTTTTGTGTTAATGCCAACGTCGGGAAATTTTTTTAAAACCGCACCCACTGCCCCGCCATCAACCCCGAGCAATTTATGAACCGCTTTATCGGAATCAAAAACCGGAACGCCAAAATAGCGAAACGCCATAGCGGCCCAGGTTTTTCCCATACCGATGCCGCCGGTTAAGCCCAATACCACAGGGCCCGAATAGCTTCTTGCGCCCGATGCGCCGTTCATTATTTGCTGCCTTTTAAAGCGTGTAAAACGTGGGCGCGAAGTTCATCGCTAACCTTTGCGTCCACGCCAAACCATAACTTGAAACCGGGCCTCGCCTGATGCAGTAACATCCCAATACCATCAACCACTGCAAAGCCGTGTTCTTTCGCATTTTTTAAAAGTTTGGTTTCAAGCGGATTATAAACAATGTCGTTTACAACCGCATCGGGGGCCAATCGATCAAGCGAGATTTCAAGTTCGGGCTGGCCCTTCATCCCTAGTGTTGTGGTGTTGACCAAAAGCCCGGCCTCGGTCAATGCGGCGGTGCGATGGTCCCACGGAACTATTGCAATATCGCCATCCCAATGGGGCGCCAAATCCATCGCCAGCGCTTCGGCGCGTGCGCCCGAGCGATTAATGATGCGAACTTCGGGTGTGCCCGCGCCCAACAACGCGCCAACAACACTGCGCGCAGCCCCACCGGCGCCCAACACAACGGCCGGGGATTTGGTAAAATCAAAATCTGGCGCGCCTGATTTTAAATTTTCGATAAAACCAAAACCATCGGTGTTGAGACCAAAAAGTTTACCGTCATCTTTCACCGCAATCGTATTAACCGCACCAATGCGCGCCGCCATTTCATCTGTTTCATCAACAATCTTCAAGGCCGCTTCTTTATGCGGAACGGTTATATTGACACCGGCAAAACCATTTTGCCCAAGGGCCAGCAATTCACGTTCAAGGTTTTTTGGTTCAACCGCGATGCGTTCATACGTTCCATTTATTTTAAAATGGTCCAGCCAAAAACCGTGGACCAACGGTGAAAGGGAATGATCAACCGGCCAACCCATTACGCCGGCCTTTATTATTTTTTCCCCGCTCATGCTTGCTCCAACCGTTTGCGGTGCAATTGAATAATTGTCGCCGCCGTTTCTTCGACCGATTTGCGGCTTACATCAATAACCGGCCAACCGTGTTTTTTATAAAGTGCGCTGGCGTTGCGTATTTCTTCGGCAACCGAATCCGGGTCAACGTAATCGGTTTCTTCGTGCTGGCCGTTTACTTCCAAACGCTGGCGACGAATTTGCACAAGACGCTTGGGATCTTTGGTCAGACCAATTTTTAATGGCCGTTCGGCAAACACCGCTTCGTCTGGAACCTGTATTCCCGGTGTAACTTGAATGTTGGCGGCCTTTAGCCCGTGGTTGGCCAAATAAATACAGGTGGGTGTTTTTGATGTACGCGATACACCAAACAAAATTACATCGGCCTGTTCAATGTCGCGCACCGATTTGCCATCGTCATGCGCCAAGACATAATGGATGGCATCTATTTTTGAATAATAATCTGCGTCCATTACATGTTGGCTACCGGGGCGCGCGGTCTGCGCGGTACCGAGATAATTCCCCAGCTGGCTAAGAACCGGATTTAACAAATCAATACACGGTACTTTTAAATTACGGCATCCCTGCACCAGCTTTTCACTAAGGTGGTCATCGACAATGGTAAAAATTACAAAGCCCGGATTTATTTTTATATTATCAAGCACCTCTTGAACCTGTTCATCGCTGCGCACCATCGCCCAGGTATGTTCTTCGGCCGCAGCTTCGGGAAATTGTGCCAAGCACGCGCGCGCCACGACCTCTAGGGTTGCGCCGGTAGAATCGGATACCTTGTGAAACTTAAATTTTCTCATTTTTTGATTTTTTCCCGATTTTTTACCTGTTGGTGGTGTGGGTATGAATTGTGGAAAAGTGGTGTACTTAATAAATTATGGTTTTTTTATACCCCAAGAGCACTATTTCGCCCTCAGGCCATTTTCATATGTATAACATTTTACACTTTTGCAAAAAACCTGTGTGTGGGTGGTCTGGTTTGGTGCTTTTCCACATTATACCCATGATTATATCACTATTTCCGCCCCCATTTGCGAACCCTTGGTTTGCACGCCGTGCGGGGTGGTTTACCCTATATTTTTTGCGCTGGTGTGGTGGTTCAATCCACCATTTTTTTACCTTTTCCCGCCAATTATTATCTGGTCACCGTCTTTGTGGGGTGTTGGCCTAATAAAATGTGGAAAACAACAATCCCCGTTATTTTGGCTACTACAACTACATCCAAAAATTTATATATATAAATATATATATTGATAAGAGGTGTGTTGATTATTCAAAACCTGATAAAACATTACCCATCATGACAAAAAGATTCATCCAAGCCCTTGAGGGCAAGACCCTGACCCCGCCCCCGTTCTGGCTGATGCGCCAAGCCGGGCGTTACCTGCCGGAATACATGCAAACCCGGGCAAAATCTAAAAATTTCTTGAATTTTTGTTATTCGCCGGATCTGGCGGTTGAAGTAACCCTGCAGCCGTTACGCCGTTACGCCATGGATGCGGCAATTTTGTTTTCCGATATTTTGGTTATCCCCGACGCATTGGGCCAAAAGGTTGAATTCAAAGCCGGCGAAGGGCCCCAGCTTGAACCAATCAGGGATGAAGTGGCCTTAGAAAAATTAGACAGCCAACTAGATGGATTTCATCAACACCTAGCCCCGGTTTATGAAATTTTACGTCGGCTTTCGCGTGAAATACCAAATGAAACCGCATTAATCGGATTTGCCGGTGCGCCGTGGACGGTGGCAACCTATATGGTTGAAGGCAAGGGTTCAAAAAATTATGAAATAGTTCGCGCGGTTGCTTTGGACAACCCAGATTTTTTTCAACGCCTAATAGATATTTTAATTGAAGCAACAGCAAGCTACCTGATTGAACAGGTTAGAAACGGGGCCGAGGTTTTGCAACTGTTTGACAGCTGGGCGGGTGTTTTATCGGAAAATGAATTTCGCCGTTGGGTAATTGAACCGAATGCAGAAATTGTTTCGCGGGTTAAAAAAGTTCACCCCGATGTTAAATTTATTGGTTTCCCCCGCGGGGCCGGGCCGCTTTACGTGGACTTTGTAAAACAAACCGGCGTCGATGGTGTAAGCATAGATCAATCAATTCCGCTTGAATGGGCGCGCGATAATATTCAGCCACTTGCTACCGTGCAGGGCAACATGGATAACCTGTTATTGGTTGCCGGTGGCGATGCAATGGAAAAACAAATTCGCCACATTATTGATGTGTTGGGCAAGGGTCCTTTCATTTTTAATCTTGGTCATGGAATTGTTCCACAAACCCCGCCGGAAAATGTTCAACGCTTGGCAGATATTATTCACGGCTATAAATGAACGAACAAAACACAGCACAAAAAATTGCAGTGGTACTGTTTAATCTTGGCGGGCCAGACAGCCTTGATGCGGTTAAGCCGTTTTTGTTTAATCTGTTTAACGACAAGGCAATCATTTCATTGCCCCAGCCATTGCGCTGGTTTTTGGCTAAATTAATTTCAACCAGACGCACGCCTGTTGCCCAAAAAATATATAACGAAATCGGTGGGCGTTCGCCCATTGTTGAACTAACCAACGCACAAAGTGCGGCGCTGGAAAAAGTTTTGCAAAACACTTTGGGTGCAGCAGAAACAAAAGTGTTTGTTGCCATGCGCTATTGGCGCCCGTTTGCGAACGAAACCGCGGTTGAGGTTAAAAATTTTAACCCAGATAAAATAATTCTTCTTCCGCTTTACCCACAATATTCAACCACAACCAGCGCATCATCAATCGCTGAATGGAAAAAGGTTGCCCATCGCGCGGGCATTAAGGCCGAAACAAAAACAATTTGTTGTTGGCCGGTTGATCCGGGGTTTATTACGGCGCAAGCAAAACTTTTGGTTGATGCAATTTCTCAGGTTTTGGCATCAACGCCCGACAGTTTTGTTGAGGTTTTATTTTCCGCCCACGGTCTGCCCAAACGCACGGTTGAACGAACCAGCGACCCATACCCCGAACAGGTGATAAGGGGTGCCGAGGCAATTGTTAGCGCGCTATACAAAATTAAACCGGAATATAAAAATAAATTTAGCTGGCAGGTAAGCTATCAAAGCAGGGTTGGGCCATTGGAATGGATCGGACCGGCCACCGAAGACGAAATAAAATTGGCCGGGCAACGCAAAGCATCATTAGTGGTGTTGCCGATTGCTTTTGTTTCCGAGCATTCCGAAACGCTGGTCGAGCTGGATATCGAATACCGCGAAGTTGCAATTAAGGCCGGAGTTAAAAATTATATTCGCGTGCCCGCAGTTGGTACCCAGCCGGATTTTATAAACGGATTAGGTGGTCTTGTTGCGGCCGCATTGCAATCACCATGCAACCCCATGCCGGGCAGCGGTTGCAATAAACCGTGTGAAGATAAAACCGGGGCTTGTCCACACGCCATTAGTGGGTGATACTTTGGCGCGTTAATTGATAAACAGGAACAAAACACATGCTTGAGGGAAATGCCTATTTGTGGGTAAAGGCGCTACACATCATAGCGGTCATTGCGTGGATGGCCGGGCTTTTGTATTTGCCCCGCCTTTTTGTCTATCACACTGCCACTACCCGTGGCTCACAAGCATCCGAAACGTTCAAGGTGATGGAACGGCGTTTGCTAAGGGCCATAATGAACCCGGCGATGATAGCAAGCTGGGTGTTTGGTCTGTGGCTTTATGTATCTTACGGTGACCTTTCCGATATTTGGATACACATCAAATTGGCGCTGGTTATAGCCATGAGCATCGCCCACGGGCTAATGGCCAGATGGCGCAAAGATTTCGAACAAGACCGCAACGAGCGCCCGGACATATTTTACCGTATCGCCAACGAGGTCCCCACCGTGCTCATGATAATAATCGTCATTTTGGTGGTGATTAAGCCATTTTAGTCAATAATTGGCTGATATTAAGGGTAGTTTTGATAGCGAAATGATATTATTTCATACTATTTCTGGCCCGTCATGTACTGTGGGGCGCGGTTGAAAATCGCTTACACGATAACGCGCGCAACTTCCCCTTTGACACAAAGCCACAGTTAAGTTAATGATTTTTCTAACAAGCGGCCCTTCTCTGGGCTCATAACGCCTCCGCAACACAAATTCCCTATATAATTCCCTATATAAAAATTTCCAACCACCGCCCGCTTCGGGCCACACCCCCCCAAACCACCAGCCAAAAAACATTTCCATCCCACAGGCCAAAACCACAACAAAACAAGTGAACAGAGCAAATGAACCTTAAAGAACTAAAACTTAAACCCCCCGCAGAACTTCTTTCTTTCGCCGAAGGGCTTGGCATTGAAAATGCCAGCTCGCTGAGAAAGCAAGACATGATGTTTGCCATTTTGAAAAAGATGGCCGAAGACGGAACCGCCATATACGGCGACGGGGTGTTGGAAGTACTGCAAGACGGATTTGGTTTTTTACGCAGCCCTGAGGCAAATTATCTGCCCGGCCCCGATGACATTTATGTTTCCCCAAGCCAGGTGCGCCGTTTTGGTTTGCGTACCGGCGATACGGTTGAAGGCGAAATTCGCAGCCCCAAAGAAGGCGAGCGCTATTTTGCTTTGTTGAAATTAAACACCATTAACTTTGAAGACCCGGGCGCAGTAAAACACCGCATCAATTTTGATAACCTGACCCCGCTTTATCCTGATGAGCGTCTGGTTATGGAAATAGATGATCCGGAAAAAAAGGATTACACCTCGCGCATTATGGATTTGATTACGCCAATCGGCAAAGGCCAGCGCGCACTTGTGGTGGCACCACCGAGAACCGGTAAAACCGTAATGCTACAAAACATTGCCCATTCGGTCGAAGCCAACCATCCGGAATGTTATTTGATCGTTTTGTTAATTGATGAACGACCCGAAGAGGTAACCGACGTTTCGCGCTCGGTCAAAGGCGAGGTTGTTTCATCTACCTTTGATGAACCGGCATCGCGCCACGTGCAAGTGGCCGACATGGTAATTCAAAAAGCCAAACGTTTGGTTGAACACAAGCGCGACGTTGTTATTTTGCTGGATTCAATCACCCGCTTGGCCCGTGCCTACAACACCGTTGTTCCCAGTTCGGGCAAGGTTCTAACCGGCGGCGTTGATGCCAACGCATTACAGCGGCCAAAAAGATTTTTTGGTGCCGCGCGCAACATCGAAGAGGGCGGTTCGCTAACCATTATTGCCACAGCCCTTATTGAAACCGGATCGCGCATGGACGAGGTTATCTTTGAAGAATTTAAAGGTACCGGTAACTCGGAAATTATTCTTGATCGCAAGGTATCGGATAAGCGTATCTTCCCGGCAATCGACGTAACCAAATCCGGCACCCGCAAAGAAGAATTGCTGGTTGATAAAGCGGCGATGAACAAAATGTGGATGTTGCGCAGAATCTTGATGCCCATGGGCGTAACCGACGCGATGGAATTTTTGATTTCCAAATTAAAAGAAACCAAAAACAACGCAGACTTTTTTGATTCAATGAACACTTAAATATTTGTTATCGGGCAAAATAAAAGCGGGGCCTTTGGGGGCCCCGCTTTTTTGTTTGTTGGCTTTGGTTTATTTAGTTTTTACCGCCGCCTTTACCGTTGCCGCCTTTGTTGCCACCGCCGCTTTTGCCGCCAGCGGAACTGCCGCGGTCGCTGCTTTTGCT
>Ga0224506_10002177_pt1 | contig 13521 bp, 15 predicted proteins | sample SF_Jan12_sed_USG_2_FD_169108 | JGI IMG/M metagenome (GOLD analysis project Ga0224506, IMG submission 169108) | Sediment microbial communities from San Francisco Bay, California, United States - SF_Jan12_sed_USGS_8_1 | ecosystem: Environmental > Aquatic > Marine > Sediment | place: USA... | reverse complement strand
GCAAATGCATCTTATTACTTATTAATATGCTGTTGTACTCTCATAGATGAAAATACCATCAGCTGCATCATATTTCCATGATCCAGCTAAAGTATAATCAACATCAGCACCAATTTTAACAAAACCACTCGCAGGCCCAGCGATACGCGTAAAATCACCAGTACCTTTTTTTGTTTGATAAGCACCACGGTCATTATCCAATAAAACACCTAATGCATTCTCAGATTCTTTTGTTGCAGCCCAAGATGTACTATTATTATCTGTACCGATACTCACACCATAAGGAAATCCAGCACTTGAAAGACTGTTTGCATCTTTTGCCGTAGAATTACCATCATACGTAAGTTTAGTACGAGATCCTGTACTTAATACAACATCAACTATTACATCTGCACTTGGACGTAAAACTCTACGACTTTGAATAAGGTTTAACTTACTCTGTGCAGATTTCATACCTGCTTTTTCTGATACGGCAAGAGCGTCATCTTGAACCCCGCCCATACTTGTCATAGCAACTGCTGCCAAAATACCTAAAATAACAATAACGAAAACCAGTTCGATCATTGTAAAACCTAATCTTTTCATAGGAGATCCTTTAAAATTAAACTTTCAGTCTCTGTGCCACTCTTGTGACGAAACCTAAGATTTTATAATATGGGATTATAACTTTAGAGCTACTGAATATCTAACTTTAGAATACTATTTTTCACTTCTTTTTTTAACTGGTAATGTTCGTAACTCTTTTTCACGAAGGCTTGAAGTAGTTGCTTGATCTCATTGTTGGATTCCATATTGAAATTGTGCGAGAGTTCTGGTAGAAATTCTGCCGCAAAGCTTTCGTCCAGATCAATATCAAAAAGACTTCCACCAATCTTGAGACGGACCTTATCATCCATTGTCGATCGCAGACTCTAATTTTCTGATGATCTCTTCCACTTCCATCTCATCAATTCCACCCACCTGAGCATCTTCAAGGTTCTCAAGTTTGATCATTGCCTCATGTAATTCATTTTTTGCCCCACTTAGCTCTTCTCTAAGCATCGCATTTTCAGCTTTAAGACTTTCATAACGCATCACTAAAAGATCAATGCGTGAGTTTAAAAGTTCGGCAAGGTTTTTACCTTCCATGGTATCCCTTTTGTCAAAAAATATCTTCTTTTTTCTTATGTTGCTATAATTTTATCACAATAGCCCATGGCTTTACTATTAAATGGCGCATAGCCTAACAGTTTTAGTCAAGCACGCTATAATTAAAGACAAATATATCAATGTATTTATATAAAGAAGATTTTAGGGGAAGTTTTGGCCATTTTCAAAGTAAAAAGTGACTACGAACCTGCAGGGGACCAGCCCACTGCTATCAAAACGCTTACGAAGTCCATAGGTGAAGAAAAAAACCAGTATCAGACCTTGCACGGTGTCACAGGTAGTGGTAAGACCTACACCATGGCTAAGACCATTGAGGCGACAGGATTACCCACACTGATCATGACGCATAATAAAACCCTTGCTGCGCAACTTTACAGCGAGTTTTGTGGTTTTTTCCCCGATAATCATGTTGAGTATTTTGTCTCCTATTATGATTATTACCAGCCTGAAGCCTATATCCCTAGAACCGATCTTTTTATCGAAAAAGATAGCTCGATCAATGATGAGCTTGAACGTCTTCGTCTATCAGCTACAACCTCACTGCTTAACTATGATGATGTCATCGTCGTAGCTTCGGTATCTGCTAACTACGGTTTGGGTGATCCTGAAGAGTACAGTAAGATGGTCCAGCCTTTAGAAGTAGGCGAGGAGATCTCTCAACGAAAACTTTTGCTACGACTCATAGATATGGGCTACATCCGAAATGACACCTTTTTTGACCGGGGTAATGTTCGTGTCAATGGAGACGTGGTTGATATCTATCCGCAGTATAATGACACCGAAGCGATACGTGTAGAGTTTTTTGGTGATGAGATAGAAAGCATCTACAGTTTTGAGATCATTGATAATAAAAAGATCAAATCCTATGACCGCACTACGATATTTGCTACCAACCAATTTATCGTAGGTAAAGAGCGGTTGGCCAAAGCGATCGAACGCATCGAGATCGAACTTCAAGACACCCTTTTGGAGTATGCGGAAGCAGGTAAGATGGTGGAATACCAACGTCTCAAACAACGAGTTGAGTTTGATCTAGAGATGCTTGAAGCTACGGGTTCATGCAAGGGAGTTGAAAACTATTCACGTCATCTTACAGGAAAACAGCCTGGTGAAGCACCTTACACCCTACTAGATTATTTCGCCCAAAAACATGATGAGTTTCTGGTCATCGTAGACGAATCGCATGTTAGTCTACCGCAGTTTCGTGGTATGTATGCAGCTGATAGAAGTCGTAAAGAGGTTCTTGTAGAGTATGGCTTTCGTCTACCATCGGCTATGGATAACCGCCCTTTTACCTATGAAGAGTACATCAAAAAAGCACCGCACTATCTTTTCGTATCTGCTACCCCTGCCCCGATCGAGCTTGAGCTTTCATCCCATGTAGCGGAACAGATCATTCGACCTACGGGCCTGCTGGATCCTCAGATCGAGATCCGACCTATTGCCAATCAAGTCGAAGATATCCATGATGAAATCAAAAAAGTCATTGCCAAAAATGAACGTGTACTCATAACAACCTTAACAAAAAAGATGTCAGAAGCGCTTACCCAATATCTAAGTGACTTAGGTATCAAGGTAGCTTACTTGCACTCGGACATCGACACGATCGAACGTATTCAGATCATCAGAAGTCTTCGCAGTGGTGAGATCGATGTACTTATTGGGATCAACCTCTTACGTGAGGGTCTGGATATCCCTGAAGTTAGTCGAGTAGGTATCTTAGATGCTGATAAAGAGGGGTTTCTACGCTCCCAAACAGCACTTATTCAGACCATGGGACGTGCGGCTCGTAATGCCAATGGAAAAGTTATCATGTATGCTGATAAAATCACAAAATCGATCCAAGCCGCTTTAGATGTAGCAGACTATCGGCGCGAAAAACAGATGGCTTTTAATAAAAAGCATGGCATCACCCCCAAAACTGTCACAAGAGAGCTCGATCAAGATCTTAAACAAGATGATAATGGTGAACTTTATGCTCAGGCTAAAAAAGTAGAGAAGATGCCAAAAACTGAACGTAAAAATCTCATCAAAGATCTCAGCATTAAGATGAAAGAGGCAGCATCCAATCTAGAGTTTGAAGAGGCAGCCAGACTTAGAGATGAAATAACTAAGATTCGCAAGCTTTAGAAATCCTACTTTATAAAAAACGTGTTTTACTAAACCCATATTAAAATAGTTTTATTATACTGATTTGGTCAAATAGCCAAAAAAAGGTATAATAGGCCTTAAAAACAACTATTTTAGGAATCAAATTTGAGTACAACCAATTTAAAAGATGCTACGCTATATATCAATCGAGAACTTTCCTGGTTGCAATTTAATACGCGGGTTCTTTTACAGGCTCAAGACAACTCTCGTCCGCCACTAGAGCGTTTAAAGTTCCTTGCAATTTATGCCACAAACCTTGATGAGTTTTATATGATCCGTGTTGCAGGTCTCAAACGTCTTTTTAAAGAGGGTGTTGTACTGTCAGGTCCTGATCAGCTAACCCCTAAAGAGCAACTAGGTGATATCAGACGCTATTTATACAGAGAAAAACATACTGTAGAAAAATGTTTTAACGACATTGTCAAAGCCTTGGAAAAAGAAGGTGTTTTTTTTAGAGAGTATGATGAAGTCACAGTTGAGCAGCAAAAAAAGCTTAAACAATATTTTTTCGATAATCTCTATTCCGTCATCATTCCCATAGCAGTAGATGGAACCCATCCCTTTCCACATCTAAACAACTTGAGTTTTGGACTCATCGTGAAGTTAGCAGATCTTGAAAATGAGGATACTACACGATATGGGCTTATACGAATCCCACGTTCACTACCACGTTTTATCGAAGTGACACCAACACTTTTTGTACCCATAGAGTCCGTAGTCTCTTACAATGTTCGTGAACTTTTTCCGGGCTACAAGATGTTAAAATCTGCAGCTTTTAGAGTCACCCGTAATGCCGACATCACGATCCAAGAAGAGGAAGCTGATGACTTTATGGAGATCCTTGAAGCGGGTCTGAGACTGCGTCGAAGAGGAGAGATGGTACGTCTAGAACTTGGTAAACGTACCGATGATGATCTCTTTGACTTTTTTAACTCACATACCAATATCGATAAAAGTGATGTCTACCACTCAACTACGATACTTAATCTTGGAGGTCTGTGGCAGATCGTAGGCTCTAAAGATCTTGCGCATCTTGCTAATCCCCCTTTTAAATCGCAAAACCTTCCTCCTTTTGATACAGCAGGCGATATTTTTGAGGTCATTCGCAAAAAAGAGGCGGTGCTGTTTCACCCTTATGAGAGTTTTGACCCAATTGTCAAGCTCATTCAAAATGCTTCGACTGATCCCGATGTGCTTGCCATTCGTATGACCTTATACCGAGCAGGCAGTAACTCACCGATCGTGCGTGCCTTAGTGCATGCATCCGAAAGTGGTAAACAAGTAACTGTTATGGTTGAACTAAAGGCACGTTTTGATGAAGAGAACAATGTTATTTGGGCAAAGGCCTTAGAAAAAGCAGGTGCTCACGTCATCTATGGAATTTCAGGACTAAAAGTGCATGCCAAACTTGCTCTTGTCATTCGAAAAGAGGGTGATACCCTCATGCATTATGCTCATATTGGTACAGGTAATTATAATCCCGCTACTGCTAAGATCTATACTGATATTAGTATCTTAACAACGCAAGAAGAGACGACTAAAGATGTGACAAAGTTTTTTCATTTCTTAACGGGCTTTTCAAAAAAAGGAAAACTTGATACCCTTTTCATGGCGCCACTTCAAATCAAACCTAAACTCTTAAGTTTGATCCAAAACGAAGCTAAAGAAGGTAGAAAAGGGCATATTATCGTAAAGATAAATTCACTTGTTGATGAAGATATGATCAAGGCCTTTTATAAAGCAAGTCAAGAAGGGGTTAAAATTGATCTTATTGTTCGTGGTATTTGCTGTTTACGGCCAGGTATTAAAGGGGTCAGTGAGACGATCACCGTACATTCTATCATTGGAAAATACCTAGAACATTCACGTATCTTTTACTTTAAAAATACGCAACCGCAGATCTATATCTCAAGTGCAGATTTAATGCCACGTAATCTAACGCGACGTATTGAACTTATGACACCAGTGCATAATGAAGAGTCTGCACATAAGATCTTTCAGATATTACAACTGCAAGTAAGTGATACCGTACTTTCACATAAACTTGAAAGTGATGGGAGTTATACTGTTGTGAAGTCACCAAAAGGTGTTAATATCAACAATCAAAAGCTTCTTGAAACTCATGTGACAAAAGTACATAATGCAATAAAGAAACACACACCTAACTACGTACAACAGTTAGCAAATAGATTATTTAAGGAAAGTTAATGCAAAACACCATGTCATATTTGGGAATGGAACCCAAAGTTGGAGAAAACAGCTGGATTGCTCCAGGAGCCATGGTTGTGGGTGATGTAACACTGGGTGAAGATGTATCCGTTTGGTTTGGTACCGTAATACGAGGTGATGTTCACAAGATAACTATTGGTGATAGAACAAGTATTCAAGATCTCTCTATGGTGCATATCACGCATTTTAAAAAAGCTGATAAGAGCGATGGGCATCCAACAGTAATTGGCAATGATGTTACCATCGGCCATAAAGTAATGCTTCATGGCTGCACAATAGAAGATGCATGTCTTATAGGAATGGGCGCCACGATTATTGATGGTGCGGTTATCGGAAAAGAATCTATTGTAGGCGCTTGTTCACTGGTGACAAAAAACAAAGTCTTTCCACCTCGAAGTTTGATCATGGGAAGTCCCGCTAAGCGAATTCGTGAGCTCACAGAAGAAGAAGTTAAAGAGCTGTATGCATCGGCTACACGCTATGTCGGCTTTAAAAACAACTATACGCATCCGCAAACCAACTATGAACCTTCTTGATCCCTTTTTTTATGCAGATATCATTGGGATCGTCTTTTTTGCTATAAGTGGTGCGCTTATTGCAATACGCAGTAAACTTGACCTGCTTGGCCTCCTGATCGCTGCAAACCTTACGGCTTTAGGTGGTGGTGTTATTCGGGATGTGATCGTGGATCGAGCCCCTTTATCCTTTACATTAATCTACCCCGCTTTAACCGTTTTTGTAGCACTGCTTATCTTTTTCTCTTTTAGATGGCACCACAAGCAGGAGTTGGAAAAAAAGTTCTTTTTTGTCATGAGTGACTCCATTGGTCTCGTTGCTTTTTCAATTGCGGGCGCACTGCTTGGTATCACACATGAGTTTAATCTTTTTGGCGTCACTATTCTCTCTTTTGTCACGGCCGTTGGTGGAGGTATTATTCGTGATGTCATGATCAATGAAGTCCCCTCGATTCTTATCAGTGACTTTTATGGCTCTATTGCAGTAGCTATAGCTCTTATGCTGTACGGCATTAATCTTCTAGATATACTTAACTTTTGGACGATTTCTCTTACCGCAATTTTATCGCTTAGTTTACGCCTGTTAGCTTATTATCGTTCCTGGCACCTTCCTAACCTTTAATCTTCATTTAGTTAAAAATCATTTACTCTTAAGTGGTACAATCTTATCATTCAATAGGAGTAGATTATGAAAAAAACTTTTACACTAACGAGTCTGATTGTAACACTATTAACAGTATCAATACAGGCGCAAACTTTTAATGAAGCACCTTTAATTACAGAACGTATCAATCCAAATATTTCTAATACAAAAGTATTCTCTTTTCATGATGCGATTAAAGATGCCTCGCTAGGTGTTGTCAATATTTCAACAAAAAAACTTTCTAGAATGCAACGGTCTCCTTTTATGGATGATCCATTTTTTAGAGACTTTTTTGGTGGGCGTTCAATGCCTCAAGAACGTCTTGAACGTTCCCTTGGCTCAGGCGTTATCATAAATAAAGATGGCTATATCATCACAAATAGTCATGTTGTCAAAGGGGCTGATGAGATTGTAGTCACCCTACCTAATTCTAAAAAAGAGTATAAAGCAACGCTTATTGGTGAAGATCGTCGTAGTGACTTAGCCGTTATCAAGATTAAAGCAAAAAACCTTCATCCACTTACCCTAGCTGATTCACACCAACTTAAAGTCGGCGATATCGTCTTTGCTATAGGAAACCCCTTTGGTATTGGTGAAACCGTTACACAAGGTATTGTTTCAGCCTTAGGTCGTAGTGGTGTTGGCATTAATGAGTATGAAAACTTTATTCAAACCGATGCTTCGATAAATCCTGGAAATTCTGGTGGTGCACTTATTGATAGTCGTGGATTTCTTATTGGTATCAACACTGCAATCATCTCACGAGGCGGTGGCAACAATGGCGTAGGATTTGCCATACCAACAGCTATGGTCAAACATGTAGTCAGTTCATTGATTAAAAGTGGTAAAGTGCAACGAGGACTTCTGGGTGTGCATATAGATCCTGTAAGTGAAGATCTTTATGACTTTTACTGACGCAGGGATGGAGCAGTTGTCTCTCATATTGATTCTGATTCTGCCGCTGAAAAAGCGGGTTTAAAACTGGGAGATTTAATCACAAAAGTCAATGGAGTTCCTGTCAATGGGCCAGCAGAACTTAAAAATGTTATTGGTTCTTTAGCACCCAATACAACTATAGAGATTGAAGTCATTCGCAATAAAAAGAAAAAGATCTTTTTTGCAAAACTAAAAAGCTACGATGCCGTTACCGCGAAAGTCAATGAACTTGGGTTGAAGCTTCGTGATCTCACACCAAAAATACGAAGTACCTATCAAGTGCCTATGAACATAAAAGGTGTGTTTTTAGAAGAAGTTTCACCCTCGACTCCAGCTTTTGAGGCAGGATTACGAAAAGGGGATATTATCATCCAAATAGAAAATCAAGGCGTGTCAAACGCTAAAAGTTTCAAAGCTATCTGGAAAAGTTATAAACATTTAACGAAAAAACGCATTTACATCTACCGTAATGGCTACACACTCTTAGCAGTTATCAAAGAAAAGTAAAAAGGAATCAGAATGAAAAAAATACTCATTTTGTTAACATCCCTCACTTTTGTTTTTGCAACTTCATCATGGGATGATGATTACGACTACGCTATTGAAACTGCAAAAGAAGAAAAGAAGATAGTTCTTTTAATGTTTTCAAGCAAGACCTGTAAAGTATGTACCTATATGAAAACGAAGGTCTATCCAAATAAAGAAGTGCAGGATTATATAAATGAGCATTTTGTTCCTGTAGAGATCGATATCGATGAGTATCCTCAAACCCTAGGATATAAGCTTCTAGGTACACCTACTTATTATTTTCTCTCATTTGAAGGTAAACAAATTGGTGAAGCAATGATTGGTGGAGCCAAGGCTCATGCTTTTTTACAAAAACTCAAAGAGGTAAAAAAAGCTTCTCAGTAAGATTTAGCTTCTTTTTGTAGATCTTTATCGTAGATATGATTGATGATCTTTGTCACGATCATATCTCCGGATACATTGACAGCAGTACGAAACATGTCCAAGAAGCGGTCTACTAACATGATAATACCAATAGCTTCTAACGGTAGACCAATCGTAGCAAATACTGTTGTTAACATCACAATACCAGCTCCAGGAATCCCAGCCGCTCCAACTGATGCTAAAACAACCGTCAAAGCAATCGTAATTTGTTGCGTTATTGAAAGGTCCATGCCTAATCCCTGTGCAACAAACAAAGCAACTGCAGCTTGATACAAGGCCGTCCCATCCATATTAATCGTAGAACCAATAGGCAGAACAAGTTCAGCAATACGTTTATGTACGCCCCCTTTACTTACCGTTTCGGTCAGGTTTAGAGGAAGTGTTGCCGAAGAACTTGCTGTTGAGAAGGCAAAAAGTATCACGTTTTTGAGTTTAAACAAATAAGTATAGATATTTATCTTTGTCACTAAGAAAGCTACTAATGGTAAGGTCAGCAGTAGGTGAAAAGCTAAAGAGCTTAACACTACTAAGACGAACTTCCACAAATCAAAAAGCGGATCCAACCCATATTTAGCGGCCATTGCTGCAATCAGGCCAAAAATACCAATAGGTGTTAACGCAATAATCCACCCTGTGAACTTTAAGACCACATCAGTAATGGTTTGACTGCTAACATGCAAACGATTTGCCCCCTCCTTGTCCGCTATCGCTAAAATTGCTATGGCAAATAAAATGGAGACAAAGACCAGTTGCATCATATTTCCCTCTAAAAAAGGTGCAATGACATTTTTAGGGATCAATGAGAGCAAAAAACTATCAAGCGTAAGAGTAGCAACGCTTGTACTTTGGAAGTTTTCACTTGAAAGGTCAATACCAACGCCGGGAGTAAATAGATTCATCATTAACAATGAGACGAGAATCGCAAAAAAGGTCGTCATCATATAGATACCAAAGGTCAAACCCCCAAGTTTTCCCATCTCTTTGATCGAACCAATTCCAACAATCGAAGAGATAATAGAGAAAAAGAGCAAAGGACCAATAATAAACTTTAAAAGATTTAAATATAAGGTACCTAGGACTTCACTGCTTTTAGCAAAATCGGGGAAGTATACTCCCGCTAATACAGCCAAAAAAATGGCAATAACTATTTGGTACTCCATTCGAAGTTTTAACAGAGAAAAAATACGTATCATTATCTATCCTTCTAAGTCAACTAAACGAGCAAGAGAGAAATCGATGCAGCTCAAAGCATCAAAAAGGCTAAATAGAATCTTTAGGTACGGTAATCCGCATTGATTTTGACATATTCATGACCAAGGTCACAACCGTATGCAGTAAAGCAGCCTTGAGCAACACCCAAATCTACATTGACGCTAAAGCGTTCTTTTTTAAGAACCGCTTCTGCTGCTTTTTCAACAGTTTCATTAAAAAGGTTTTGTCCCTTTTTAACTAAAAGGACATCATCATAAGCTATGGTCAATGTGGATTCATGACAATTGATTCCACAAGCTCCTATGGACATTGCAATACGTCCCCAATTGGGGTCTTCACCATTAAAAGCCGTTTTAATTAACAAAGAATTACTCAAAGCTTTCGCTGCTCTCTCAGCTTCACTATCATCTAAAGCGCCGACAACATTGTACGTGATCAATTTTGTCGCACCTTCACCATCACGAACCATCTCTTGTGCTAAAAAGTCCATCACTTTACTCAAAGCTTCTTCAAAAGCTAAAGCATCACTGCAGTTACTTTTATGATTATTCATCACAAAAACTGTATCATTAGTTGATGTGTCCCCATCCACACTAGCCGCATTAAATGTTTTTATATTAACACGCTCTAATATCTTTTGAACCTCGTCGTGAGGTAAGGCAATATCCGTGCTAATAAAACATAACATCGTCGCCATGGCAGGATTTATCATGCCTGCCCCTTTTGCCATAGCCCCAATACTAAAAGAGTTACCCTCTTCTGTTTCGACATCAAAGGCTATTGTTTTACTAAAGCGATCCGTTGTCATGATAGCCTGGGCAGCAGCCATAGGCTCTTTACTATTTAGGTCAAACTTTAAGGCAGCCTGTGTGATCTTTTCTATTGGAAGATACACTCCAATCACACCCGTAGAACTCATCAATGGTGAGGTTATTTGTGGGAATTTTTCCTGTAAAGGTTTGAGTATTGTCTCAATATCCTCAACACCTTTAGTGCCCGTCATCGCGTTTGCATTTTTAGAGTTGATCAAGAGAAAGTTACTCTTTATTTTTCCTTTTGCTTTCGCATGCTGTAGCGGTGCTGCAAGCATCTTATTTGTAGTATAAATAGCTGCAACATCACATGGTGTATCAGCATAGATAAAAGCTAGATCTTTTGCACCATTTGGCTTTAAACCAGCACTGATGCCGTTAGCATAAAACCCTTTTACTGCACAAATAGCATCTTTGTTAGGTGTTAATTTAAGCAAATCGTAATTCCTCTGGTTTTTCTCTTTTTTCTATTAACTTCTTCGTATAGCTAACTCCTGCATTTGTACCCACAAGCAAGAGTTTAGAATCACTGGTAATAAGCATATCACCCTTTGGCATCGGAGTGAAGTTGCCGACTTTATTTCGTACCCCAATGATACTGACATTTGCCATCTCTCTTAGATGGGTCTCTTTTAGTTTTTTCAATACCAACCAGCTATATTTTGGTACAAAGACTTCTTCCATTCGTATAGGATTATCAATATTAAGTAAAAACTCTTCCATAAAGTTCTCAAGATCAGGACGAGCAGCCATAGCGGTCACACGTTCTGCGGTAAGTTTTGCAGGTGTGACAATGCTATCAGCACCCAGTTTTAGAAGTTTTTCTTCATCACTTTTATTTTCAGCATTTGAAATAAGGAAATAATCTCTTGGAACAAAATGCTCTTTTTGAAACAGACGTATCGAAGCAATCATCGCAATATTATCAGCAATACTATTTGACAGTGTGATGACCCCTTTAGCACTGGACAGATGTGCTTTAAGCATTGAGAGCTCAGTATGAGGTTCACCCTGAATAAAGTAAGGGTATTTCTGCTCTTTAGCAATAACATCAATATCAGTACTAGGATCAATTACCACAAAGGGGATATGATGCTCACGCAGAGACTTTCCTACTTCAATTGTATATTCATTGTGATAACAGATCACATAGTGATTTTTAAGTCGTGCAATTTGATATAACATCCGTCGTTCCTTAATTAAACGTGTGAGCTCTCCGCTATTTACTTGACTCACTAAAATACCCACAGCCATAGAAAAGACTGCAAATCCCATAATGATCAACGTGATCGTAAACATACGACCTGCATTTGATATCGGTGCTATTTCGCCAAACCCTACTGTCGTAAAAGTAATACCTGTTTGAAAGATTGCATCCATAAGAGAGAAATCATCAATGATAATATAACCAATAGTACCAATAAACATGGTCATGACTAATAAAATTAAAGGGAGTTGGAAAGGTTTAAGTTGTATATAGAGTTCATCACTGAGACTCACTTCAGGAGAAGGAGTTGGTTCCCAGTGAAGAAGGTTTTGGATCTTTTTAAGAATTGTCATAAAAATCCAAGTTCCGTAAGGTTAATCTACGAGTTTTTCTTCATTGTCCGAAGTGTTGAAGCTGCTACTTTGATCTTCTTAGTAGTACCGTCTTCTAACGTCACACGAACCGATCTAAGGTTTGGAAGAAATCTTCTCTTAGTACGATTTTTTGCGTGTGATACGTTATTACCACTCATTGGACCTTTACCGCTTACTGCGCATCTCTTTGCCATTTAGCTGTCCTTTGCTTATTTTTAAAATTTGTGAATTATACTCTCTCTTCCCTAAAATAGCCTTAAAGAAAAGAGAAATAGAGAAATAGCTTGCTTTCTGACTATCCAAAGGCCCTAACTGGCATATTTTTATTATTTATTGATAAAATGACTACAATTCTCCTAAATCGTGTCGATATATTTGGGAAATAACTTCATTAAATCTTTATTTAGGTAAAAGTTGTTAAAATTTAGCAAATTACAGTAATTAAGGCTTCAACCGTGGTAAACAAAGAAGAATTAGATTCTTTTATACTTTCTATTCCCCCAAAGAGTGATGTGTTAAAAGAGACATTCGCAGCTGTCTCATCAGGTGACCTTGTTAAAGCGGCAAAGATCGCTGAGACAGATGAAGCTTTAGCAAATTACTTAAGAAACTTCGTTAATAAACCTATCTATTTTTTCAAAAAAGAGATCAAAGAAGTGGGTCAAATCTTTGGAATTCTAGGAACTAATGGAACCAAAGAACTTCTTCACCATTATATGATGTCGCTTTTTTCTCCCGATGATTGGAAACTTTTTAAACTTAATGAAAAGCGTTTTTCAGACCTTCAAGCGATGTTGAGTAACTACTGGAAAAAAATCATGGAGCATGAAAAGCTTAAAAGTGATGATATCTCTGCTGTCATATCTTTGCTACCTGCTGCGATTATTGTTACCGAGATGCTATTTTCTAAATACATCGATGAAGTTCAAACCTTAAGAGAGGTCAAAAAACTTGATTACAATACTATTTTAAAACGACTTGTTGGATTGGGTCTTTTTGATATAGCTGAAAAGATTGGTCTTAAATGGGAGATGAACCCTAAAAGTATCAATGTCCTTAAAGCGGCACTTGGTGTCAAAGGTTGTGGTGACTCTAATCTTTGTAAGCTCGCCCGCTATATGCATATTATGTTTTTCTATGTACTCAGTGACCAGAGATGCTCAAAGCGGGTCTTAATGACTTTTTAGATCTTCAGCTAGAGTTTGTAGAACCCGTTTATGATTCATTTCAAGAAATAGTGGGATTAACATGAAACCAGAGTTAAAAAACAGAATCGCGACCTTCTCACTTCAAGGTTTTATTGACGCGAACAATGCCCCTTATTTTATTGAGCTTGAAGATA
>Ga0224506_10002176_pt1 | contig 13523 bp, 11 predicted proteins | sample SF_Jan12_sed_USG_2_FD_169108 | JGI IMG/M metagenome (GOLD analysis project Ga0224506, IMG submission 169108) | Sediment microbial communities from San Francisco Bay, California, United States - SF_Jan12_sed_USGS_8_1 | ecosystem: Environmental > Aquatic > Marine > Sediment | place: USA... | reverse complement strand
TCTAAGGCTCCCAATATCCTTTTGGTCATGGTGTGAATATCCTGCTTAAAGCCCGAATGGACGGCTGCTACCACCACATCCAGCTTCTCCAGCACTTCATCAGGGAAATCAAGTCTCCCATCAGAGCGGATGTCGACCTCCGTGCCTGCTAACAGGGTGATGCCTTTGAGCTTCTGGTTTACCTTTTTTATCTCCTCTATCTGGCGCAGGAGCTCCTCTGGCGAGAGTCCTCCGGCAATCCTTACAGCGAAAGAGTGGTCGGCAATGAGCAGATACTCATAGCCGAGCTTCTTTGCCTGCTCGGCTAACTCCTCCAGGGTGGCGCTCCCGTCGCTCCAGTTAGAGTGAACATGGAGGTCTCCTTTAATATCCGCCAGCTCAACCAGGGAGGGCAAGCTCCCTTTCATCGCCGCATCAATCTCCCCGCGGTCCTCCCTGAGCTCCGGTGGTATCCAGGGGAGACCCAGAATGCGATAGACCTCCTCCTCCGTGCTACCCCCTATTCGCTCCTCCCCGCGGAAGACTCCGTACTCGTTTATCTTCAGTCCCTGGCTTTTCGCTATCTCCCTTAGCCTGACATTATGTGCTTTGGAGCCGGTGAAATACTGCAGGGCGGCACCGAAAGACTCCCCGGGCACCACCCGCAGGTCAACCTGAGTGCCTTCGCGGGTGATGACGCTCCCCTTGGTTTTTCCGGCAGCCAGCACCTCGGTGACCACAGGGAGATGGGTGAACTCCTCGATTATCCTGGCGCCATCCTTCCCGGTAGCCAACAGGTCGATGTCTCCTATGGTCTCACGGCATCTGCGGAGGCTCCCGGCGGGGAATATCTCCCGAACAATCCCCTTTCCTTTCATGAGCTTTATCACATCATCCACCAGAGGGAGGGCGACTCCCAGGGGAATTCTCCCCCCGCTCTCCTTCAGCAAGCGGATGCCGCGCAGGATATTCTCCGCCTTCTTCGCCCCCATGCCGGGGAGGGCTCTCGCCTTTTCGCTCTGAAGCGCTTTTTCCAACTCAGCCATATTGTGTATGTTCATCTCCTTGTGGAGCAGGGCAAGGGTTTTGGGACCGAGGTCGGGAATTTTCAGCAGCTCAATCAGCTCGTCGGAGACTTCTTTTCTTACTTCCTCATACTTGCTCACGCGACCGGTTTCCAGATATTCCTCTATTTTCTTGGCGATGCCGGAGCCGACCCCGGGGAGGTCTTTGAGCTTTCCCTCCCGGGCGAGCTTTTCAATGTCTTCGGTAAGGTCTTTCAGCACCCGGGCGGCTTTGCGATAGGCGTTGATTTTGAAGGGATTATCCCCTTTGAATTCCAGGATATCTGCCATCTTGTCGAAGATTTCAGACAATTCGCGGTTCTTCATCCTGTCAATCCTCTTTTTTCTGTCCGCAATAGGGGCAGACCACCCAACCCGGAGCGAGGGGACGGTGGCATTGGGAGCAGTAAGCCTTCAGCGGAGCCTGGCAGTAGGGACAGACCTTGAAATCGGGCTTCACCAGACGATTGCAGGAGGGGCAATGGGTTGCCTCGTGGACCCAATGGCGGATTTCCTTTCCGAGATCGCCGAAGTCAAAGTGGAAACCAAACCCGCCAAACGAGGGCTCCTCGCTGCACGAGTGGCAGGCGACCTTCCCACTTTCAGTTCGCTGGCATTCCACGCAGACCGCTCGTCCACACCATTGGCAAACTCCCACCGCTTCCTTTTCAGGGTGATAAAAACATCTCATCTTTCCGCCATCCTCCTTGTTTTCAGGGGAATAAGGATTACCTGGGGAAAAGAAAATGTGTTTCGCTTCAGTTATTAATATAGCATAAAGGCAGGAGCTTTTTCAAACCATCAGCGATGTCTGCTGCAGAGAAGGGCAATTTTTGGATAATTTTATTTATATTTGGTTGGAGATAAAGGAACATTTTTATATTACAGTGGCGTTAATTGTGATAAAATTGGAATATTCTTTATTTCCGTTGACAAATGCAATATAATTGTCTTATAATATAAAACAAGCGTTGATAAGAAATTCCTTATAGAGTGCACTTTAATAAATGTCCGAAGATTGAAAGAGGGAAAATAGTGTTATTTATTTGCCTATTGTTTTATTCAATGCTATGGGAGGCCTTTATTCCTCCGGTACTTACACCGTGAGCTCAAGAGCAAACATTTTAAAAAATGAAAAGTATTCGCACTGAAAGAAGGAAAAACAAAGGGATAGATGCAATTTTACCGTTTGCTGATGAAGAAATAAAGATTGGGGCAGCAGTGGCCACGCGTAACATAAAACATGAAATTCCTTTAAGAATAAATGGCAAAGTGATACAAAGCTATTATGCACTAATTAACAATTATTACATCATGCAACAATTATTTTTACTCACAAACTTTTTAATGATGCGAGATTTAGCGGTTCACTTTATTCGCCTGTGTTCTTCGCTCTTGGCAGAACCCGAAAATTTTATGCAAAATTAAGCGCAAGAAGTGAATGAAAGGGGGTAAACTGTGCGTTTTCTCAGAATGGAGGGACCATACAAATTAGATTCTGATACCATTAATACGAAGGTTAGCCTTACCTCTCCGGGTAACTACGCGCTCGGTAAGGAGTCCGAGGAAGGAAAGTTTCTCGTCGGATTGGTTGGGCGTTCTGATTCGGATATCAGAGACAGCTTGGCGTCGTGGGTGGGCAAGACAAAGTGGCCGCACTTCAAGTTCAGTTATGCCGCATCGGCGAAGGCAGCATTTGAAAAGGAATGTGATAACTACCACGACTTTGACCCGCCGGATAATTTTACTCACCCAGAACGTCCACAGGACACTAACTGGCAATGCCCTCGTTGTAAAATCTTTGGTTGAGAGGATTTCATTAAAAAATCGCTTAAAGTGTGCTTGCTAAAGAACTTCGCCGCATTGCTCCTCGCTAACATACCATAAGGCTACTACCTAATTTCCTAATACAATACTCAGCAAAGAAAAGATGGTAGAAATACACTCAACAGAAAGAATTGTTAGAAGACCGGATAGTTGCTCCTTACAAGTATTTTTAAACAGATAATGCTATTATATTTAAAACTATATTGGCGTATTTTAAAGAGTTACTCTAATGAGCTTCTGAGGTTATTTATTGGCAGCATATGTGTTAGTAGTTACCGCCATTAAAGCAGGATTTAATTAAAAAAATCTTATAGTAAATTCTATAATAGAATAGCCTTAAGGCTTTAAATTCAACGAGGGCACTCCCCAGGTGGGGGATGAGCCCTCTTTTTTATTAACAAATGTGCATAAAGAAATCCTAAGGGGGAAAGTGATTTACAACGAGTGGTAAGACTGGTATAATTTTTTATTAACACAGCGGCGGTAAAAACTTCTAAGCCAATGGCGAAAGAGAGGAGTTTGATGCCCTTTGACAGACCGATTGACAGGGAAGTTATCTTCTGGGGTCTACTCCTTTTTATTCTCTTTTCCCCCTTTTCCATCTCTTTCACCTATATCACATGGGTAGTAACCGCCGGGTTGATGTTCTATGTCTACCTCATTGCCCGGAACGAGAGATGGGAGAAGACCCCTCTGGATGCCCCCCTGATGGCTTTCCTGGGGGCTTCTGCTCTATCGGTGGTCACCTCCATAGATTTTTTTGCCAGCCTGAAGGAATTTCGCTCCTTGTTCCTCATTCTCATATATTATCTTTTTGCACTCAATGTCGATAAAGCCTGGAAAGTAGAGAAGCTGATTAAAAGACTCATCCTGGTCGGCGCCATTGCGGGGGCTTATGGAATCTCCCAATCTATTACCCGCTGGGACCTCTTCGACCATTTTCAGGGCCGAAGCACCGGATTCTTCAGCCTCTACCTTACCTATGCCGAGTATCTGATTGTAGTCATCTCCCTCACCCTGGGGCTTTTTATATATTCTCGGGGAATTAAAAGGAGAATTTACTTTGCCATCGCCATGGCGTTTATGTTTGGTGGCTTTGCCCTCAGCTATTCGCGAGGTCCCTGGATCGGACTTCTATGCAGCCTGCTGTTGCTGGCGGGAATGAAGGGAAAGAGGGTCCTGGTCATCGCTATCCTCGTGTTGGTGTCCTTAAACCTCTCTTTATTTTATCTTGACCTGGGGAGAAGCTCTGTTTTGGTAAGGTCTATTTTCCGGCTCCATCCTGGTGGGCAGCCCTCGTCCGTACTGCCCTATCTGCAGTCTAATAAAGAGCGTCTGCTGATGTGGAGCAGCGGCTTTCAGATCCTCTCCAATAAGCCCCGCTATCTGGTGAGCGGGATAGGGATGCACGGCCTGCAGAAAATTTACCCTGAATACCGTTCCCCTGAGGCTCAGCACCAGAATCTCTGGCATCTGCATAACAACTTTATACAAATCCTGGTCACCCGTGGTGTGCTGGGTTTGATAGCCTTTCTTTGGATATTCCTTGCATGGTGGAAGAGGATATGGAGGGGTTTCAGAGAGTCACCCCCGGGGATTGTAAAAGGGGTACTGGCAGGCTCCCTGGCGGGGGTTGCGGGATTTCTGGTGAGCGGCTTAACAGAGTATAGCTGGGGCGACACCGAGGTATTAATGCTCCTCTATTGCATCCTGGGACTCACTATAGCTGTCACCCGAAGAAATATGGCAGGTTGAGGGAAGTGCTTTGGTTTTGATGTAGCTTTCTATTTACATTAGTGGATTAATCTTGTAGAATGAATTGAACAGAAAGAGAGGATTCAGATGAAGAGGGTTTATATAAGTGTGGCCGTAGGAATTCTGGTGGTGTGTGCTCTGGGTGCTGCCATGGTGGTTCCCTTGCAGGAGAAAGCTATAGAGAGCAGTGACTTCCTGAAGATGTTTACCGAGGCTTTGGTGACGGTTCAAAGCAATTATATGGAAGAGGCTGATAGTCAAAGACTTATATTCGGTGCCATCAGAGGGATGTTGGGAACTCTCGACCCCCATACCAATTTCCTTGACCAGAGAACCTTCCGCAGCCTGCAGCGGAATCAGGAAGGGAGCTTCTTTGGCATCGGGGTTTCCATAGCCATGCGCGGAGAGGAGTTGACTATTATCTCACCCATTGAGGGGAGCCCTGCCCATCACCTGGGAATTCAGGCAGGGGATGTGATTACCGAAATTGAAGGGGAAAGCACCAAGGGAATGGACATCGAAACCATCCTGTCCAAATTGAGAGGCGCAAAGGGGACCAAGGTTACCATAACCATCTCCCGGCGGGCTTATCCCGAGCTCCTGGTTTTCACTATTGTCCGGGATGAGATCAAAGCTCCCAACATCCTGGTATCCTTTATGCTGAGCGGGGGAGTGGGATATATAAGGTTTTCCCGATTCGCCTTCTCGAGCGCTAAAGACCTGGAAGAGGCTCTGGTGGAGCTGGAAGAGCAGGGGATGAAGCGGTTGATTTTAGACCTCCGGGGTAACACAGGGGGCTTTGTGGATCAGGCAGTCAAAGTGGCAGACAAGTTTATCCACGAGGGGAAAATTGTGGAGATAAGGGGAAGGGCGATGAGAACCTCTCAGATATTTTTCGCCACGGAGGAAGGAACTCAGCCCTATCTTCCACTCATTGTGATGGTCAATATGGGGAGTGCCAGCGCTTCGGAGATTGTGGCTGGAGCCATACAGGATCACGACCGCGGGCTTATTGTGGGGGAGACAACCTGGGGCAAGGGGCTGGTGCAGAGCGTTTACAGGCTGAGCCAGGAGACAGCGCTATCCCTGACCACTGCAAAGTATTATACCCCCAGTGGGAGAAGTATCCAGAGGGATTACACCTCTTCCTGGGAGGAGTATTTCTTTCCCTCTTCGGAGACTCCTCCGCCCAAAAGCGAAGATGTGTTCACCACCGTTTCAGGGCGGAAGGTATATGGCGGAGGTGGTATAGTTCCTGATGTGGCTATCTCTTCTACTCTCTTGTCTGAGCTGGCTCAAAGGATCCAGAGTCGTAATACATTCTTCAATTTTGCCACTCAGTATGTCAACACTCACCCCGACATCGACCGCACTTTTGAGGTTGCCTCATCCGTTTTAGAGGAATTTAAGGAATTTTTAGCTAAAGAGGAAATAGCCTACTCTCCTGACGACTTTGATGCTGAAACCGAATATATCAAGATGAGGATTAAACAGGAAGTGTGTGCACACAAATGGGGGCTGGCTGCCGGCTATCAGATTTTGGTTCAAGCGGACCCCTCAGTTCAAAAGGCATTGGAGTTATTCCCTCAGGCGGAGGAACTGCTCCAGCAGAGAGAAGCCACTCTTCAGCAGCATCCTTCCTGATTTCTTATTGCCCTGTTTTTTCCACCTTCTTATACGAGAGTGGCCGCGGTGCTTCTTAATAAAAGAGTTTTTGATCCTTCCCAATCTATTAATCTAAACCTTAAATTGGAGTGAGACAGATTGCCAGCAAAGGGCTGAAGTTCGGTAGGTTCTGTACTAAAGTTGAAGAATAAAGATAAATTTCTTTCAGGAAAGTATTCTATGAAATTATCACCTTTACATTCCTGGGAGGTTTCCCCCAGGGAGGCGGTTGACATTCAGCGCCGCCTGAAGGAGTTGGTCTCCCTTGAGGAGCTGAAGGGGGAGGTCCATATAATTGGTGGAGTCGATGTCTCCTACAGCAAAAGCTCTCAGCTCCTCTATGCGGTGGTAGTGCTCCTCTCCTTCCCCGACCTTCATCTTATAGAAAAGTCCTGGAGTGTATCTAAGCCCTCATTCCCCTATATACCGGGTCTCCTTTCTTTTCGTGAGATCCCCCCTTTATTGACTGCCTTTGAAAAGTTGAGCCATAGGCCCGATGTGGTGGTGTGCGACGGACAGGGGATTGCTCACCCCCGGGGGATGGGGCTTGCTTCCCACCTGGGTCTCTTCCTATCACTTCCTACCATAGGATGTGCCAAGAGCAGGCTCTATGGGGAGTGTCAGCCGGTGGATAGCCGGGTGGGGCGCTTCTCCTTGATGAAGGCAGGGGATAAGATAATAGGGGCGGTGGTGCGCACCAGGCAAGGGGTTCGCCCGGTATTCGTCTCGCCCGGGCATAAGATAGATATTAAGGGTTCCATCTCCCTTGTGCTGCAAACCTGCCGGGGCTTCCGACTCCCCGAGCCGACCCGTCAGGCTCATCTGCTTAGCAATAGACTCAGATGCTTGTCCCCGAAAGGTAGCTGATAATTTAGTAAAACAGAGGATATTAGCTGTTCAGCAGCTCTTATCTCGAGCCTCGCACAAATGCTTTGGCTGTGTTCTTTTTAACTCCTTAATAGAGTTGACCTTAAAAGCTCAGTGTATTATAATGTGTTTTCGTAATAAATGTATTAAATCATGGGGCTCACCAGCCGGGCTGGGGGATAAGTCCTCGGAGGTAAATCAAAACTACCCATGCATTTGATATATAGTTTACTTTATACTTTAGTCTTCTTGGTGCTCATACCTTATTTTCTTGTGCGGGAGCTCATCTACCCCCGCTACTGGAAAAGCCTTTTTCAGAGGTTTGGGTCTCTACCCCAGGAGGTGAACCCCCATAGAGATAAGGCCATCTGGGTGCATGCGGTATCGGTGGGTGAGGTGCTGGCGGCAAAGTCCCTCATCGGTGCGCTGCAAAAGGGTTACCCCGATTATCCCCTCGTTATTTCTACCACGACCATTGCCGGCAACAAGATTGCCCGGCAGAACTTTCCTGATGTTCATGCGGCGGTCTATTTCCCCTTTGACTGGAGCTTTTCTATACAACGGACCCTCAGACGCCTTAACCCGGTATTACTCGTTATTCTGGAAACAGAGCTGTGGCCAAATGCGTTGCGCCAGTGCAAGAGGCGGGGGATACCGGTGGTTCTGGTAAACGGTAGACTTTCTCCTCGCTCCTACGGTCGGTATCTTAGAATCCGATTGCTTTTTCGCCGGGTATTGAGGGATGTGGATTTTTATTGTATGCAGAGTGAGGAAGATGCGCGGCGAATTATCTCCGTAGGAGCCAGGCAAGATAAAGTTGCGGTTACCGGAAATCTCAAATATGATACTGATGAGCCCCCAGCCTCCGCTAAGATTGCCAAGCTCCTTAGCCGGCTGCTGGGGGTCAAGCCGGAAACCCCGGTGATAGTTGCCGGGAGCACCGAAAAGGGTGAAGAGGAGTTTGTGCTGACCAGCTTCAGAGAGGTAAAAAAGAGATATCCACAGGCTAAAATGATATTGGCTCCTCGCCGCCCCACAAGGTTTGACGAGGTGGAGAAACTTCTGAGAAGCTCCTCTTTTAGCTACCGTCGCCGCAGCAGGACCGGGGAGGAGGGAGAGGAAGAGCCTGAGCTCCTTTTGCTGGATACCATCGGGGAGTTAAGCTCGGCTTACGCCCTGGGGAGGATAAACTTCGTGGGGGGGAGCCTGGTCCCTGTGGGAGGGCACAATATCCTGGAGCCAGCATCCCGCGGTAAGCCGGTCGTCTTTGGCAGATATATGGATAACTTCAAAGCCATCTCCCAGCTCTTTCTCAAGGAGGAGGGAGGAATAATGGTAAACAATCAGCAGGAGCTTACCCAGGCCTTTCTCCAGCTTCTTGAGGATGAGGGGCTTTGCACCCGTATGGGGGAGAAGGCGCAGGGGATTGTCAGGGCAAATAAGGGAGCCACCGACAGGAGCTTAGCCATTATCCAGAAGCTATTTCCCCCTTCCACAAAAGGAGAGCGACCTGAAGCAGTGAGCTGATGAAAAATATCACCAGTATAAGAAAGGAGAAGGGAGCGACAGCCGATAAGACTCCTTCCCCTTTTATTTTGCTTATGCTTCCTTTGATTAAGCTCTATCAGTGGCTGCTTGAATGGCGTAACTGGATGTGGAACCGCGGGCTATTTACCCCCAGGAGGCTTTCGGGAAAGGTGATAAGCATTGGAAACCTCACCGTGGGAGGGACGGGTAAGACCCCTCTCACTCTTTATATAGCCAGATTTCTTCACCAGCAGGGTTTTCGGGTCGCAGTACTCTCGCGGGGTTATAAAAGGGAGAGGAAGCGAGATTTAACCGTAGTATCCGATGGGGAGAAAATTCTCTCCTCGCCGCAATACGCCGGGGACGAGCCATATCTGATAGCCAGGAACCTGCCGGCAGTGGCAGTGGTTGTTCATTCCGACCGCTACCGCGCGGGGCAATGGGCAGAGGAAAGGCTGATGACTGAAATGCACCTGCTGGACGACGGCTTTCAGCATCGGAGGCTGTGGCGAGATGTGGATCTCCTTCTGCTGGACGGAAACGAAAGCCAGCCGGAGCTCTACCTCTTCCCCCGGGGGCGTCTGCGGGAGCCACTCAAGGGGATAAAGAGAGCCGACATCATTGTAATCACTCAATATGCTCCAGGGGGGAGCCCCTCGCTTATGCTGGAGGCGGTAAAGAGATATAATCCCACGGCACCTCTATTCTACAGCCAGCGCCGGCTGGAGGGTTTATTCTGGGTGAAAGGAGACCGCGAGGTCAAGGAGACCCCTTTGCGCAGCGGGAAGGTAGTCTCCCTTTGTGCAATAGCTCAGCCCCTCTACTTTGAGGAGGACTTACGCCAGCTCCAGTTGGAAGTTGTTTACCACTTCAGATTCAGAGACCACCACTGGTATAATCAAAAGGAGGTAAACGCCGTAATATCCACTGCCCGCCGGCTTAAAGGGGAGGCAGTGGTCACCACCGAAAAGGATGCCCTTCGGCTGTCCCACCTGGAGCTCGGTAACCTCCCCTTTTTTTATCTGAAGATAGGGGTAGAGTTTATGGAGGAGGAAGAATTCCGGCAGACCTTGATGAGGAAGCTGAAGCTGAATCCGGAGGGGGAATAGCAGATGCGCTATTGGGTTGAATGGCTTGTGGTGAAGACCCTCTCCTTGAAGGCAGCTGTGCTGCCTCGCCCGTTGTGCCTGGCTGGGGGGAGGTTTTTCGGACTCCTGTTCTACTACCTCTGTCCGAAATTGAGGAAGATAGCCTTGAGCAATCTCGATATCGCCTTCCCTTCGACATCCGGAGGGGGGGATAAGCGAAAGATTGCCCGCAGGTCTTTCTCTCATTTCGGCTCGGTGATTATGGATATTTTATGGGGCGTAAGGGTCAAACAGGAGGCTATCCAGAGGCTGGTGGAATATCAGGGTCTGGAAAACCTGGAGCGTGCTTACGGCAAGGGGAGGGGAGTGCTGTTGTTCACCGGTCATCTCGGGCACTGGGAGCTGATGGGAGTGGCCCAGGGATATCTGGGCTTTCCCCTGAGCGTGGTCAGCCGTCCTCTTGATAATCCCTATCTGGAGAAGATGCTTTATAGCTACCGCTGCAAATCGGGCAACCGGGTCATCCATAAAAAAGATGCGGTAAAGGGGATACTGGAGGCTCTCAAAAAGAAGGAGGGAGTAGCTGTTCTTATAGACCAGAACACCTTGCCCCAGGAAGGGGTTTTCATACGCTTTTTCGGACGATGGGCGTCAACCACCCCCCTGCTGGCTTCATTAGCTCTGCGCACTAATGCGCCGCTCATACCCGCATTCGCCCTTCCGGTAAAGAATGGGCGATACAGGTTGATCTATGGGGAGGAGATTGAGCATGGTGAGTTCACTGACCGGAGTGAGGCGATTGTCAACCTCACCCAGAGATGCACCGATGTGATTGAGGGATTTATTAAGCGTTATCCGGAATACTGGTTATGGATTCACCAGCGATGGAAGAGTCAACCCCCACAAGAGGACTAAAGGGATGCCTGTCAAAAACAAAGTAAAAGAGAGAAAACATCCGCATGAGGAGTTTCGGTCCATCCTGGTCAGGGGCACCAACTGGGTTGGCGACTGCGTATGTTCTTTGCCCGCTTTGCGGGCCATCCGACGGAGTTTCCCCTCGGCTAAAATCACCCTCATGGTTAGACCATGGGTGGCGGGCATCTATCAGCCCTCAAAGCTTATTGACCATCTTCTGATATACGATAGAAGTGGAGAGCACAGAGGGGCAAGAGGATTCCTCTCCGCTGTGCGGCAACTCAAGAACGGGGAGTATGAGCTGGCTATCCTCTTTCAGAATGCCTTCCAGGCTGCTGCCCTGACCTTTCTTGCCCGCATCCCTCACCGCTGGGGTTATGCTACCGATGGTCGGGGTTACCTGCTGACCAGAGCTCTGCCGGTAAATAAAGAGACCCTGACGCGGCACCATGTCTATTATTACATCGAGCTTCTCCGGGGTCTGGGAATCGCCGGGGAGGAACCACCGCAGATGGAGTTACTCGTTGACGAAGGGGTTAAGGATAAAATGAGACAGCTCCTTCAAAGCCGGGGGGTCAGTCGGGAGAAGCCTCTGGTGGGGATTAATCCCGGGGCAGCTTTTGGTCCGGCGAAAAAGTGGCTGCCTGAGAGGTTTGCCGAGCTGGCAGACAGACTGGAGCAATCAGCCGGTTGTCGGGTGGTTATCGTGGGAAGCACGGGGGAGCGGGATATTGCCAGGGATATGACCAACATTATGAAGAGCACGCCCATTGTCCTCACCGGGGAGACAACCCTTCAGGAACTGATTGCGGTCATCAGCTTTTGCCAGCTTTTTATCAGCAACGACTCCGGCCCCATGCATCTAGCAGCCGCCCTTAAGGTTCGCACTATCGGCATCTTTGGACCTACTGACGAGCGGATAACCGGCCCCTGGGGGGAGGGGCACGCCGTGCTGAGCAAGCAGATTGATTGCCGCCCCTGTCAATTAGTCACCTGCCCCGCCGAACACCAGTGCATGAAAGCGATAACCGCCGAGGAGGTCTATTCGGTTGCCAGGCGGCAGCTGATGGAAACTGAAAGGGTGAAATCAGCTGACAACAGAGAAGATTTATAATAGAATAAGGAAGAAGAATAGAGTAAAGTGGTTTTTCTGGACACGGATGATACCGTAGCGACAGAGGAAGGCTGCGCGGACTGTCCGTGTAGAGTAGAGTTCCTTTTCACTCTGCCGTAGCCATTTTCCGAGGAGATAGTATCTGAAGTCCATAAACAGCTCATTAAGCTTCTTCGCCAGCATGATAAAGGCAGGTGCTGAGATATGAAACAAGAGAGCCTGAGAGAGAGACTATTAAAGATAATTGAGAAGTTTTCAGGAAAGAGGCTCCTGGTAGTGGGGGACATGATCGCCGATGAGTTCGTCTACGGGAAGATAGAGCGTATATCCAGAGAAGCTCCGGTGCTGATATTGAAGTATGAGGAGAGTGTGATTCTCCCCGGTGGGGGAGCAAACGCCGTCAACAACATCGCCACTTTAGGGGGAGTCGCCATACCCATCGGAGTAGTAGGAGAAGATGAGTCGGGCAGGAGGCTGCTAAAGGCTCTCACCAAAAAAGGGGTGGAGCTGTCACAATTCATAGTTCATCCGCATTATCGCACCCCCACGAAGAGCCGCATCCTGGCAGGTGGTGTTCACTCTACTAAACAGCAGGTGCTGAGGATGGACCGGGAGATTCCCTTCAATCGCTGGGAAGAGCTGTCCACCTCAATCATAAAGAGCTTCGATGCCCTGACCGACCACCTTGATGCTATTATCCTATCCGATTATGGCTATGGGTTTCTTTCTCTGCCGGTCTTTCAGCATATTCTGAGTGAGGCTCACCGCCGAGGGATAATCATCAATCTGGATTCACATTACAACCTCCTCAGTTTTCCGGGTGTGACCGCTGCCACACCCAACGAGCCGGAGGTGGAGGCGGCTCTGCAAGTTACCATAGGAAAGGATGAAAAGGAGCTGGTAAAGGCCGGGAGAACCCTTCTGCAGAAATTAGCCTGCCAGGCGGTGCTGGTGACCAGGGGGAGCGATGGCATGAACCTTTTTGAAAGCGGCAAAGAGCCGGTTCACATAGGGATCCACGGCACCGATGAGATAGCCGATGTTACCGGGGCAGGGGATACGGTTATCAGCGTTTTCACCCTTGCCTTAGCTGCCGGAGCTACCTACTACGAGGCGGCACGGCTGGCTAACTACGCCGGAGGGATTGTGGTGATGAAACAGGCCACCGCCACGGTCAGCCAGCAGGAGCTCCTCCAGGCAGTAGAGGAAGACAATGCGGAATAGGGATAAGGTAAAAGGTCTTGAAGAGCTCCACAGGGAAATCACCAGGCTGAAGGAAGAGGGGAAGGTGATCGTCCTGGCTAACGGCTGTTTCGACCTGATTCATGTCGGGCACATCCGCTATCTCAAAGGGGCGAAGGCGCTGGGTGATGTATTAGTGGTGGGTGTGAACAGTGACCGCTCGGTGAAGCAGATCAAGGACGAAAATAGACCGCTGATGAGCCAGGACGAGCGGGCGGAGATTGTATCTGCCTTTGAATGTGTTGATTATGTGGTGGTTTTTGAGCAGCCGACAGTTGAAGAGCTTATCCTCACCCTGAAGCCACACTACCACGCTAAAGGAACCGATTATACCGAGGAGAGCGTTCCCGAAAGGGGTATATCCGCCCGTTGTGGTACCCTTACCAGGGTGGTGGGGGGAGACCCCAAGGGTCACTCCACCAGCCTGCTAATCAGAAAGATAATAGGAAAATATGGAGCCAGCCATTGATACCTCCCAGG
>Ga0224506_10002175_pt1 | contig 13523 bp, 9 predicted proteins | sample SF_Jan12_sed_USG_2_FD_169108 | JGI IMG/M metagenome (GOLD analysis project Ga0224506, IMG submission 169108) | Sediment microbial communities from San Francisco Bay, California, United States - SF_Jan12_sed_USGS_8_1 | ecosystem: Environmental > Aquatic > Marine > Sediment | place: USA... | reverse complement strand
CCAAATGCTGGATCTGGAAAACAGCCTGAAAAAACGCGCCGCGGGACTGAGCTCAGATGGTAAACAGAAAATCTCACTGGGGCGCGGTCTGGTGCGCGAAGATGTTAACGTCATCATGTTTGACGAGCCTCTTACCGTAATCGACCCGCATTTAAAGTGGCAATTGCGCTCGAAGCTCAAGGAGTTGCATCAGAAGATAGCCCGGACCATGATCTATGTTACTCACGATCAGACCGAGGCATTGACTTTCGCCGATCATGTTGTGGTCATGTACGACGGCAAAGTCGTCCAGATTGGAACCCCGGTCGATCTGTTTGAGCGCCCTGCCCATACATTTGTTGGACATTTCATTGGCTCGCCCGGAATGAATATTTTGCCCTGCGAACTGTCTGAAGGAGCGTCTTTTTTCGCTGGCAACCGGTTACGCACCAATTGTTCAAAGCTGCCAGAAAACGGTAGCAAAAACATGGAGCTTGGGATTCGTCCAGAGTTTGTCGAATTTGATGACAATGGGTTTCCGGTAGAAATCGTAAAAGTTGATGATCTCGGACGGCATCAAATAGTCGTCGCCCGGCACGCAGACAACGTGATAAAGATGATTGTGGGTGAAGGTGAGGCCATACCGTCAGAGAACCCTCGCATTTCCTTTTCCCCTGAACATACCCGGCTATACGAAAATAGCTGGGTTGTCGACTAGGCGGAGACTGACACGATGAGTAAAACAACCAATCAAAAAGCCTGGATTTTTGTCATCCCCGTGATCGTGCTGGTCGCCTTTAACGCTTTAATCCCGTTAATGACGGTGGTTAATTATTCGGTACAGGAGACCTTTGGCAGCAATGTATTCTTCTGGGAAGGCGTCAAGTGGTTCGAACAGGTACTTAACTCGTCACGATTCCATGAGTCCTTCCTGCGCCAGATCTTTTTTACCGGCACGATATTAGCTATCGAAATTCCGCTGGGAATTGCAGTCGCTTTATCGATGCCGAAGAAAGGCCCCTGGGTATCGGTATGCCTGGTACTAATGGCATTACCGTTACTGATCCCCTGGAATGTAGTCGGGGCGATGTGGAATATTTTCGCGCTGCCCGATATCGGGCTGTTGGGACGGATGATTAATGGCATGGGCATTGACTACAACTTTACCCAGCAACCGGTCGCCGCGTGGATGACGACAATTGCAATGGATGTCTGGCATTGGACCTCTCTAGTCGTGTTACTCGCCTATGCCGGACTTTGTTCGATTCCTGACGCTTATTATCAGGCTGCCAAAATAGACGGTGCCAGCGCCTGGGCGGTTTTCAGGCACATTCAGTTACCCAAAATGAAACGGGTGCTGACAATCGCTATCCTGTTGCGCTTCATGGATAGTTTCATGATTTATACCGAACCCTTCGTACTGACCGGCGGAGGACCCGGTAATACCACGACCTTCCTGTCGATCGACCTGGTTAAGATCGCACTCGGTCAGTTTGACCTTGGTCCGGCGGCCGCGATGTCGTTGATTTACTTTTTCATCGTGCTACTGGTGTGCTGGGTTTTCTACACGTTAATGATGCGTGACGAGGCTGAATAACATGAACTTAAAAAAATGGTTGTTACCAACCGTCTACATTTTGTTCCTGATGCTGCCGATCTACTGGTTGCTGAACATGTCGTTTAAGACCACCAACGAAATTCTAGGCGGATTTTCACTATACCCGGAAAATTTCACGCTAGAGAATTACATCGTAATTTTCACCGATCCGACCTGGTATAACGGCTATCTCAACTCGTTGTTGTATGTCGCTATGAATACGGTGATATCGGTCTCGGTCGCCCTGCCCGCAGCTTATGCCTTCTCGCGTTATCGTTTTCTCGGCGATAAGCATTTGTTCTTCTGGTTACTGACCAACCGCATGGCACCACCCGCAGTCTTTGCTCTACCCTTCTTCCAGCTCTATTCCGCGGTAGAGTTATTCGATACCCATCTTGCCGTGGCCCTGGCGCATTGTTTATTCAACATTCCACTGGCGGTCTGGATACTGGAAGGGTTTATGTCGAGCGTGCCGAAGGAACTCGACGAAACCGCTTTTCTCGACGGCTATTCCTTCCCTCGGTTTTTCATTCGCATCTTTATTCCCACGATTGCTGCCGGAATCGGTGTCGCAATGTTTTTCGCCTTCATGTACTCCTGGGTGGAATTATTACTGGCTAAGACACTGACATCTGTGGCAGCCAAACCTATCGCAGCGACCATGACTCGGACCGCCAGCACCGCCGGTTATCAACTGGGACTGCTCGCAGCAGCAGGAACTCTGACTATCGTGCCAGGCGCTTTTGTCATTTACTTTGTCCGCAACTACATCGCAAAAGGTTTTGCTATGGGGAGGGTTTGATGATGGACCTGACCTGGATGGCCTGGACCTGGCCGACTGTTGCGTTCTTCCTGTTTATTCTGACTTGCCTGATCGCTATGGGCCTATGGGAAAAACAAAGCCCCGGCGGTAACCCAAGACGTGGAGTATTCGGGCTCGATACCACACGCGGCGACCGGTTATTTATTTCTATACTGGGCAGTATCTTTATTTTCCTGGGCTGGCTGTGGGCATTTAGCACCCCGCTCTGGGGTGCCCTGGTGATAGCTATCGTCTGGTGGATATTCGTGTTTAAGCGTGTTTAAAAACCCACTAACAATTGTCAACAGACAGGCCAATGGAGCTTCGTAAACGCAACATCGAACAACTGGCATCATCCGAATTCGACGTACTCATAGTCGGCGGCGGCATTAATGGCGCGGTATCTGCTGCCGCGCTGGCAGCCAGAGGCGCTCGAGTCGGATTAATCGATTCCCGCGACTTTGCGGGTTTTACCAGTCAACAGTCGTCTAACCTGGTCTGGGGCGGTATCAAATACATGGAAAGTTACGAGTTCGGCCTGGTGGCAGGTTTGTGCAAGTCTCGCAACGAGCTACTACGCAGCTTCCCTTCAACGGTTAGGGAAATTCGCTTCCTCACGACAGTATCCAGGGATTTTCGATATCCCCCCTGGTTTATGATCGTCGGCACCTGGTTTTACTGGATCCTGGGGCGAGGTAAAACCCTTATACCAAAACTCCTGTCCGCAGCAGACATAGCTGAGCGGGAGCCATTGATCAATGTTGAAAACAGTCACGGCGGCATAGAATATTCCGACGCTTATCTTCACGATAATGACGCAAGATTCGTATTTAACTTTATCCGAAGTGCTATGGATAAAGGCTGTATCGCGGCCAACTACGTTATATCGTCAGGTGCTTCGCATGATAGTTCTGGTCACTGGACGACTAAGGCCAAAGACGTCATAAGTGGCGAGGAATTCACTATTCAGTCAAAACTGGTCATTAACGCCGCGGGAGCCTTTGTCGATCAATACAACGCTCTGGTTGGCATTGAAACCGAGTATCACCATCTGTTTTCCAAAGGTATTCATTTAATCGTACCTCGTATCTCCGACAATTACCGTGTACTGGCTTTTTTTGCTGACGATGGTCGACTGTTTTTTGCTATACCGATGGGAAACAGAACCTGCATCGGCACCACCGATACGCGTGTCGATGATCCCGTGACACAGGTTACCGAAGAAGATCGGGAATTTGTGCTGTGGAATATCAATGCCCGGTTGAATTTGCCCAGCCCGCTAACTCGCGACGATATAATCGCAGAACGCTGTGGTGTTCGACCGCTTGCGGTCAGGAAAGGACAGGCATCAGAAACTGATTTTCTACAATTATCCCGTAAACATGTCGTAGAAGTTTTGCCTGAACAAGACCATATCAGCATTTTTGGTGGCAAACTGACCGATTGCCTGAATGTCGGTGACGAAGTCTGTGAGGCGGTCGCTGATCTAGGCCTTTGTTTGAAAGAAGCTCCGGGGAAATGGTACGGTGAGCCGAATGATGCCGAACGTATTGCTTATTACGAACGAGCTAATCAACTCGGGATCGACAAAATAACAGCCTCGGATACTAGCGAAAAGCTCAGTCAGCGTCTCTGGCGACGTTACGCGTTGCAGGCTAATGCGATGCTCGACGCAATAGAAAAGGACGCGTCTCTTAGTGAGCCGTTAATTGAAAACCGTGGTATCAGGCGATGTGAAATTGACTACCTGGCTGATAACGAACTAATCGTTAAGCTTGAAGACTTTCTCAGGCGACGCTCGAAAATCGAATTATTAATGACATGTGCTGAACTCAGGCATTCTCAGGGACTATACGACGCCTGCAAAAAACTATTCGGCGACCAGGCAAAAATTCGCTTCGATGAGTACTTTGAAACAGTAGATTCAGCCTGATTGATTGGCATTCTCAAAAATCAACTTTGATTCTATTGCATTCGCCAAACCTTCTCTTACACTAGCCGCTGGTATTACTTAATCAAATCATTCAGGGGGAAGGCTGCTCGAATAGGGCGGTAAATACTATGGTCAGTAAGTGGTTTAAACAACTCGAAAAAGAAATGCCCAGCCAGGATTCGCCAAAACTCAAGGTTGGCGAAGATACATTCTCATCTAATTACCAGGAAGACTTTGCAGTCAGCGACGCACTGACAGATTTGATCGCACTGGCGACCGTGAATAAAGAAGATCCAGTCCAGGCGCGTATGCTGAAAATTGCACGTTCTCCAAAAGAGTATTCCGTCAAACTTTACACACTGAAAACAGCTATTCCACTATCGCATTCGATGCCTATTCTCGAATCTATGGGTTTAAATGTTCTCATAGGTCGACCTTATCGAATCAGACTGGGTGATGAGCTGTTCTGGATTCATCACTTTACGCTTGGTGATAGTGAAAATATCTGTGATCTGGATGTCGAGAAAGTACCTCTTTATTTCAGTGAACTATTTGCCAGTATCTGGAACCAGTCGAGTGAAAATGATGCCTTTAATCGATTATTGTTCAGTGCCTGCATAAAAGCTCAAAATATCCAGATATTAAGGGCTTATACCGCCTATCTACAGCAAATCAGATTTCCACCTAGTCGCGAATATATTATTGAAACACTGAATACTTACCCCGATTTAGCATTATTACTGGTTAATAGTTTCCTACATAAATTCGATCCCGACAGCGATTCTCGTGATTCCTATCTGGAAATTTTTGAGCAGATAAATCGACGGTTGCACGACATAGAATCACTAGATCATGATTTAATCTTCAGACGATTCAAGAATCTTATCCAATCTACTGTACGGACCAATTTCTTTCAGGGCAATCACCGCTATTTGAGCTTTAAACTTGATTCTCGTAACATCGAAAACCTGCCAAAACCCAGCCCACGTTGTGAAATTTTTGTCTACGCAACACGATTCGAAGGTATCCATCTGCGCGGTGGACTAGTCGCTCGAGGCGGTCTAAGGTGGTCAGATCGTCGAGAAGATTACCGCACCGAAGTACTTGGATTAATGAAGGCTCAAATGGTGAAAAACGCCGTCATTGTACCAGCCGGCTCCAAGGGTGGCTTTATTACCAAGCAGATTGCTCAACTACCGGCATCCGAAGTTTATAGCGAGGTACAGGCCTGCTATTCACTTTATATCAATGCCCTGCTCGAGATCACCGATAACCTCGTCAGAGGCGAGGTTTTCCATCCGGCACAGACGGTTATCCATGATGGTGACGACCCTTATCTGGTGGTCGCGGCAGATAAGGGTACAGCCGCATTTTCCGATGTCGCCAATTCTATCGCTGCGCAGCACGATTTCTGGCTGGACGATGCCTTTGCTTCGGGTGGTTCGCAGGGCTACGACCATAAAAAAATGGGGATTACCGCCCGCGGGGCCTGGGAGTCCGTCAAACGACATTTTCGGGGGCTAGGTAAAGATATCCAGAACGAAGACTTCACCGTCGTTGGTATCGGCGATATGTCGGGCGATGTTTTTGGCAACGGCATGCTGCTCTCAAAACACATCAAGTTAGTCGCTGCTTTTAATCATATGCATATATTTATCGATCCCGAACCGAATGCAGGCACTAGCTTTACAGAACGCCAGCGCATATTCGCCCTGCCCCGATCAAGCTGGAATGATTATGATAAAAATCTAATTAGCCAGGGCGGGGGGGTATTTTCGCGTAAGGCCAAGCGCATTGACTTAACACCCGAAATTCAGCGCCTGATCGCTTGCAAGGAAGATCATTTAACCCCGAATGAACTCATTGTTTACCTGCTCAAGGCTCAGGTCGATCTCCTCTGGAACGGTGGTATCGGCACTTATATTAAGGCATCTACGGAAACCGATACTGCGGTTTCCGATAAGAGTAATGACGATATAAGAATCAATGGTAAACAGGTTCGTGCCAAATCTATCGGGGAAGGCGGTAATCTTGGCGTAACGCAAAAGGGACGTATCGAATACGCACTCAACGGCGGTTTGCTATATACCGACTCAATTGACAATTCCGCGGGGGTTGACTGTTCCGACAACGAAGTCAACATCAAGATTCTGCTGTCCCAACTGGTCAAGTCGGGCCGACTGAGCAGTAAGGAAAGAAACGATCTACTGATCGAAATGACCGATGAAGTGGCAACCCATTGTTTGTTTAATAATTATCGGCAAACACAGATTATCGATACGATAGAGCAGCATGCGGTCGAAAACATGCACCAGCATGCCCGGTTTATGCGTCACCTTGAGCGCGAAGGCATTTTAAACAGGCGTCTTGAGCAACTTCCCAATGACGAGCAAATTACCGCGCGTATGGGACAGAATCAGGGGTTAACGCGACCAGAGCTTTCTATTCTGCTGTCCTATAGTAAATTGACGTATAAAAACGCCCTGCTCGGATCGTCTACCCTGACGGAGGAATGTTACAACGAATTGTTGCTCAATTATTTTCCGACCAGACTGCGTACTGAATACGCTGATGAAATTTTACACCACCCTCTACGTAAGGAAATTATTGCCACTTTGCTGAGTAATCAAATTGCTAATAATATCGGTATCGGCTTTGGTTCGCGGATACGTGAAGAAACCGGGGCGACCATTGAAAACGTAGCGAAAGCTTATGTTGTCTGTGTTGAGATATTTAATTTAAATGATACCTGGTCAGCTCTGGAGAAACTGGATAACAAGGTTAACGAGCACCATCGATTCGAGTGCTTTCGCTCATTTAGTGGCCTGCTTGAACGCTCAATTAGCTGGATTTTGCGTAATAAAGGCGTGAATTTCGATGTTAATCATTTAATCGAACGTTATCGAACCGATATTAAGGTTCTACGTAAGATCGTCCCTACGGCGATTATCGGTCAATCCAGGAAAAACTATCTGGCCACGCGCCGGGGGTTTGTTAAATTACGAATTCCAACTGAGCTCGCACAGGAATTGGCCGATACCACGACCCTGGCTTCAGCCTTCGACATTATCGAAATTAAGAGCAAGCTATATAGCAGCACTGAAAACACGGCGAAGTTATTTTACGCATTGTCAGAGCGGTTACAGCTACACTGGATCCGTAACGCGATATCGGAGACGGTAGTGCGTACCCACTGGAACCATCTGGCTATCCTCAATATGCGTAATGACCTGCACGCCAATCAGAAAAATTTAACCGAATTGATTTTGCTGTCGGCAACCAATAAACGACACACCAATAAAGCCATTCAGCTTTGGGAAGAGCATCACCGCGAAGCTCTACAAAGATACGACATGGTAATCAAGGAACTTAATGCGTTGCGCTCACTCGATTTTCCTTCTATTAGTGTGGCAGTCTCTGAAGTGCGGCGACTCGTTGCCCTGACCCAGCAGACAAAGTATGTTGTCGATTAATTATTACCCATAGCTAATCTAGACGCTGAACCTTATTGGTATTCGACTCACGAATGTAATCGAGTACCAGGTCGATAAATTTTTGCTCGTACTGACGCAGAAACTTGTCGTTCAAATAGGCGATACGAGTCACCTCCCAGGGGAAGAGGTGGCTCACGTCGCGACTCATCAGATTGTCATCCTGAATATCGTCCAGCGCCATACTGGCGATAATGCCTATCCCCATTGTTTCCTTGACATAGGTTTTAATAATGTCGGTATCGGCTGCGCTGAGTACAACATGCGGTTCCAGATTCGCCTTTTTAAATGTGTCACTAAAGGTTTTGCTCCCGGTGAAACCATAGACATAGGTAATTAACGGATAATCGCACAAATGTTGCAGAGTGAGTTCTGATACTTTCATTAGCGGGTGGTCGGCCAGGGTTATCAGACTACGATTCCATTTATAACAGGGAGTATTGGTTAGCAGGTTCGACTCCGCCAAAGCTTCGGTACAAATTGAAAAATCGATTTCATCATTTTCCGCCCACTGTACCAGTTGTTTCGGAGTGCCCTGATGGATCTGCAATTCGACCAGCGGATAAGCCTGATTGAATGCCTTGATAACCGGCGGTAACACGTAGCGGGCCTGGGTATGCGTAGAGCCAATACGTAGAATACCCGCTTTCTGGTTGACATGATCCTGACTAATGGCATAAATACTATTGATCGAAGCCAGCGTGGTGCGGGCATGACTGGCAACACGGTCACCAATTTCGGTCAAGCCGATTAGGCGTTTACCCTTGCGTATGAACAGGTCAGCACCGAGTTCGTCTTCAAGCTTTTTTAAATGCTGTGACACGGCCGATTGGACTAGAAACATATCGTCCGCCGCCTTGCTTACGCTGTAATTATTATCGATTAGTTTAATCAGTGACTGTAGCTGACGAATTTCCATGATCGAATTTTAGTTATCAATATTTGTGATTTAGAATGGGTTATTATAAAGTCACGTGATAAAAAGAAAACGAGTTTTTTCTTAGATCTTTATTCGATTCGACTCTTCCTGCTTCTATATAAAACTCGGTACGGGTAAACTTTATTGATGACGGAATTCCAGAAAAGTTTTGACCGCAAGGTCTGGCAAGTCGTTGCCAGCATACCCTCTGGCCAGGTCATGGGCTACGGAGAAGTCGCCAGAGCAGCAGGGTTTCCTCGATACTCTAGAATGGTGAGTTCTGCCATGAGCCGGTCCCCTACAGCCCTGCCCTGGTTCCGGGTCGTGAGGTCGAACCGAACCCTGGCCTTCGAAGCAGGTAGTGAAAATTATCGTGAACAGGCTCAATTACTAAAACAGGAAGGAGTTCGTTTTGAGGGCGGTAAAATTATAGAACAGCCTCGTAGCGATGAGCTGGATAAAATTCTCTGGGGGCCTCCGGCGGATAAATGAATGCAAGAAAACCAATCTGTTTTATAGGGAATTTAATCTACTTCTGTAGCATGATGCTTATCGCATCGGGCTGGAAGATATCGTATGCCAATCCCCATTACCTTGATTTACCTGTTTCTCGTATCGAGGTTTCTGGAAATGAAAAAACTCAACGCCGATTTATATTAAAATGGTCTGGACTTCGGCCTGGTCAGATATTAGCTCGGCAGGATATTAAGACTGCCCGTCAAAACATTCTTGATACCGCGCTCTTCAAAAGAGTAGAAATAAATACGGTAGAACATGGCGATCAAATTCAGGTCAATATCGATCTGGAAGAAAAGTATTACACGTTGGTAATTCCCCGTCTGAGCCGGAATTCAAACGGCGACATTAAATCCGGTGTCAAACTGAATATGCATAATATCGACGGCGCTGATCAGACGCTTTTTATGCTAGTCGAACAATCACAGCAAAGTGACGGCGATAATGTTGAACGATATCGGATATCCTATCAACTTCCGCAGTATAGTAAGCCTTATCATTATCGATGGCTGTTAGGCGAATCTAGAATATCGACCTTCGAAAACAACTTTCGCAATACCGAATACAGTAAAAATATTTCGTTTGCGGTGACTCGTGATTTAAATAGCCAATATTTCCTGATACCCGTTACCTTCAGCCTTGAATTGAAACTCGAACAACTCAGTCTCGACCAGCCATACCCCATATCGTTTAATGAAATTGAAGCCGGGGATTTCAATCGTATCGGATTTCTTTTTGAATATAACAATGTCCACTTACAACGCTTTCGACGATTTGGCAGATATTTTTCATTATCCTATCAACAGGGTCTGGACGAGCTCGAATCGAATTATATTTCTCGCATACTGGAATTTGAGTCGAAAATGTATCGCCCTATAAATTCAAGAGACAATATCAATAGTCGGTTTTTCATCGGGATTTCCGAAAATAGTCCTTTCAACAGTCCTTATTACGACCTCGGCGGAGCTAACAATATCCGCGGCCTGGAACGCAATGTCATCTCCGGTGACGCTCTGGCTTTCGTCAATTTCGAATACATTAAGGGATATTCGACCTACCCTTATTTCCGCAGCAGTCTTTTCATAGATATTGGGAATGTCTATGACGATGCTGCCTCTATCGATCTGGAGGAAATTTATACCACTGTCGGTATTGGAATGCGCTGGAAGCTTTCGTCGTTCATCAAAACCGATTTGTTTATCGATATTGCTTACGACCCGGATAGCACCGAGACCAGAGTTTACGGCGGCACATCGCTTAATTTTTAATGCTAATTAGAAAAGAATAATCATTATAATTTTCAGGTTAATTATCAGTAAAAAACTGCTAGAGTTCCTCAGCGAAAATAACTCGTTTTATCCACATGACCCATTTTAACATTGGCATCGATACCGGTGGCACCTATACCGATGCCGTTATCGTCAATCCTCAAAACCACGAAATCATTGCTACCGCAAAGTCTCTGACTACGCGCGGTAAACTAGAGATTGGTGTTACTAATGCACTGGGTGCAGTAATGCGTAAATCAAGTCACCTGTTGCAGGTTCAGCAGATAGGCCTGGTCTCCTTGTCGACAACCTTGGCCACCAATGCCCTGGTAGAAGGTATGGGTTCAGCTGTTGCCGTGGTATTGATCGGGTTTAGCGACGATATGGTTAAACGTAGCCACTTACCTGTTGCCATACCCGGTGCAAAAATTATTCGTATCGATGGCGGCCACGAATATGATGGTCGTGAGGCCTGTGCTCTTGATGTAAAAAAGCTTAAAAAGGAGATTGAAGATATTAAGTCTTCGGTCGAAGCTTTCGCAATCGCGGGTAATTACTCGGTTCGTAATCCGGAACATGAACAATATGCCCGGCAGATTATCAGCCAATGTTGCGTACATCCAACCACGATTTCCAGTGAATTATCGGACGGACTGAACGGACCGTTACGCGCCCTGACGGCGACCTTCAACGTCCGCATCGTATCCCTCATTATCAAGCTGGTAAATAGCGTTCGACTATCGATGCAGGAACATCAAATTGACGCGCCATTGATGATTGTTAAGGGTGATGGCTCTATCGCTAGCGCCGATTCTATAATCGAAAGGCCTATCGAAACAATATTGTCCGGCCCAGCTGCCAGTGTCATCGGTGCCAATTTTATTGCCAACCTGAACGACTTTGTAATTGCCGATGTCGGTGGCACAACTTCAGATGTAGCGACCGTGCGCAACGGTTGGCCGAATATCAACGAAAACGGTGCTATGGCTGGTGGTTATCGAACCATGGTTCGTGCAATCGACATGCAAACCATCGGTCTGGGCGGCGATAGCGAAGTTGAAGTCAATTATAAAGGGGAAATTGGTTTACGAAATAATCGCGTGGTGCCGGTTTCCCTGCTCTGCCATCGTTTCCCTCAGTTACTAGATCAAATGAAGGCCAGTCTGGCAGACGGTATGGGGCTGGCACGGGCCATCCGCTATATTTTTCTCCCTGAAGGATTCGACAGGCAATTACTCCCAGCTGGACTGAACGATGCAGATCGGGAGTTTTTGCTGAAGATAGACCATCACCCTCAGTCATTTGACCAGCTTGTAGTCAGGGCCTCTGATCGCGCGCGTGCTGAAAGATTCATCGCTCATGGTATTGTTCAGGTCTCCGGGTTAACACCAAGCGATGCGGCTCACGCGTTGGGCTTCCAGTCTCAGTGGTCAACCGAAGGCGCAAAGCTGGCCTGCCTAATGCTCGGGCGCTCTCATGCCCTGATTTCATGGGAAAGTGAGGAAACCGATAGCAACATCGAAGCTTTCGCTCGCATGGTATTTGATGCCATGGTAGGTAAAAGCAGTCGATTAATAGTAAACCAGCTCAGTGGGCAGAATTTTAACGACGATAATGTACTGGTCAATACTGTGACACACGGTGAGGGATCCACTGGTGACCTTTCGATCTCTTTTACTCCGACTATTCCAGTCATTGCGGTAGGTGGACCCGCAGCGATTTTTTACCCTGAAGTTGGTCGGCGACTAAACACCGAGATTATCATTCCAGGCAATGCAGACGTGGCGAACGCCATTGGAGCCGCCATAGGCCTCATCAAGATCCGCAAGGTTATCGAAATCACCTCGGTAGAGTCCGGCGGTTATCATATCCACCATCAGAGCAAGCCTGTATTTTCCATTAATGCCGGAGATGCGCTCGAGCAGGCGAAACAACTAGCCGACAGTTATGTCAGAAACAAAGCCTCTTTAATGGGTGGCAGTTCTCCCGAAATCAACTACCATATCGAGCGAGTCGACCTGCCCGACATGGATCAAGAGCGGAGTTTAATCGCAGCAACTGTCATCGCAGAGTGCCTGAGTACCCCTGCAACATAACTAAACTGAAATCAATATAGGTATTGAAAATTAATATGAACCATAACTACGATTATGATCTGATCGCTATCGGCGCCGGCAGCGGCGGTCTCTCGGTTGTAGAACGCGCAGCTGCCTATGGCCAGAAATGTGCGGTAATCGAACGCGGAAAGATGGGCGGAACCTGTGTTAACGTTGGATGTGTACCGAAAAAAATTATGTGGTTTGGCGCCAATTTGTCGGATGCGCTGGACGATGCCAAAAGTTATGGATTTGATATTAGTAACAATGGTTTTAGCTGGAGCAAGCTGGTTGAAAAACGTGAAGCTTATATTTCCGGCATCAATGAATGGTATTACGGTTATTTAAAAGACCTGAGCATCGACAGTGTGACTGGAAATGCTCACTTCGTAGACGAGCATACAGTTGAGGTAGAAGGCAAACAATATAGTGCCAGGCATATCGCCATAGCAACCGGCACTGCCCCGGTGACCGCTAACATTCCTGGTGGCGAACACGCGATTACCTCAGATGGCTTTTTCAGTCTCAAAGCCCGTCCAGACAAGGTGGCTATTGTTGGTTCAGGCTATATCGCGGTCGAGCTGGCAGGCGTACTCAATGCTCTTGGTAGCGAAGTCACTTTGTACCTGCGGAAGTCACACGTGCTCGGCGAATTTGACAGCTTGCTGAAAAACACCTTATTCCAGACATTACAGGATTCTGGAGTCACACTAAAAACGAACTGCCAGATTGAAAGTATCCGTCGAGACGACAAGGGCAAGCTTGGCGTAAAGGATAATCAATCCAGCTCACAGCAAGATCTCGATCAGGTTATCTACGCGGTCGGTAGAGAACCGAATCACGAAGGTTTGCGACTCGAGAACTGCGGTGTCGAGCTGGATGATGAAGGCTATATTGTTACTGACCTATATCAAAATACAAA
>Ga0224506_10002174_pt1 | contig 13524 bp, 20 predicted proteins | sample SF_Jan12_sed_USG_2_FD_169108 | JGI IMG/M metagenome (GOLD analysis project Ga0224506, IMG submission 169108) | Sediment microbial communities from San Francisco Bay, California, United States - SF_Jan12_sed_USGS_8_1 | ecosystem: Environmental > Aquatic > Marine > Sediment | place: USA... | reverse complement strand
ATTCCAAGAAACAATTTCTCGTATTTTTTCAAAGTTCTCAGCTTGTAATTTTACCAACATATCATGAGTTCCAATTGTTTCAAAGACATCTGCCACTTGCTCAATCTGTTTTAACTGCTCAATGATCTCTCCTTCTGAACCTAATTCGCAATTTAGCATCACGTATGCATCAGTCATGAATCTAACATCAAATTATGATTATTTAAAGATAATAAGTACGGGCAGCCTACCACACCACATGAACCAAATCTTTGAGATTTCTTCTTGGTTTTGGGAATTTTGTTTGTTCTGGATATCCAATACACAGTACAGAGGAAGGGATGAGATCAGTTCCGATTATATCCATCACTTTTTGTTCGTCAAACATTCCAATCCAGATTGAGCTTAATCCTAATGCTTGTGATGCAAGCTGAGAATATCCTGCCGCAAGGGTTGCATCCTGTATTGCAAATTTTGTAAGAATGTATTCTGAAAAATCGAACTTTACTCTAGATGGATTTTTGCAAAAAACTAAAACCACAGGTGCGTCAACATATGGTTGATTATTACAGGCTCCAACTAGAAGTTTTTTCTTTTCAGGACTTTTTACATAGAATATTTCAAATCCCTGGTAATTTCCTGCAGTAGGTGCGGTATCTGCTGCCGCAATAATTTTATCTACTTTGGTGGTTTCTACTGGTTGGTCAGAGAATTTTCTTGTAGAACGTCTTTTTGCCATTACCGCAAATAAATCAGTATCTACAACTTCAGAAGGTCCAGATCGCAAAATAAAATCTAAAAGTTGATTTCTAGTATCATCAGGTACATCAGAAGTTATTTCAGGTTCATAGCCTTGAGGATAGATCTTCTCTTCTTTTTTTTCTGAGTCCATATTTAGTTTACAAAAAGTACATTATTAAAGAATTAGAAATTGTTTTTTGTTTTATAGAATGATTATTCTGAAATAAAACTGTCACAGCCAGAAGTACATGGTTTATTCATAACACCTTCACATATTCCCTGTTCATCGTGCATAATTCTGTGATGACCACACATTTTACATTTTTCTCTAAAATGAGATATTATTTCAGTAGCTGGGATTCCAGATTCTCGAATTTTTGATTCAGTGTTATTATTCATAATAGATTGTTTGTTCAATTAATTTTAAACATTTTGAACTTGTAAATGAAATAATGTTCATATTGTTTGGTTCATCACGAAACATTTGTAAAAAATAAAGAATTCAGACAAATTAAGAGTGATTTTTTCTACGTCAGATGAGTCTAATATCTTATTGTATCAAACTGAGTTTTGATTCTTTATGTAGCCAGTTTATAGAAATTGGTTCTTCAGCATATGTAAAGCAATTCTCCAACATAGGATTTATTTTCAATTATGATAATCTTCGAATTTAGTTTATTATTGAATTTACCTTTTGTTTACATGGGTAAATTTTGCAAAAAGTGTGGAAAAATTATGAAATATCCAGAACTTAGCCATTGCTCTGATGAATGTATTTTTACAGATGTCAAAAATAGCAAATCTCTCGGAGGAGACAAAGGAGCAGAATCATGGACAGAAGAGTCAGATCCTTGGAAGTAAAATTAAATAAAAATACAAAGATTTTGGATCTTAAGACCAACAATGTTTAGTTATTTTGGTGACAGATCCAATGAATACCAGTGACAATTATGCAGAAACAGTATTTAGATCATTCTGAGAAATCATACGTTTTGCTTTTATTCAAATTTTGTAAATACTATCATGAGCAATCAAAACAAACCAAGTTGAGAAGAAATACAAGGACTGTCCTGGATTTTTTACGAGGAATAGACCCCCTCCAATCTATTTGCATATATTCTTGGTGCAATACTTGTCTTGACGTCTCAAATGCTGAGAGACATTTTCAGATTACGATAGAGATAAGGATGGCAGGATAGTTATGATGACAAGTTAGGGGGAAAAGAAAAGAAGCTAAAAATCAATGGTCTGAAAAACAATAAAATTATTTTTGTTTTATCAAATCAATTTTTACTATGAATTTTTGAAATTAATCGTCTCCAACAACAATATGCAAAACTACCAACGCTGCAAGCAATATCACAAGACCAAATTGGCCATGAAGTAGTTTACCAAATATTTTGGAATTTCTGGATGACGTATACTTTAGCAATAATCCGCTCACCATCATTATACTCATTACAATAGCCAAAGACAGAGAGACAGAATCCAAGTGCCTGGATAACATTAAACCATGTGTCATTCCTGCAAAATATCCAATCGAGTTGAGCATTATGTGGAAATTCAGAATCGGTTTATAGATAGTCCTAATCTGTTTTGCAATCTGTATTGTTGAACTTCCGGTCTTTATGGCGTACCTTCGTATTTTATTCATCGCGATAAAAGGTACATTTGCGGCAACTCCTGCCCCCACTGCAACCCATCCTAGATTTTCTATGATGTCTTCTGTATCGTCATCGTCTGCATATGCAAGTGTAGGGGACACAGCTAGCAAAGACAATAACGCAAAATACAGGATAAATTGCAGATTGGTTTTTTTGAGCATCATGATTTTGGGCTGGGTTTTCTTTTTGATGATGTGATCTTAAATGCAGTATAAGCTATCGAAACACCAATGGCTGCAATAGTGCCATATAAGATAATATTTCCAATGCCCGTACCTAATGGAATGCCTTCATCTTGGTGTTCTCTTTCTCTTTTCATTTCCCCAAAACCTTCTCGGTCATCTTCATCATCGTCCTCCTCAGCATAGATAGTAGGAACGACATTAATCATTGATATGATAACTAACAATACAAATACGCTGGATATTGACTTCATCCGTTTGTGGTTCCTTATTTTAGATTTAAAGAAAATATAAGATTTTCAGGAATGGTTATCAGCAATGAAAATTCTAGGCGTTATTGATATTAGTTAGATGAAAAACAAATTCATGCCAAAAAACTTCGAGGTTACTGCAGGGAGATACAGAAGTTACTGCAAAAGTATCCGTTGCTGATTTTTGATTTGAGATTACAAGATGTCTACAAGCACGGACACATCAAAGGTGCAGTTCAGGCCGTCTGTGATGCCAAAGCAAAGGAGACAATCATGCCAAAGATTCCCAAAGATGCAAGGAATTGTTCTAGTGGATGAGGACGGTTTAATGGCCAGCAAAACTAAAAATGATGGAGAATCAATTGAATTTGGACAATCTAATCTTCGTGACATCTCCACTCCCGGACACACTCCTGGAAGCCTGTCTTATGCAGTGGATGAAAAGTATGTGTTTACTGGAGACATATTGTTCATTGAAAGCATTGGTAGACCAGATCATCGTGACAAAGCAGAAGAGTTTGCAGGGGAATTGTATGATTCACTTCATAACAAGCTGTTAAAATTACCGTCAGACACCAATAGTTTTTCCTGCACATCATGGCCAGACTGTAAGATCCAAAAACGGGGTATTTTCAACCACCATTGAAAGGGCAAGCATGCACGAAATATTGCAGTTATCAAAAAAAAGAATTTGTAAAGAAGTGGTTGGCATATCTTCTCTAAGACCAATGAACTATCAGAAAATAATTCAAATTAACATTAGTTCACTTTCATTCACTGCCAATGAGATTCTTGATTTGGAGATAGGACCCAATCAATGCAGTATTACAGGAACATGGATTACATCTTGAAACCAAGATCATTCTAAATGATATCAAGTACAAATATGAAAAAATTTACCCTAAACAATTAGTTGATCCGACATTGAATAAATGGTCATAAAGACACTTTGTTAATTGGGAATCCAATGCAATGTTATTTTCTAATATTTCAAAATAAACAACTAATTGAAAAGTTGTTCAACAATCTAAAAACTTTGCTTGTTTTTCTATGTTCAGGGTAGTTTCATATTCTGTAAACTCATTCTAAATAATTAGAATAACTGTGAAGAACGTACATATAATTTAAAAGAAATTTTTCTTTCGTTGGTACAATGACTAAATCAAGAACTTCTCTTATGCTAATTGCATTATCTGTGACACTTGTAGCATCCTTGTCTGTTGGTTTACTTCAAGAAAGTGAAGCTGTTAAAGGTCAAGGAGTAGGATTACCTGCAATAGGATCTGACAAAGTTTGTGGAGATAGACTATGTTCTGAATCTCCTTCAAGTTATTCTTCCCCAAAGAAAGCTTCAGTTCAAACCACATCTCAAACTAGTGAATGCAAAAGCAATGAAGGTAAAACACGAACTTATTACATTGCTGCAGACGAAGTAGAATGGGATTATGCTCCTTTAGGGATTAATCAGATGAAGGGGCAAGAGTTTAATGAAGATGAAAATGTATTTGTTGAAAATTCTTCAGATAGAATTGGAAGTACTTACATCAAGGCATTATATCGTGAGTATACAGATGACACATTTTCAAAACTTAAACCAAGATCTTCTGAATGGGAACATCTTGGAACACTCGGACCGATGATTCATGCTGAAGTATGCGATACAATCAAAGTTGTATTCAAAAACAATTCTGAAGAACTAGATTATTCTGTTCATCCACATGGAGTCTTCTATGACAAAGATTCAGAAGGTGCTGAATACAATGATGGAACTTCTGTAAGTAACAAATCTGATGGAATCGTTTCTCCAGGTCAAACTCATACCTATGAATGGGACGTACCAGAACGTGCTGGGCCAGGACCAAATGATCCTAGTTCAATAATTTGGATGTATCATTCACATGTTAATTCCCCAATGGATACCAATTCAGGACTTTAGGTCCAATGGTTGTAACAGCTAAAGGAATGGCCGATTCTGATGGTAGACCAATGGATGTAGACCGAGAAATGGTAAGCCTCTTTACTGTTTCTGATGAGAATTCTAGCAACTATCTTTGTGATAATCTAGAAAGATTTACTGATGAAACTTGTGATAATGAGGAATTAGTTGGAGATGACGATTTTGCTGAAAGTAATCTCATGCACGGTATTAACGGATATGTCTATGGTAATCTACCAGGACAAACGCTTCAAAAAGGCGAACATGTACGTTGGTATCTAATTGGTATGGGAACTGAAGTAGATTTGCACACACCACACTGGCATGGAAACACTGTCTTATGGAATGGAATGAGAGTGGATGTAATGGAATTAATGCCAGCTAGTCTAAAGACAGTTGATTTTATTCCTGACAATGTAGGAACATGGATGTTCCACTGTCATGTCAATGATCATATCTCTGCAGGAATGATGTCATTTTTCAAAGTGATCTAATCCTTTTTTTATTTTACTAAAAGAAATCATAGAAAAAATTGAATGCTGACCTAAAGTTGTCAATAGTAATATTTCGTGGTAGGTTAGGATGAATAACTATCATAGATCTAATTTTGTTCAATGTCAGAAAATGTCCAATAAAGTCCAAAACCGCCCAATTTTTCTATTAATGAATTAAGAGCAAAATTATTTTATTAATAAAACTATTCAGGGATCATTTTTTCTTTGCAATATTTAGAGACGAATAATCTAGAAAAATAGTTAAATCCTCACCAAAAAATACCATATGTATGAAAATGTATGGAATTCTTTTTCTTATCTTATCTTTAATTACACTAATTGGGACTGTGCCACTTCAAACTGTCAGTGCACAAGACACAGATAATCTCTCTCCAAAAAAACAAGCAACGTCAGGAATAGATGTTCACAAAATACAATGCAAAGATGGTTATGATCTTATCCTGAAAGCCTCTGATTGGTCACCTGCTTGCTGCAAATCATCAAGTGTGGATAAATTGATTGAGCGAGGATGGGCTGCAGATCACGACACAACACATGATATGATGATGGAATCTATGATTAATCTACCTGAAGACATTAGTGATATAGAGAAAGCTATGGCTGAAGCAAAAGAAATGAATGAAAGGATATGATGGGTAGTTAGATTACCACCACTGCACCTTTCATCCAAGGATGAAGTGTACAGTAATAGTTGTACTCTCTAGATTCATCAACTTGTAATCCCATTTTGCACCTGCCTGAATGAATCCCGAATCAAATGATCCTGATTCCTGTGTTTTCATGAATCAAAATACTCAAGGTGCTCAAGATTGCAAAGAAAATAAAAGTTGCAAAGTATGGGTTCAAGGCAGCAGACAAAACTCAAAAGAAGATCAAAAAACGCAGAGCATCACATTCAAAGGCATAAAATATACTGAAGAATGCAATCTATGTGTGGATGAATCCGTAATAGATGTATTATTTATGGAACTAAGACATAGAACAATATCATCATCTTGATATTGTGTTTTATCTAACAATTATTCAATCACAATGGCAACGGTCCAATCTATCTCAAAACTCTATCAAGATAAGATGTTGAAACTGAGAATCATCACATTTACTGCAGGTGCAGTTGTGATGGGATTGGAGATCATCACAAGCAGAATTCTGACTCCTGTTTTTGGCAGTACGATATACACCTGGGGAAGCCTGATTGGAGTGGTTTTAAGCGGTCTAAGCTTGGGCTATTTTTTGGGGGGAAAGGTTGCAGACGATCACCCGCATTTTGAAAAGATATGTGGAATTATTTTTTCAGTCGGATTATTCATTGTAGGAATTCCATTTTTTGCATCTCCTGTTGTGGATTTTACCGTTGCCGTATTGCCCTGGACCCAATACACTCCATTGCTTGCGACATTTTTGCTGTTGATGCTTCCTTCTGTTTTGCTTGGATTCGTATCCCCATACGTAATCAAGCTTGGAACAAACACGTTGCACAAAGTTGGAAATATCTCCGGCAATCTTTACGCCATTGCCACAATAGGGAGCATTTTTGGCACATTTCTAACCGTGTTTGTCTTAATTCCCAACATTGCAGTGAATCAGATAATTTTTGGTTTGGGAATTGCATTGATTGCAAGCTCCCTAATCGGTCTCAAGTCATCTCCCAAAACTATTGCCGTTGCAGTTGTGATGATTTTGATACTTCCTTTGTCTTCATTACCCGTAAACACAATCTCACACAATGGGAAGCTAATCTATGAAAAAGAGACGCCCTTTAGTCATTTGGACATTGTTGAATATGGAAACAATGTCAGCATGTATCTTGATGGCATGAGACACAGCTCAATGAATTCCAAGGATCCGCTTGATCTGGTAATAGACTATACTGAATACTTTCATCTAGGAATGCTGTTTAATCCTGAAGCCACAGATATTTTGTTTGTAGGCGGAGGGGGGTTTACTGGCCCAAAAAACTTTCTTGAATTGTATCCTGATACTAAAATAGATGCAATCGAGATTGACGCAGATGTGATTAATGCAGCAGAGACGTTCTTTGGTCTGGAGAAAAATAATCCAAGACTTCAGATATTCAACGATGACGCACGAAAGCATCTGTCCACTTTTGACAAAAAATATGACGTGATTGTTCTGGACGCATATGCATCAAACTATGTACCCTATCATTTGATGACTCAGGAATTCTTTCAAACAGTCGAAAAAAGACTGGAACCAGACGGCGTTGTGGTGTCCAATGTCATCGGTTCCATAGAAGGGAATAATTCCCAGATGGTCAGGGCAATGTACAAGACAATGAAGGAAACGTTTCCAGTGTCCTATATTTTCCCCACAGAAGACAGAACAACAAACGTGCAAAATATCATGATAGTCTCATCAAACCAGCCATACGAATTTGACAGACTGACCCTTTTGGAGATGGCAAAAAACAGTCCTGCAGACTATCTTGTTGATGAGCTAAGCAAGCAAGCGCACTTCTATCAGGGAATAGTTGATACATCAGATGTTCCATTTTTGACTGACCAATACAATCCATCTGAAGTTCTGATTAACCCCATTACCAGCAAAACATACGTACAAGAATTTCAGGATGAAAAAATAGAAAAGAAAGAACATCGGGAGGATTCAATCAATTTAGGATTGGGTATGGGGTTAACTGTTGTTGCAGGGATCTGGTTGATCTATTTTAAAAAGAGAATATGGAATCCAGAATTACCTTCACAATCTTAGTAGAATACTAACAAGATTTTACATTTGTAAAGTCACTTTCTTTTATGTAGAAAACTGCAATGATTGAGTATTGGATTGTTTATTTTGAATTATGGATTGTTGACGGTAATTTCTGTTATCATTCCAGCTTCTGCATGCTCTAGAATATGACAATGCATTGCCCACTGACCGGGATTTGAAAATTCTACCAAAATATCCACAGTCTTTCCAGTAGGTACCAAGACAGTATCCTTCCAAGCAAGATTGTCATTGAACATTCCGTCTTCTGATAATACCAAGAATCTTTGTCCATGAAGATGTATTGGATGTTGCATTGGGTGGTCAGATTCGGGGTTGTTAAACAGTCTAATTTTTTTAATGTCGCCTACGTTTGCCTGATAATCAATATCAAAACCTTCTTTGCCCGAATTCACATCTCGCAGAATCCAATATGTGTTTTCTTCGTTTGACATGGCGTTCATCCTTGGCATTTCATCTTTCCATTCAATTGGTTGGTATTCATTTCCATGATCGTTCATATCCATAGAAGAGTCCGATTTCATTGATTGCATATCTCCTCCATGACCACCACCATTCATGTCCGTAGAAGAATGATCATCAGAAGACATTTGATGTACTAGACTTGTTTTTACGTCAAATTCCAACTCCAAGTCAGGAAAATCAGAAAAGAATTTTCTAAATTTGTCTATTTCGGCAACGATGTCTTCATCTTTATCGATATTGTAAAATTCATAATTATTTTCGTTGTTTGAAGAAGATATCAAAACTGTTCCTAGGGAGTATGTCTGTTCAGGAGTAGTATGTGTAATCGTATATGCTCCTGGTTTATCAAATAGTACGTCTACGGTTCTTCGTTCAGATGAGGCCAACATCACCGAGTCCACAAGTTCTTCTTTCTCGTAATTGCTGACATCATCTGCAACAAGCTTGAGCCCATGCTGTTCTATTCCGAAATCAAAAACCCGTGTGTTTGAAGTATTGGTCAAATAGAGCCTTGCCACATCTCCCTGATTAACTTCTAACAGGTAGTTTGTATCGCCGTTAATCATCATAGTATTTCCAAACCTGCCCATCAACGTATGGGTCACAACCTTGGAGTCAAATTCCTCCAAACCCCCTTCTGTAATAAGAACATCATCTAAAATTAATGGAACTTGGATTGTAGCGGGAATTTTGTTTTCTGATTTTACTAGAATGTTCCCATACAGTCCCAAGTCCATCTGCATTTCTGTTCTAACATGTGGGTGATACAGAAATACTCCGGAGTCAGGGAATCTCAGTTCGTACTCAAACGTATCTCCAGGCAATACAGGATCTTGCGTGATTCCGGGTACGCCGTCACTAGTGTAATTCAGTCTTAGTCCATGCCAGTGAACAGTTGTCGGAAAATCAAGATTGTTTTTGAAATTGACAGTAATTTCGTCTCCTTGGCCAACTAGCAACAAAGGACCAGGGGACTGTTGATTGTATCCAAGCATATCATGTGGCTTGCCATCAATAGTTTTGATTATGTCGCTTGCAACTAGATCAAACTCAGCATTATCTGACAAGGAGACTATGGGCATGTCTGAAATTAATTTAGCAGATTCCATTTTTTGCTGCATCAAGTGTGACGATTCTTTGTCTAGAATGCCAGAAGCAGGTTGGTTTTCTGGACTTGGTGACAAGTTGATACTATATAATGAGAGACTAATCCCTATTACAACAATTCCAATTGTCCAAAAAATTGCTGCTTTATCAATGGAGCCCATTTTTTTCTAGATAATTTTAACGGCTATTCAAATCTTCGAGTCATGGCATTTGCATTAATCCTCGCATTTCTGACATGTGTTGATTCATTAATTGTAACATTTTTTCACTAAATTCTTGATCCGACAAATCTGAAGACAGCAATTCATCCATGTCTGCTACATGTTCCTTCATCATGGACATCATCTGTTCTCTCTTTTGAGGATCTTCCATAATCTGATTCATCATTTCTGGGTTCATCATGCCCATCATTCCCATGCCTTGTCCCATCATCATGCCAGAACCCATCATGTTTTGGTTCATCATCATACTCATCATTTCTGGATTCTGCATCATAGATTGCATCATAGTCTGATGTTGAATCATTGTGTTCATCATCTGTTCTCGTAATTCTGGATCATTCATCATTGTGTTCATCATTGGACCCATCATCCCCTGCATGTGCTGTTGGTTCTGCATCATCATTGAATGCATCTGTTGCACATAATCTGGATCATTCATCATCTGTTCCATAAATTCTGGGTTTGTCATCATTTGCTGCATTTGAGAATTTGTCATCATAGTTTGTTGATTGTTCATCATCATGTTTCCTGAAAATGTGGGGCCTGAAAATGAAGCATATCCAATTGTCAATCCTGCAAAAAATACTCCTACAGTTATTCCTATCCAAATATTCTGGCTTACCAATACAACAAGTACAACACAAATCCCTATTAAAACTGAGTACCTTACAATTGTAAAGTCTATCAATTAAGTATCAAAATCCCGTATGAGTTTCATGTCTTCAGTTGTAATTGCAAAGAAATCAATGGTGATTATTTCGTTTGTATTGTTTTCGTTGATTTTCCTTGGAGTGATTTTTTCACTTGGAACAAATTTTACAATTGAAGGGAAAGAACACACAACATATCTTTCGTGGATTGTGATTGCCTATGTTGCAGGTCTGTCAATGATTGTTCTTCCATGTACATTGCCTCTTGTCTTCATCATAGTTCCGTTGAGCATGGGACAGGGTTACAAGAAAGGCTTGACAATGGCATTGCTTTTTGGTTTAGGACTAACAATAACCATAGCATCTTATGGAATTGCAATTGCCGCAATTGGGCAAAGTGCATCATTAGACCAAGCGTCTACTGTAATGTTTTTGATTGCAGGACTTGCAGCTTTTGTCTTTGGATTATCACAATTAAAACTAATTTCTCTTAGACTTCCATCATACTCAGGAACTCCAAAGTTTATTCAAAAACGCGGGAACCACACAAAGTCATTTTTCATGGGACTGTTACTTGGAAATGCAGGAGTGGGTTGTCCAAATCCACTATTTTACTGGCTTTTAATCTACATTGCAGGAACTGGAAGTATAGAAGTAGGTGCCTCATTGGGAGTTGTTCATGGAATAGGAAGAGCAATTCCTTTGATTTTGATGTCAGTTCTTGCAGTAATTGGAATCAATGCAACAAAGAGTCTTACACTCAAAAGGGAATCAATTGAAAGGGCATCTGGATGGATGCTAATTGTCATTGGTTCATTTTTGATAATAAATGGACTTCCAGAAGGACATGAGTGGTATGAAGAGACATTTGTTCATCAAGGATGGAATAATCTAATACAAATGACACCAATTCCGTCAGAGTTTGAGATGGAAGAGCATTCTCATGATCATGTACACATTGAAGGTGCAGATTTCAAAACATTTTACACAGCTCTGCTAGCAGTACTGATATTGAGTCCAATTTTTGTACAGTCTGTTCGAAGAATTAGGGAGGTGAATGTATGAAAGACCCTGTATGTGGAATGGAAGTAGGAGAGAAAGGTGAAACACTATCTCACAATGGAAAAGAATATCGATTTTGTTGTGCTAGTTGCAGATGGGCATTTGAAAACAATCCAGAGCAATTTGAAAATGAGTCATAAGATAGAAATTCTGACAACTCCTTCTTGCATACATTGTAAAGTTGTAGAAGAGATGTTAGATAAGATGAACATGTCTTATCAGGTAATAGATGTAACAGAAAAACCAGAATACTTGGAAAAATATCCAATCTTTACTGCACCTGGAGTTGTTATTGATGAGAAATTAGAGTTTACAGGCATTCCCAAAAAACAAGAATTGCTAGAAAAATTATTAGACTAGAGATTAGAATTATGAATCAGGTCGTTTTTCAAGTGTCAAAACTATGTCCATTATTTTCTCATCCCGTAAAATTTCAAGATTAATTACATCTCCAACATTTTTCTCACGTTGTAAATGAATCAAAAGATCATCAATCTGTCTAATTTCTTTTCCATCTGCAGATAGTATGATGTCTCCACCAATAGTGTATTCAATTTAATCAAAAGTGGCAGTTTCTGATGAACCTCTAAGACCTGCCTTGTCTGCAGGACTGTCCTTAACCACAGTCATGATTAAAACTCCTTTTGCATCATCTAGGTTCAACAACTCTGCAAGATCAGTTGAAATGTTGGCACTTGATATTCCGACCCAAGGATGATGAAATTCCCCTTCTGGGATTAAAGTAGGCACAATTTTTAAAATAACGTTGGATAGAACTGAAAATCCCACGCCTGAAAAACTACCATCACTAGAATAGATTGCGGTGTTTATGCCAACACCACCTCTGCATTCATGTTTAGTAATGACCTCTGGAATTTCCGGGATTTATTGCAGCGTCTGTCTGAATTACATCTGGAATTGAAAAGAAAGTTCCCTGTATTGGCAAAAGACGTCCCAATTGGCTTACAATTCCAGACGTCATGGAGCCTGAAAGACCAAATGGATTTCCAATGGCAGAGATTTGTTCTCCTACTTGGAGTTTTGATGAATCACCTATTGGTAAAGGATATAGTTTTTCAGGACTTATTTCTAATTTGATTACTGCAATGTCTGCATAAGGGTCAGTTCCAACAAGTTCTGCATTGTAAGAGATTCCATCAACAAAAGTTACAGATATCTTTTTGGCATTTTCAACGACATGGTTATTTGTAATAATGTGACCCTCTTTGTCAAACACAAATCCAGAACCAACTCCGTTTGAACCTCCAAGTTCAGATGATTTTGTAACCGATATGCTTACCACTCCAAATTCTGAACGCTCAAAAATTTCAGTCAATGAAAGGATATTTTCTGATAATTCTAATTCATTTGTCATTTGAATCTCCGAGGAGGAATTGTTTTGTGCTAGTACGGGTGAAGGTAGTGCAATAAATGCAAATGACAGCAAAACAACACCAAAAATAACTCCTCCAAGCAAAAACTTTGATCTAACATTAAGTGAATAAGGCAATCTGATACAAATTGATTGTAAATTATTAGATAAATAACAATGGTATCTTACATTTGTAAAGTCAGCCTTGTGCTTTTTCTATGATTGATTGTATCCTTCCCTTGTTTTTTTCCTTGTATTGAGTTTTACAAGTGTTACAGCAAAAGAACCTTTCAAAATTTGCAAATTTTAAGACGTGAGGCTTGTCTCCAATTTGACCATCACATAAGTCACATTTGATTTTTACAGTCATACCGGATTTCAAATTTGTGTCATGGGATTCATTGCAATTACATGCTGCTAGTTTATTTTTTTGTTTATTTGTAAGATTAGCAGAATCAATAACAGGTGAGATTGACTTTATCAATCCAATATTGACCAGTCTCTGGTATCTTGCCTGTACTGTGGGAGTGCTAATGTTAAGTTCCCTGGAAATCTGTCTAAATGATTTTCTCCCATCCTGTTGCAGTGAAGTCACTATTGCTATGTCTGTATCATCTAGTTCATAAGGCAT
>Ga0224506_10002173_pt1 | contig 13531 bp, 15 predicted proteins | sample SF_Jan12_sed_USG_2_FD_169108 | JGI IMG/M metagenome (GOLD analysis project Ga0224506, IMG submission 169108) | Sediment microbial communities from San Francisco Bay, California, United States - SF_Jan12_sed_USGS_8_1 | ecosystem: Environmental > Aquatic > Marine > Sediment | place: USA... | reverse complement strand
ATTCAGCGGGCCATGGAGGGCATGTCCATGCGCGAGGCGATCATGCAGGCTGGGAAACGTCGCCTGCGTGCGGTATTGCTCACCGCAGCGACGACGATTATGGGGCTGTTACCCACAGCCTATGGTTGGGGCGGTAGTGATCCATTCGTCGCGCCAATGGCATTATCATTGGCCTGGGGGTTGATTTTCGCAACGGTGATTACGCTGTATATTATTCCATCTATTATCGCCGTGGGTATGCTCTGGGTGTCTGGATTATTTCTTGCGATGATATTCCTGATACTGGTATTTCTGCTGCCGAGCATTTTTGCCAAGGTGATATGTTTACTGTTGTTTGCCGCTTTAAGCTTTTTGTTGCTACGAAAAGCGAGACATGCAGAACCGATCTAATCTTTCATTAGATGAAATTTAATAGCCGTCACCTGTAATTTGGCGACGGTTTTTTTATTTGTAATTGTAAAAAGTCAAAAAAACATTTGATTAAAAGATGAACAATGCAAATGATTCATGTATCCTTTGCAACGATTAGTATTTTTCTCAATTAGGATTAAACAAAATGGCTAAGAAAAAGGCAAAAAAAAGCTCCGCAGCTGCTAAAAATCGTGGCTTACTAAAAGTTGCTACTGCGACTGCAGTAAATGCTGACCATACCGCTGCACTGAAAGAATTGAATAAAGCGATGAAGCTGGCTGATAAGGCCAATACAATTATTGAGCGCGCCGACAAGAAAGTTGCCGATGCAGAGAAGAAAGTAAAAGATGTGGCCAAGAAGGCCAAGAAGATGAAGACTGCGGCCTCTAAAAATCAGCTGGTTAAGGCTCGCGAAGCCTTGCGTGCGGGTAAAGAAGCTCAGCGTGCTGCCAAGACTACTGCCAAAGATACCGCCAAGAGTGTTGCTAGCGCTGTTGCCGATTGTAAGGTTGCGGAAGGCCGACAGAATGCTCTTGATACTGCTGTTGCGGCCTTTACTGCCAAGTGGAATCGCGACTACGATAAGAAAATGGCGAAAAAATCCAAGACCAAGACCAAAAAGAAACGCGCTAAGAAAAAAGCGAGCAAGAAAGCAACTGCTCCTGTTACAGCAGCGTAATGAAAAATGCCGGGTTAGCCCGGCATTTTTTCTTCTACAGGTAAACCAGAACGTTTCCACTCCGGATAACCATCCTCCAGGCGCCGGGCCTGAAACCCCTTATCACGCAAAGTTTTTACCGCATCAAAGGCCAATACACAGTATGGTCCACGGCAATAGGCGACAATTTCTTGATCGGTAGGAAACTCGCTCAGGTGTTTATCCAGTTCGCTAAGCGGAATATTGATTGCCCCGGGTATATGGCCGGAATCGTATTCCAGGCCGGGCCGAACATCAATAATCGTTACCAGACCATCTTCGGCGCGTTGTACTAGATCGGCACGAGGCAAGGGTTCCAGATCATCCTTCACCTGTAGATACTGCTGGATCAAACGGTTTACCTCATTAAGATTATCTTCAGCCAATTCTCTTAAAACCGCTAATAAATCAACGATACGATCACTACTAAGGCTATAGAAGACATGTTGGCCAATCTTACTAGCATTCACCAAGCCTGACTGGCGCAAATTTTGTAGGTGTTGAGAGGTATTGGCCACAGACATACTGCACATGTCAGCCAGGGTCTCTACGTTGTGTTTTCCTTGTGCCAGCAGTTCTAATAGCTCCAGTCGACGACCATTACTAACAGCCTTACCAATACGGGCAAATTGATCAAAGATTTCTTGTTTAAAATTGTGACTTGACATGATTTGTCCTGAATAGAGATTATATTGTTATTCAATGAATTCGTTTAATAATAGGCAGTTAGACATGAAAGTCAAGCATTAGTATTTAGCTGTATGATGGAGTACTAATATAGATCGGTTATTTATATTATTGTTACGCTGAACAACGGATGAATTGCAAAGAACCCTTGATTTCGTCGATATATGGCGACAATCTAGTTATCTCATTTATTAATAATAATTAAGGTCGATGGCCGTTATGGCGAAACGTATTTTACGCATATTCATGCCAATCATCTTGTTAAGCGGTTTTCTCTGGTTCATGCAGGGTAACGAGCCACTGAGTATAAGTGGCTTATATCATAAGGTCGAATCGGTGGGTTATTGGGCCAGGTTCTACTTCATTGTTTTATATTGTTTTGCCGTCGTTCTATTATTGCCGACACCTGTCTTTACCCTGGCTGGGGGGGCACTGTTTGGACCTATGGCGATACTCTATAGCCTATTTGCCATTTGTCTTGGTTCGAGTCTGGCCTTTCTTATATCCCGTTACCTTAATTCGGATTGGCTTTATCATTTTCATGACAAGCGGCTACAACACGTGATCTCTGGCGTTGATGATGAGGGCTGGCGTTTTATCGCAATGGTTCGCTTATTGCCTTTCATGCCATTTGATCTGATCAATTATGCTCTGGGTCTGACGCGTATAAGTTTTATGCAATATATTATCACCACGACAATCTGTCTGATTCCTGCGATTACCGCTTATTCACTTGTCGGACATCTAGGCGGCACAGCAATACAGGGAAAGGAAGATCTCTGGGACATGGGCATAGTGGCAACACTGTTATTGTTACTGGTTGGCTATTTACCGCGACTTTTGGGATTATTGGGCGTCGGGTTCAATATCCGCTATCACCATCATCAGTTAAGTAAGAGAGAGTAAAGATGAAAACTATTCTATGGTTTATGTTATGCCTGTCACACTGGTCCGTATATGCTGCTGAAGTGTCACGTACTGAACAGGGACGTCAGCTAGTGGCTAATCTTGAATTGGCTGAAGGAAAACATCTCCAGGATGGTGTGGTATTGATGACCCACGGCACTCTGGCCCATGGTCAAATGGAGATCATGACCAGCTTGCAAGGGCTGCTAAAAGAAAGTGGCATTAATTCTCTCAGCATTAATCTAAGTCTGGGGCTGGATGACCGGCATGGCATGTATGATTGTACCGTTTCCCATACACACAAGCACCAGGATGCAATGCAAGAGATCGATGGCTGGTTGGGCTGGCTAAAAAGCCAGCATGCGGGCCCAGTTACCTTGCTCGGACATTCTCGTGGCGGCAATCAGACAGCATGGTATGCCAGTGAACATTCCTCAGCAGCCTTTGATAAAGTGGTCTTGATTGCACCGGCGACCTGGAGTGAGTCGAAAGATATTAAGGGTTATGAGAAACGATACAAAAAGTCCTTAGCCCCGATACTTAAGCAGGCACACAGTCTGCTGAAACAGGGAAAGGGCTCACAGATGATGCCGCATACAGATTTTATCTATTGTGCCGACACCAGTGTCACAGCGGAGGCCTTTGTTAGCTATTATCAACCGGATCCGCGCATGCATACTCCCACATTGTTGAGCAAGATTAACAAACCCGTGATAGTGTTTGCCGGTAGTGAAGACAAGGTAGTGCAGGGCTTGGCTGAGGCGGTAAGACCTCTGGTCGATGGCAAAAAGATACAGTTAGTGGAGATAGATGGTGCAGATCATTTCTTCCGTGATTTATACGCTGAGGAAGTAACCGAAGCCATGATAGAGTTTATGGGACAATAATGCTTGATACCTTACCCTACCTCAGGCAAAGCAGCTTTCCTGCACTGATTCGTGCAGGTGTTGAGATCTTGCAGGTTAATCTTGGTTATCGCTGCAATCAACAATGTGTGCATTGTCATGTTAATGCCGGTCCAAAACGTACAGAACAGATGTCTCTGCAAACCATGCAGACGGTTCTGGACTTTATCGATGCACATAAAATCAAAACACTTGATTTAACCGGTGGCGCACCTGAACTGAACGAAAACTTCCGTTATTTGATCGCTCAAGCGACGGCTCGCGGTGTGAAGGTTATGGACCGCTGTAATCTTACGGTTCTGCTGGAACCGGGGATGGAAGGGCTGGCTGAATTCATGGTTGAACATAAGGTTGAGGTCGTTTCATCCTTACCCTGTTATCTGGAGGAAAACGTCGATGGCCAGCGTGGCAAAGGCGTTTATCAGAAAAGTATTGCAGCATTAAAAATGCTCAATCGTCTTGGATATGCGCAAGAGGGTAGTGAGCTGATACTTAATCTTGTGTATAACCCAACAGGTCCTTTTCTGCCCCCACCACAGAAAGCTCTGGAACAGGATTATCGTCACCGTCTATTTGATGAATATGGTATAAAATTTAACCATCTCTATAGCCTGGCTAATATGCCTATTGCACGATTTGGTAGTAGCTTGTTGTCAAAAAATGGTTTTGACGATTATATGAATCTACTGCGTAACGCCCATCAGGATAGTAATCTTGAGTCAGTAATGTGCCGGGATCTAATCAGCGTGGATTGGCAGGGTTACGTCTATGATTGTGACTTTAACCAAATGCTAAAACTGCCGCTAAGCCTGAAGGATTCTGTAAAGCCTAAATATCACCTTTCTGACTTATATGAGGTAGATCTATCGGGGCAACCAATCGCGGTAATGGAACATTGTTATGGCTGTACTGCCGGGCAGGGAAGTAGTTGTGGCGGAGCACTATTGGACTGATGGTCAGTAGTAGTCGTCCCTATATTCGAAAAAAGATCAGACAGCCGGATTTACAATCCAGATTTCTGGATGCAGAAAATCAACTGTCGATAATTATCCCTACATTGAATGAAACCAGAACGATCACCACTACCCTGATCTCTTTACAAAACTTACGTCTCAGCGGGCATGAAATTATTTTGGTAGATGGTGGAAGTACCGACGATACCCTGTCATTGGCAGAAGGCTTGGTAGATCAGATAATAAGCACAAAGAGTGGCAGGGCAAAGCAAATGAACGCCGGTGCGCGTCATGCCTGGGGCGATACATTACTGTTCTTGCATGCGGATACATTATTGCCTGATGATGGCATCGTGCGGATCAGTAATGCATTGATTAAACGGAAATGGGGCAGGTTTAATATTCGGCTTAGTGGTCGGCACCCCTTGTTTAGAATCATTGAGCGTATGATAAATTGGCGTTCATGCATCAGTGGCATAGCCACCGGTGATCAAGCAATTTTTCTTAGTAAGGCCTTATTTATGGAGCTTGGTGGTTATGCGGACATACCCTTGATGGAAGATATCGAGTTTAGTAAACGGCTCAAGGCCTATGGCCGTCCCGCCTGTATACATTCGCCGGTAATCACCTCTAGTCGCCGCTGGGAAACGAAGGGTATTATAAAAACCGTTATACAGATGTGGCGTTTGCGTTGGGCATTTTATCGCGGCGTTTCTGCGGAACAACTGGCACAAGAGTATTATCCCCAGCGATGAAGTATCGATATCAACATGCCACGATCCTTGTCTTTGCCAAGGCACCTGTTGCTGGTAAAGTAAAAACACGTCTCGTACCTCCACTCAAACCGGAACAGGCCGCCACACTCCATCAAAAACTGTTAAGCCGAACACTCAAGATGGCGACGAAAAAGTCGATTGCTCCAGTTATTCTTTACTGTAGTCCAGATGAAAACCATCCCTTTTTTCAACAATGTAAGCAGACGTATTCCATACAGACGGCTCAACAAGTTGGCAAGGATTTAGGGGCGCGTATGCATCATGCTCTCGATGCTGCGCTGAAGCATAACCGTTATGCCATATTAATCGGCACGGATTGCCCTAGCATGAATACTGAATATCTGGAGGAAGCCATACAGAGATTGCGTTCCGGTAGTGACGTGGTCATCGGGCCGGCTAATGATGGTGGTTATGTATTGATTGGCATGAAAAAAATACATGCAGAATTATTCTCTGACATTGCATGGGGTGAAAATACAGTATTTGGTTCCAGCATGGAAAGAATCATGCAAGCGGGATTACAACTTAGTTTACTAGAAAGCCTGCAAGATATAGATCGACCAGAGGACCTGCATTTTATTAAAGAGATGCGCTAGTTTGTTCTTTTGACGAAAACAAAAATCATTGCCCTGGATTAAGAAATGCATAGCTTTCAAATAGCCGCTCTACCTCATCTTATTCTCAAAGAGGGTGGTATCAATCAACTTCCTCAATTGCTTCTGAATTATGGACGAAGGGTTTTGCTGGTCACGGGTCGGTCATCATTTTGTGATAGTCCAAAGTGGCTAGCTCTGTGCTCACAATTAGAAGAAGAGAAGATTGATTGGATACATTTTCAGGTGTCAGGTGAACCATCACCAAAACTGGTCGATGATGCAGTAAAAAAAATCCATCAAGAACATATTCAAGTCGTCGTTGCCATAGGCGGAGGCAGTGTGCTGGATGCTGCCAAGGCCATCGCCGGTCTCTTACCCTTCGGTAACTCGGTTTTGGATCATCTGGAAGGTGTCGGTAAAGGGATCGAGTATCAGGGCCCATCACTACCTATGATCGCTGTTCCTACTACTGCTGGTACCGGCAGTGAGGCAACCAAAAATGCCGTGTTAAGTGTGCAGGGTGAAAATGGCTACAAAAAATCGTTTCGTCATCACTCTCTGGTTCCAAGAGTGGCTATACTTGACCCAGCACTGCTGGCTTCATGTCCACAACATCTTATTGCCGCACAAGGTATGGACGCCTTTACCCAGTTGTTGGAGTCGTTGGTGTCTACGCGAGCCAATCCATTTTGCGATGCCTTGGCCATGAGTGGACTTAAGGCCTTCAAACAGGGGTTCTGGGCTGCCTGGGAGGGTGGTGACCATATTGCGAGCAAGCATGGCAGAGCTCAAATGCTCTATGCGGCTTACCTGTCCGGTGTCACCCTGGCTCAGGTGGGCTTGGGTTCCGTACATGGTTTGGCCTCGCCTCTGGGAGCCTTTTTCCCGCTTCCCCATGGCCTTGTGTGTGGCACCCTGGTAGCGAAGGCCACCGAACTCAATATCCGGCTTTTACGTCAACGAGAGCCGGCTAATTTGGCATTGGATAAATACGCAGAAGTAGGGCGGTTGCTAACCGATAATTCATTGCTGGATAGAGAGGAAGCCGCTGATCAGCTGGTGACTTTATTGGAAAACTGGACAAAGCGCCTGCAATTACCACGGCTATCTGAGTATGGCGTTACCGAATATGATCTTGAACGCATCGTGGCCAATAGCCGAGGCAATAGTATGTTGACCAACCCACTGGTGTTGAGCGATGACGATATAGCAGAACTGATAAGAGCGAGGTTGTAGTTTATTTAAGAATTTTGTCGAGCTTTTCCCGTAAGGTCCCGTCGGTAAAGGGTTTGGCGATAAACTCCGAGGTTCCCGCCTGAATGGCATCGACAACATTCTCTTTACGATTTTCTGCGGTAATCATCAGAAAGGGGATGTTCTTATAGTTATCATCTGCACGCACAGCCTTGAGCAGCTCCAGTCCATCCATCTTTGGCATATTCCAGTCTGAGACGATTAGGTCGATCTTCTCCTGCTTAAGTACCGATAAGGCCTCAAAACCATCAGCGGCGTCAGATACCTTTTGCAGTCCCACTTTAAACAGTATGCCACGTATCATGGAACGCATGCTTTTAATGTCATCAACCAACAATACGTGTAATTTTGACCAGTCACTCATAAGGTCAAGTCCCTCAGATTTAGTGCCTTATTGTTAGATATCGGCAGTGTGTATGTTTATTTTATCGCAACATTGTAACCAGACTTCAACCAAGGATGCCAGCGCTTATCGGCTCCTTCTTCCTGGTCTAGCTGTAGATACGCGATATTGGCCGCTGCGGCCTCTAATGTTAGCGAAAAGTGCATCAGTTCATCTCTGCGGAATGCATCTACTTCCCACACGTCCCCAGCCCTGGCATTTTCCAGCATGTTGTCCAGATTACCATTGCTGGCCTGGATTCCGTTGATGGCGATCACATTATCGCCAGCTGACAGTCCCGCTACCTGTGCGGGTTCGTCGATAAACACAGTGATGAGTTCAACGCCGAGGCTGGCAGGCTTGTAGCGAGCACCCAGGTTTACAAACTCGGTATTGTGGCTGGGGGCGGTGCCACCTTTGTCACTTTGCCCCTCTGCACTACGCCAACTGAGTTTGATGCCTAATTGGTAAAGCCACTCTGCCAAAGGATATTCCTCCCGACCGTATAGATAGGCATCGAAGAAGGGTTTGAGATCTTCACCACACAACTCACTGGCCAGGCTTTCTATATAGCCTTCTGGGACACCGACGGCGGCTTTGCCATAATCCTGCCAGAGTTTGCGCATTACGTCATCCAGGCAGAGCTTGCCTGCGGTTTGCGTACGTATGCGGGCATCCAGTCCTAGTGCGATGAGCGAACCTTGCGTGTAATAGCTGACGATGGCGTTAGGGGCATTTTCATCCTGTTTGTAGAATTTGGTCCAGGTATCGAAACTGGACTCGGCCACAGTCTGGATGTGACGGCCTGCCCCACGATAGACACGGGTAATTGTCTGCCCTAGCAATAGCAGGTAATCTGCAGGTGTAATACGACCACTGCGTACCAGGCTCAAGTCATCGTAGTAGGCGGTGAATCCTTCAAAGGCCCACAACTGTTGGGTGTGCGTTTCCTGCGTGAGATCATACGGCAGAAACAATTCGGGTTTAATGCGTTTGACGTTCCAGGTGTGGAAGTACTCATGGCTACATAGTCCAAGTAGACTGCGATATTTCTCACCTATTTCCTGCTTACCCACCACAGGCAAGTCAGCACGACTGCATAACAGACTGGTGGAGTTACGGTGTTCCAGGCCACCATATCCCCCGCCGACCACCATCAGCATAAATAGATAGCGCTCCATTTCTGGCAGCTCGCCAAATAATTCGATCTGGCTTTCACAGATGGGCCTCAGGTCCTCACATAGACGCGTCATGTCTGCCTGATGGCGGCCCGTAATGACGATGTCGTGCGGGATCCCTGCGACCTCAAAGCTGGCCAGTGTAAAATCACTCATTTCTACCGGATAGTCGATCAGGGCCTCATAGTTTTCTGCCTGGTAGCTACCAAAGCCATACAACTCTGCCTCTAATCTGGGCATGCCGGTGGCTACTCGCCAGCTGCCGTCGACCTCGCCATTCGGTGGCTGGATATCTACCTGGCAGGGCAGCGTCTCTTGACCCTCTACCTTGATGAAGACGCTGGTACCATTGAAATAGCCATGGGTTTGATCCAAATGGGCAGTCCGTACGGACAGGTCCCAGGCATAGACCTGGTACTCAAGCTTTACAGGGCCGTCGCAGGGGGCGATCTGCCAGCTCGATTTGTCCAGTTTCTGCACGAAGAGAGGTTTGTTATTACATGAGGCAGTGAGTTCAATAACATTCTTGGCAAAGTCACGAATCATGTAACTGCCCGGGATCCAGCAGGCCATACTGATCTTCTGGCCCTGAGGTTCGGGTGAGGTGATAACACATTCAACGGCGAACAGGTGGGCCTTCGGCGATATGGCCCGAATACGATAAAAGATCGAAGGGTGATTCATTAGACAGCCTGTTTAGCGACGTTCAAAGCAGTGCTTCTGCGCCTTATAACGTTGTAATAATTCGATACGCTTAACCATGGCGTCGATACGCTCATACTCACGAGGTTTGTCTATCATCTCGTTTTGCAAGGTATAGAGGTAGGCAGGAGTAAAGAGGAAGGTGCCGGTGAAGATAGCCGCATTGTTTGCCCCGTCAGCATAAAAGTCGGGAGGGATCATGGCTGTTGCCTGGCGGTGCATATCCCCGATTTGCGAGTCCAGATCATAGCAGCTCAATTTGCTGTCACCGGGCTGATGTATTGGCATAACATTTTCTGTGGGTTTCAGGTAATAGTTGCGATCACAGCCGCTCAGTGTCAGCAGCAGACCGAGGAGGGTGAGGTATTTAAGTAGGTTATGTATTTTCATCTATTTCTTTTATTGTGGCATTGGCTGTTTTGTAACACATACAGGGGCGAGGACGCTACTTTTGTGTCAGAAGCTTGTGCATATGACGGTGGGGTATTCCGGCATCCATAAAGACTTCATTGTCAGCGATAAAGCCAAATTGCAGGTAAAACGGCACCGCATGGGTTTGTGCGGAAAGTGTGAGTTTACTCAATCCATTATCCCTGGCGATTTCCATCATTCGCTGCATCAACATGTGACCGATGCCCCTATTTCGGAATGGCTTTAACACAGCCATTCGTCCCAGATGGCCATTGACCAGCATACGCAAGGTACCCACAGGAACGTCATCATCCAGAGCCATAAGTTGCACAGCGGTTTTATCCTCGCCATCCCACTCCAGAACTTCAGGCACCCTCTGTTCCTCAATGAAAACCGCACGGCGTATCAGTGATAAGGCCTCCTCGGCCTCGGTCCAGCTAACACGTTCAATCCGTATCATCGTCATCATCCAGAAAATAGAGATAGCCGAAATTATAGAGCCAACACAGCCATTCAACCTGTGCCGAATGCAAATAATCCTGCAACTTATGCAGACTGAAGTGGCGTTGATCGGCGATGAGTTTTCCCAGCTCAGGCGTCAGTGCGGGGTGTTGTATCTCCTCACCATGAATAAACAGACGAAAGCCCTTATTGTCATTAAAATAGGCAAAACGGGTCTCTTCACTGCGCCAGCATTCACCATAGTCTTGTAACTGGGCGATAAATGCCACTGTGCTCAGTGGCACATCTAATGGTATTGGGCCGACACCTCGCATCGGCTCGGTAATGAAGCCACCAAACCAGCTATCAATGTCCTCATCGGAGGTTGGTATGGCACGAATGACGTCGCGTATGCGTTTACGTGCTTTCAGATCAATTAAGCCAGGGTTCTGAGTCGCAGTGAGATCCGGATCACGATAAAGCTCTTCAGCTACACAAGCGCAGGTAGCATCGACATAGTGTTGCCATAATCCGGTCTTGGCCGGGGCACGAAAACCCACGGAGTAGGTCATGCATTCACCCTGTGCGACACCGTGATGAGGAACATTGGGTGGCAAATAGAGCATATCGCCAGGTTCCAGTAGCCACTCCTGCTCTGCTTTGAAATCGGCCATGATGCGCATGGATATATCGGGGATAAGATCGTCTTCTGTTACGGTTTGTTGCGAGATCTGCCAGTGGCGTTTGCCTTCGGCCTGGAGCAGGAATACATCGTAGTTGTCGGTATGCGGCCCTACTGAACCCTGATCCTCGGCATAGCTCACCATAATGTCATCCAGGCGCCAGGCCGGGATAAAGTTAAACAGCTCAAACAGTTCTGTGACCTCCGGGACGTGGCGGTTTACCTCCTGAACCAACAGGGTCCAGTGACTGGGGGGAAGGGTGCTAAAGAGGGATTCTTTCAGGGGGCCGTGGATCACCTGCCACGGTTCACTGCCATCCTTTTCGATCACCAGACGTGACTCCACCTCTTCTTCCAGAGCCAGTCCACCCAGTTCGTCGGCACTAAAGTGGGGTGTGAAGCCAGGCAGGGCCTGGCGGATAAGTAGGGGTTTCTTTTGCCAGTAGTCGCGCAAGAACTCCTCTGGGCTCATGCCGCCCAGCAAGGTTTCAGGTATGTTCATAGGGTCTCTATTCGATAATAACCAGGGCTTCATCGGGATTCACCGAATCACCCTTGCTGACATTCACTGCCAGTATCTTACCTGAAATAGGGGCTTGTACCTCGGTTTCCATCTTCATCGCTTCGGTAATGAGTACCGGGTCACCAGCAGTAACACGATCACCTTCCTTCACCAGTACATCGACAATCACACCGGGCATGGAGGTCTTAACATGGCCGGGTTCGGTTGCCTTAGGTCGTCCACCGCTACTACGGGGCCGGATGGTTTGAACACCGTTATCACCGTTCGCAGAGGTGGTGATCTCGTCCAGTGTCTCCACCATAATCTCTTCCGGCACACCATCGATGCTGATGTACATAGGACGGGTGCTTGAGGAGCGATGGCCAGAGCCAGTGACCTGCATATGGTAAGTCTCGCCATGCAGTGTGATATTGAATTCTGTGGCGGCTGAGCAATAAGTGGCCTCTGTGCTGCTACCGATGGGAATTAGTGCCTCAGGAACCAGTTTTCCATCGGCACGGTCTTGTAGAAACTGGCGACCTACCTCCGGGAACATGGCAAAGGTCAACACATCCTCTGGGCTTTGGGCCAGGAGGCCAATATTATCGCGCAGTGATTCCATTTCCGGTTCCAGCAGATCTGCCGGGCGGATATCGATGATCTCTTCATTGCCGATGGCCTGTTGGCGTACCAAACGATTGACCTCGCCGGGGGCGCGACCATAACGCCCCTGCAGATAAAGCTTTACTTCATTGGTGATGTTTTTGTAACGCTCACCAGTGAGTACGTTCAGCACCGCCTGGGTACCAACGATCTGAGAGGTAGGGGTTACCAGAGGAGGATAGCCCAGGTCTTCCCGTACCCGCGGGATCTCCTCTAATACCAGATTCATCTTATCCAGCTCACCTTGTTCTTTCAGTTGGTTGGATAGGTTCGAGATCATCCCGCCTGGTACCTGATTAACCTGTACGCGGGTATCTTCACCGGTGAATTCGCTCTCATACTGGTGGTACTTTTTACGGATTTCACGAAAATAGAAACCGATCTCCTGTAATAAAGGCAGATCCAGACCGGTATCATGAGTGGTATCCCGCAGGGCTGCTACCATTGTCTCGGTGGAGGGATGACTGGTACCGCCAGAGAGGGTAGAGATGGCGGTATCGATACCAAAGGCACCATGCTCGATGGCCTTAAGCTGGCACATGGCGGCGAGACCAGATGTAGCATGGGAGTGGAGATGGATAGGTATCTCCAACTCGTTAACCAGAGCCTGCACCAGTTCCGCACTCTGGTGTGGAGTGAGCAGTCCGGCCATATCCTTGATCACCACGCTGTCACAACCCATCGCTGCCAGCTCTTTACCCATAGCGAGGAACTGGGCAATACCGTGAACCGGGCTGGTGGTGTAGCAGATGGCTCCCTGGGCATGTTTTCCCTGCTCTTTTACCGCACTGATAGAAGTCTGCATGTTACGCGTGTCATTGAGGGCATCGAAGATACGAAATACATCCACACCATTGACCGCACAGCGTGTCACAAAGGCCTTTACCACATCATCGGAGTAGTGGCGGTAACCCAGCAGATTCTGACCCCGCAACAGCATCTGTATGCGGGTATTGGGCAGCGCCTGTTTGAGGCGTGTCAGACGTTCCCAGGGATCTTCCTTTAAAAATCTCACACAGGCGTCAAAGGTAGCTCCACCCCAGGCTTCCAGCGACCAGTAGCCTACCTTATCCAGCTTTTCACAGATGGGTAGCATGTCATCGGTACGCATGCGGGTGGCGAGCAGGGACTGATGAGCGTCTCGCAATACCGTGTCGGTAATTTGAATCTTTTTCATACTCTGTTCCTGTTTCTTATATGCCCATATTGGCGGCCAGGGCCGCGGCGATGGCAACGGCAATATCGCGATTATTGCGGCGCACCGAGTAGTGAGTCAGCTGTGGATGGTTTTCCACAAAGGAGGTATTAAAGCGGGCTTTTTGAAAATCTTCGGCCTTCAATATCTCCAGATAGTAGGGAATGGTGGTCTTTACCCCGAATACGCC